>Ga0185342_1000263_pt1 | contig 29356 bp, 21 predicted proteins | sample ConPoolayeEmetaG_FD_128045 | JGI IMG/M metagenome (GOLD analysis project Ga0185342, IMG submission 128045) | Hot spring microbial mat communities from California, USA to study Microbial Dark Matter (Phase II) - Cone Pool mat layer E metaG... ... | reverse complement strand
TGTGTTGTTGGAGCTGGAGGAGAGGTAGAAACCATAGTAGGAGTTGTTGTAGGCGATATTATTAGCAAGAGTATTATTAATGGCCTCTGCATATTCAACTCTAAAACCTTCTTGATTTTGGAAGGCTGTGTTCGAGATGGCTGTGTTGTTTGCTGAACGAGCTAAACGAATTCCTACATATTGGTTATAACTTGCAGTATTATTGTATATGTAGGAATCATCCCCCCATGTAAAGAAGATGCCCCACTCGTAGTTGTTTGAGAAATTTGAATGGGAGATGTTAAATCTTTTTGAATTGTCTAGTTTAATTCCATCATTCACATTCCAGTTCCCTGTTGATGGGTCTGTTCCGTTCTGGTCATTGTACCAATAATTTGTATCATAAGAGTAGAAATAGAGAGAATCGTAGTTGTCTCCAGAGTTTCTGAAAATGTTGTAGGTAATATTGTTTAGTCTTGAATTGTAAGTGAATATTCCTGCTTCAGAGCCATTGTGATTGCTTAAACAACCACTACCTGAACATGTTCCATTTCCTTTTATGTAGTTATAGGAGATTGTCGTGTAATTAGAAGAGCAGAGAATTATTCCTCCTTCAAATTTATAAAAGTTAGCTGAGCTCCAGTAGCAGAATTGGAAGTAATTTCCTCCTGGGTCTTCTGCCGTCCAGAAAGTATCGTTTATAGTATTGCTCAATATTGTTGAGTTTTCTGTAGAGTCAAAGAAAATTCCTGCTTTTCCGTTTGCTATTAAGGAATTGTTTGTAATATTGTATTGGTTTGAGAGGTTTGCGTAGATTCCAAATGTGTAGTTGGTTATGTAGCAGTTCTTTATTGTTACATTATTTCTTGCATCATAATTTCCTATTCCTATTGTGAGGCCGGTGTATACATAATCCCCCGTAATACTATAACCATTACAATCTATAGTGACATTAGAAGTATTTATAGTAATGCAAATTCCATCGGATTTGTTCCCGATTAGGTCTGCAGTGAGCAAGTAATCATCTGGCGTATTTATGTAGGTACAACTTGAAATATCAGCAGCGCCCGCTAAATTTAGGAGCAAAAGTAGTAGTCCAAAAAATAGTACCCCCACTGCTCTGCCGCTATGGATTAACGCTGTCATTCTGTCGCCCATCTGATATACCAACGAATATTTAAAAACCTTTTTGAGGATGTCAAAACGAAGGTTGAATAGCATGATAGTAGAAAATGCGAGGTTTTTTTACGATGGAAAAACAGTCGTGGAAAAGGATATTCTGCTTGATAAAAGAATAAAAAAAATAGGAATTTTTGACGGGGGAAGCGAGGAAAGGTTTGATGCAAAGGGGATGTTTGTTTTTCCGGGCCTGGTGGATCCCCATGTGCATCTTAGGGAGCCCGGGGCTGAGCACAAGGAGGACTTTGAAAGCGGAGGAAGGGCCGCGATAGCGGGCGGAATTACAACCGTAATAGACATGCCGAACAACCCTCAGCCAACAACGACTATAAAAAAACTAAAAGAAAAAATAAAGCTCGCAAAAAAATCTCTGGCGAGGGTATACTTTCATTTCGGGGCAACAAAAAACAATTTTTCTGAGGCAAAAAAAGCTGAAAAATTTGAAGAAGTGAAAGGGCTGAAAGTGTACATGGGAAAAACAACGGGGAGTTTGCTTGTGGATGAAGAAGAGGCAATCCTGAAGCATTTGAAAAATTTCAAAAAAACAGTTGTTTTTCATGCTGAGGATGAAAAAACAATAGAAGCGATGGAAAGGGAAAAAATGAAAAGATGGCCGGCTGGGATTGTCGGGATCGCAAAGGCGTGTGCGCTGGGAAAAATAGCAAGAGGAAAAATCCACATCGCGCATGCAACTTCATATGAAGAGGTAATGCTAGCGAAAATGTTTGGGGCAACGGTTGAAACAGCCCCCCATTATTTGTTTTTGGACGAAAGCGCGATGAAAAAGTGGGGAGGGGTAAACCCGCCTTTAAGAGAAAGGGCGGACGCGGAAAAGCTGTGGAAGGCGATGAGCAAAATCGACTGCATAGCAACAGACCATGCACCCCATACAAAAAAAGAGAAAAAAGAAGGGGCGAAGGGCTATCCGGGGCTTGAGACCTCCCTCCCGCTCATGCTGACCGCTTACAATAAGGGGCTGACCACTCTGGACGAACTAGAAGAAAAAATGGCCGAAAATCCGGCAAGAATATTCGAACTTAAGGGGATCGGAAGGATAAAAGAGGGGTTTGTCGGGGATTTGACGATTGTTGATTTGAACGAAGAATGGGAAGTGAATGGAGAAAATTTAAACACAAAAGCAGAATGGAGCCCTTTTGAAGGAATGAAGCTCAGGGGAAGAGTCAAGGCAGTAATAAAGGAAGGAAGATTGGTTTATCAGGATGGAAATTTTTTGGCATAGACTTTTTTGCCGTCGGAAGAAATCTCAATCCTGTAAAATCCAGGAGTAAGAGAGTTTCCTTCAATCTGGAAGGAAACCGGCTTTACAATATCGCCACCGTCAACGAGACGGGCGACCACCTCCCCTCCGTCTGCGTAGGATTTGAACTCTATCTCCTTGACATTGGCCGGAACATCTATCTCGGCGATTATTGAGGAATTTTCTCCGCAGTAGCCAACGGAGTTCGAAAGGGAGGAGAGCCTTTCAACAGAAACATAAGCTTTCCTTACATCAAGCTCGTTTGTGATCTCGCCGGCCTTGCTGTAAGCAAAAAACAGCGTAGGTATGAAAAGGAACAGCACAAATGCGATAACGGCGATGAGCTCGGTTGAAACCTGTGCTTTTTTTGTCATAGGTATTCCTCCTTCTCAATCAGCGTTGCGGTTTTTTTGCTTTTTTTTTCCTTCAATTTTCTAAGCACCGTAATTATCTGGTCCACAAGCAATCTCGCGGTATCTGCAATGTCGTACTTTTCCATGTGGATGTGGATGGGGTTAAGGTCGACAACAATTGTCGCATCCATTCTGTATGTGGATTTTCCCTTTTTTACATGCACCCTGCACTCGCCTATGTCAAAGGATTTTGAGAATTTTTCAAGGGCTTTCGCAACCGCGCTTTTTATTTCATCGTGATGGTAAAGGTCCTCTCCGTAAAGACCGGCAACAACAACTTCCGGAACGGATGCAAATTTCTTCATGCTTTCTTTTATTATATCGGCAACCGAGAGTACGCCAACAGGCTTCTTGTTCGCATCCGCGACCACCGCGTGAGAAACCTTGCGGTTCGCCATCTTTTTTATCGCTTCCTTCAAACTGAGCTCAGGCGGGATGAGCACCGCCGGCTCCCTAAGAAAACCCGATATCGGCAACTCTTTTTCATTCGCCACCTCGCTCACGAGCTGGAAGCTCTGCCTGCTTCTGGAACGGCCGATGAATGCAAGAAAATCGTATGTTGAAACCACCCCCTCGACCTTTCCCTTTGAAACGACAACAAGGTGGTGGGTGCCGAGTTTTTTCATTTTCGTTTTCGCTGCGCCGAAGGTCTCGGTGTGCTCTATTGTGTATGCTGGCTTTGCCATGAATTCAGAAACCGGAAGAGAAGGAATGACATTTTCCTTCAGCATATCCTCCAGGAGCATATCCAGCGTATACATCCCTTTTACAGCGTCGTTCTTGTCAACGACAGCTAGGGCTTTGAAATATCCTGCGGAGAAGCGGGAGAGTTTTTCAGGCAGGGCAAGGTCGGAGTAGATGCGCGGTGCTTTTACTGCAACGGACTCGCATTTCACGGTGCTCGCATCCCTTATCCCCGCCCGCACATTTCTGTCATCGACTATTCCTAGGTATTTCCCGTCCTTTGTGATCACAACCGCGGTCCCGGTTGTCAAAAGTTCGTCGAGCGCTTTAGAGAGGGGCTCGCTTGAATCAAGAGTTGTCGCCTTTATGTACGCCATAATACCACCAGAAAGGAACTATCCAAAAAGTATAAAAACAGAACAGTTTATTAAACCTACGTATGTCCTCCCTCGACATCGAGAAAATGGTAGAAAAACCCACATGGAGAACAGTGCTCGTAGAGCTTATCACAACCAAAAAACTCGACCCCTGGGATATCGACATTACCGCGCTTACAGATGGCTTTTTGGAAAAAATAAAAGAAATGCAGAGGATAGAGCTGGAGCTGCCCGCAAACATCGTTCTCGCGTGCGCAATCCTCCTGAAATTCAAAAGCCTATACCTGCCCATTACTGCTGAGGAGCAGGATGGAAATGGAGGCGAGATGGTTGTTCCGGATGCCGGAGCGGTTCCGCAGTTGGAAATGCTCTCCAGAATACCGCCCAAAAAGCCGATTACGCTGAATGAGCTTCTTGAAGAGATGGAGAAGGTGATGAAGTACGAAAGAAAAAATGTTGCCAAAACAATCCAGCTTGAAGAGGTGTTCTATGAGATAGAACACAGAAATATGCAGGAGGAGATTGAAGGTGTTCTATCCTCGCTGGTGGCGAAAATGGACAGCGAGGGATGGGTGATGTTTTCTTCAATAATGGAAACGAGCGAGCCGAGGGAGGTTGTGAAAAAGCTCCTTCCAATCCTCCATCTTTCGCAGGAAGAAAAGCTTGACCTGAGGCAGGATGAGTATTTCGGAGAGATTTTTATAAAAGTATTGCCAGAAGCTCTTAAGGCGTGATAGCATGGAGGGAATGGAGCAGGGCGCTCAGGATAAGAAAAGGCTCATAGAAGCAGCGCTTTTCATGTCATCGCGCGAAATTTCTCCCGAGGAGCTGAAAAAAGTTACTGGAATTGACGCGCCGGGCCATATAGCAAATCTTATAAAAGAACTGGCTGATGAGTACCGGGAGAGGGGAAGCGCGGTTGAGATAAAAGAAATAGCGGGAAAATATATAATGAGTGTAAGGGAGGAATACCTACCTTCTGTAAAAGAATTTGCAAAGGAAACCGAGATGAGCAAAGGCGCTGTCAAGGTGCTGGCTTATGTTGCAAACAACAACGGAATTTTAAAAAGCGAGGTTGTGAAGGTGCTCGGGGCTCAAGCATACGCATACATAAAAGAAATAACAGAAAAAGGTTTTGTAAAGCAGGTGAAAGCGGGAAGGAGCAAAAAAATTTATTTAACTGACAAGTTCAGGGCGTATTTTAAAAAGGCGGAACCAGCTTAAGAACAAAAGAGTAAAGCGATAGGTTTAAAGCATATTTTAAGAAAGAATAGCCCATGGAAACACCAGCAGGAATGCGGGATTTTGGCCCGAAGGAAATGCTAGTAAGGAAATGGGTAGTGGAAAAGATAGAGGAAAAGTTTAGGATTTACGGGTTCAGGCCTCTGGATACCCCGGCGATGGAATTTTTGGATGTTTTGACCACGAAAAGCGGCGAGGAGATAGAGAGGCAGATTTTCAGAATAAGAGAGGAGAATATTGGTTTAAGGTTTGATTTAACCGTTCCGCTGGCAAGGTTTGTTGCGGGCAACCTAGAACTTCCGAAGCCGTTCAAAAGATACGCGATCGGGAAGGTTTGGAGGAATGAAGAAGCGCAGAAAGGGAGATATAGGGAGTTTATGCAGGCGGATGTAGATATTGTGGGAACAAAGAGCATGCGCGCAGAAGGAGAACTGCTTAATCTTGCCTATGGTGTGCTTGAGGAATTGGGGTTTGATTTGAGAGGTGCGAGGTTTTTGCTGAACAACAGAAAAATTCTGAACGGATTGGCAGAAAGCTGGGAAATAGAAGAGAAAGCCCGGGATGATGTTTTTAGAAGCTTGGACAAGATGGATAAAATCGGCGAAAGAGGAGTTGCGCAGGAGCTTGAAGCGAAAGTCGGAAAGAAAAAAAGCGAGGAGATAATGAAGAGCTTGAAAGTTGATGGAGGGAACAAGGAGAAGCTAGAATTTGCAAAGGAATACAGCGAAGAAGGTGCTGGAGAGGTTGAAGAAATCTTATCCTATTTCCCAAAAGCAGAGATAGACCTATTTTTGGTGAGAGGGCTAGCATACTATACAGGACCGATATTTGAAGTAAAACTGAGCGAGGAGATTGGAAGCGTTGCTGCCGGTGGGAGGTACGATGGGCTCATAGGATTGTACGGACAGGGAGAGTATGCAACCGGAATAAGCTTTGGAATTGAACGACTTATATATTTAATAAAGAGCAGAAGGGAAGAGGGTTCGCGCGAAACAACAACGCAGATTTTTGTTGCAAACGTTAAGCCAGAATTCTATCCTTACGCGCTTGAGGTTGCAAAAGAATTCAGGAAGGCAGGGATATGCGCCGAGGTTGATTTGAACGAGAGGAATTTAAGAAAACAGCTTGAGTATGTAAATGCGTTGAAAATACCTTATGCCGCAGTCGTTGGAGAGAGGGAGAAAAAAGAAAGGAAAATTATGCTTCGGGATATGAAAACGGGAAAGGAAGAATTCTTGGGTGTGAAGGAAGCCGCAAAAAAAGTTAACGTATACGCCTGAAAGACTTACGGCCTGGCGAGTATTACGATTTTTCCCTCTTTCTCCTCCACGGAAACCTTCATCTTTCTGTTTTTGATAAGCTCTATAAAAATCGCCGGATAGTCGAACCCGACCTCATCTATAACTTCTATCTCGTACCCGCCGTAAACGTGCCGGACTTTTCCGTGCTTCCCGCACAAGGCAAGAATCTTTTTGTCAAGAGCCTCCTCGCGCTCCGCGATCTTTCTCTTCACTCTTATGAACTCGGCAAAATTTTTCGCAAGGTTTTTTTCTATTTTGTCAAGCTCGCTGATCACAAACGACCTCAACTCAAAAGAAGTGACCGCGTCGCGTTTGGCAAACTCCTTCTGGGCTTTTTTTGCGATCGCCTGCGCGTCTGATTTTTTTGCCCCCGCTCTTACAATGGCCTTGGCCATCTTTCTTTTTGAAAATTCCTCAACCCTCCCATCCTTTTTTATAACCCTAACCATACACACCACCCAGCAGACTCTCGATCAAACCGCTTTGAGCATAAAGAAGGAAAAGCGCAACGCTTACTGTGAGAAAAGTGACAACGGCCCCTACCCTGAGCCATTGCAAAAACCCTATTTTCACATTCCAGTTCCTCTCGGCAATCCCGACGGCAACTATGTTGGCCGTGCTTCCGATTACTGTGAGGTTGCCGAAGAATGTTCCGCCGAAAAGAAGCGCCCACCAGAAGCTATCAGAAGAGATCCCAAGCGCGCCCATGCTTTCCAAAACCGGGATGAACGTTGCGACAGCAAGCACATTGTCCAGCACTGCGCTTATGATTCCGGAGGAAATGAAAACTACCCCGGTGAGTATTTCCGGCGCAGTCCCGAAGCCGGAAACTATTCTATCCGCAGCCCATGAGGTGACACCTACGTATTTTAGTGCGCCTACCGAAGCGAAAAGCATGATGAAAAATGTCAGGGTCCACCAGTCAACCCTGCTTTCTACAAGAGACCTAGCCTTCTCCATCTCAAGCAGGATTGCCATCCCTGCGCCTAGGAAAGCCGCGCCGAGCAGGATGTTGTTCTTTGTAAGGCCAAGCATCTCTTCGATCTGGTGATGGAGAACAAGAAGGGTAAACACACTGAAAAAGAGAAGAGCGCTTTTGATGATGGAAAAATCCATTTGCACATCCTCAAAAAGCTTCTCTTTTTTCATCTCAAAAATCCTTCCCCGCATTTCCGCTATCTCTTTTCTGAAAACAAAAAAACACACAAGAATTAAAATGAGGACGGAAATAAAGCTTATGGGCGCTGCATTCGAGAGGAAATCCGAAAATGAAAACCCTCCCTTCAACGCTATCATTACGCCTATGGGGTTGCCGATGGCGGTGGCGCTGCTTCCTATATTGGTTGCAAAAACAACCATGAGTATAAACGGCACAGGGTTGATGCGGAGCCGTCCTGTAAGATTGAATACTACGCTCAGCATAAAGAGTATTGAAGTAACCTCGTCAACAACCGCCGCAAAAAAAGCGGATGAAAGCAACAGGACCGCGAGCATGAGCTTCGGGTTTGAAGCAAGCGGAGGGATGAGCCGGCTTAGCAGGAACTCAAAAAATTTGTTTTTCTCAAGATAGCCGATGAAAATCATCATCGCGATGAGGAACGCGATTATATCCAGAGAAGCAAAGTGTACAAAATGCTCTACATCCAGAACGCCTGAAACAAGAAGGGTGCTAACACCCAAAAAAGCAAACGCAAGCCTCTGGTCCCAGAAAAGAAGCGTTCCTGCGATGAAAGAGCTCATTATGACAATCGCAACGATCTGTTTTTCATCAAAACCAAGAGAGTAGGATGTTGCAACTACTGCCAAGACGATTAACGCCAGCGAGAACGCTTTGTTTTCGGGCATGATATATTTTTTTCAACAGGTATTATAAACATTTTTATAAACATTTGCCGCCCTTTTTCTTTATGAAAGTTGCTGTTTTTATCCTTAAGGACAAACAATTCTTTATCCGTCAGGAAGAGGGATTGAGGCTCGTCGGAAACCCGCTGGTTGTCGCAAAAAAAATGAAGGAAACGGGGATAAAACTAATTCATATAGAAGATCCAGAAATAAAGACGATGAAGAATTTTGACATTTACGATAAGCTAACATACATAATCAACATACAGGTTGAGGCGCCGTGCGATGAAAAAATAATAAAAAAACTTCTTGGGGTAAAGGCGAGGGTGGTCGTGGAGCTTCCGTGCCCAGCTCTCGAAAAATTCAAGGAAAACAAAAAACTCCTCGTGGGGAAGGTGGTAGATTGGAAAAACACCGAAGGCATTGATTTTGTTGGGGATGTAATTGTTTTTAGCGAGAGCGATATAGAGAAGGCGGAAAAAATAGGGAAGAGGGCGCTCTTCTGGGGGAAAACAAAAAAGAAGGTTTTTGCCGAAGCAGAAGGATATGTTTAAAAACTGAAACAACACAAAATAACAGCGAGTGGTTTCTATGAAAGGTCAGAGTAAAGCGTTAGAGATTGTGCTCGTTCTTCTTGTTCTGGTTATAGTTGTTTATGTCGTGCTGGATATATTCACAAAATACATGGCTCAGGAAAGCGAGAAGCTTCAGGGAATTCAGCTGACGCAGGAGCAGAAGATGGCGGTGCAGAAAATGGTGCAGAGCTGCGAAACAAAATGCAACAATTACCAGAAGTCCGCGAGCGAGAAGAACCTTGTGGAATTCTGCACGTCTTTCAACGAGATAGACCTTAACGGGGATGGGGATACCAACGATTACTCGGACAAATCTGTGTTTGCTGAGGTTTCGCTTGGAGGGGTTGGAAGCTGCGAGAAAAGGGTTCCGTGCTTCCTTCTTGTTGAATGCCCGAATGTGGATGCAAAAAGATGCAGTGAAGCGATATGCTCGTACTATTCAAGCCTAGGGGTGCTTGGAAGTGCGCTGGATGCGAGGGTGAACGAGCTCCTTGACCCCGGAACCTGCCATGACAAATTCTTGGCATATCACTGGTATACGATTGCCTTCCCCCAAACAAAGAGAGGGGAGCTTGAATGCATGCAGTGATATTTTTGGACGCATTAAAACCAGGAACAGAGAAGACAAAGAAAATGCGAAAGGGGGTGGGGACGCCAGGAGGAGAGGAGAAAAAAATAAAGTTCCCCATGGGCTGGGTATTACCCCCTAGGGCTTATAAGGGCGATGCGCCGAGTTTGTGGATATGGATTCTTGCAAGCTTCATCTTTGCTTCAATCGTGATAATGGTATACTGGAATGCGTTCGGCTCCTTCAAGGAAAACTTTGTTTCGAACGAGCAGAAAAGGCTTTTTGACGAGCTTTCTGGCAAGCTGGAGAGCTTCTGCTCCATGCCCAACGATAGCACCTTCACATTTACAAAAAAAGTTTACGGGGAACTCGTCATGACCGGGTACAACAACGAATTCTGCATAAGAGGAAAGAACGACCTCTGCAAAAATATAACATGCCAAACCAATATTACTTCGCTTTTCGTTCCGGCGGGCGTGGAAAGCGAGTATGTTTTCGTGATAGAGAAAAAAGACGGCGTTGTCCGTGTGAAAGGGAGCGTCGGATGATCCATGACTGCGACAACTGATTTTATAGTGAATGTCGGGTCGCTCGTAGCGGTTCTGATCGTAATTGCCATAATGTGGAATGCGATAAGCTTTCAGATAAACGAGCAGAAAAAATTCATTGCGAATGACATCGCAAAAGAAGTGAGTTTTTTGATAATGGAAAGCTACGAAAAGGGCGGCAGCAATGCGAGCTTTGAACGCGGCGGACGGGTGAAGATAGGGAAGGGTGTTGTTTTTGCGAGCGTGGATGGGCAGGAAAGCTACTTTCCTTATCCGCTCGAGCTGAACGCGTCTGGCGAATTCACATTCACAAATGAAATCCACTGCTCTGGGAAGGAGAGGATCGTATGCGCGGGCAGCTGAACATTTTTCCGAAAGTGATGTTTGTTTTTCTCATCGCCGCGATAGTTTTCTTCGCGAACGTTATGGTGGTAAATGCCTACGACAAATACTGGGACCAACGGTGGCGGCTGAACGCGCTTCAGATATTGAAAATAAACGCAGAGAAAAACTGGACTTTTCTAGGGTACGAAGGAAAAGAATTTTCAGTAGAAGGATTTCATTCCGGGAGGGAGGACATCGCAAAAGTAAAGGGGCTGATGGATATAGCGTGCTTGAACGAAAAGAGGATGTTTGAAACGGTTTATGTTGAGAAGGAAATAAACATAAGCGGAAAAAAAATATGCAACAAAGAGCTCTGCTATGGCTTGAGATGCAACGCAACAGATGGGAGGCTTTTACCTGGGGCGCACCATCTACTCGTAATGGTTGAGAACGGGAAGGTGAGGGTTTTAGAATGATGGATGATGTCATAGGCATAGTCATAGCGATCGTTGCGCTCGGGATCCTTGCATCGGCGCTCATGTACGTAAGCGCAGAGAGGGAATCTGCAGTCGAAAAACAGGCTGAACTATCCTACAAATATGTCGGCGCGCTCGCGACAATAGAAAAAGCGAAGAACGAAACGTACAAAGGAAGGAGCGTTCTCGTGCTTGTCGCGGACAGCATTGCTCAGGGGCAAAGCTATGTAGTCTTGGACGGCGAGCCGATATATGTTGATAGTATATGCAAGGAAAGGGGGATAGACATAGAAACGGCCTATTTTCCAGAAGCGAAAAAGGACGGCGTGATTTTTGAGATAGACCTATACAATGGAGAGAAGGGGATAGTATGGGTGAAATGAAAGGTTTTGCGCCCGCGGCAATAGTTTTTATTTTCCTAATCATTGCTTCTATCTTAATCGCCCTTCTGCTTGTCAACGAGGGCGTGGACGAACTGCATGCGGGAAGGGTTGAGCTCAAAAATGTGTATGAATTCCAGAATACCAGCTACGCACTCGGAAAGAAGGGGTTCTTGGTATACTGCAACTATTACAGACCTCCGGTAATCCCCCTGAATTATACTGAAGTCAGAGGGGATAGTGTAAATATAAACGGGGTATGGGTTAAGAACAGGATGTTTAACATCACAGAAAAGGTAAACAGCGTTTTAAGCGGAAGGGCGCTTAACACGACGCTCATCACCGAAGGGGTTGGATGGCTAAATACCCATGGGGAGAACTGCGCACTCTTAACCGGTCCAGGATGGGCTGAAGAATGCAGCGGTGGGGTTTTTTTCAACATCACATGCATAGGGAACGATGTGGAAACCATAGAGGGAATAAAAAAACTTAACATAAGCTATTACGGATATGTATCGGAATGATTCCGCTCTACCGACCAAAAATGCATAAAAATTTCCGCTGGAGCGGAATTAAACCATTAAAAGAGCTAGTGGAAGTGGCACCCTATCGACAGCTATTTTATCCTCCATGTCAAATATTACTGTTCCTTTTCTTGATTTTTTTCCTTTTCCAACCTCTACCATCAATCCGTTAGCTATGAAATCAGCGTCATGGCTGTAAAAAAGAGAGTTAAAAGCTTTTGAGAGATGGGTGAAAGTTGCGTCTTCCCTAAGGTTACCTATACATTCAGCCTTACCGGCAACAGGAGAGGCTAGGGCATACCGCATAGACGGAGAGTAGAAAAACCATTTTTTTGGAACCTTAAACATCCTGCCCCTTCCTTTATAGCTTATACCCCTGATAACCATTGAAAGCTCAAAGGAGTTTAGGAGCTTAGCAACGCTTTCTTTGGATATACCTACAACCTCTGAAAGAGTTGAAAATTTAACACCATCGGCAGGCACGGTTGCCATGTATTTTATGAGTATCTCGGCAGCGGTCAGCATCTTTGTTTCGAACTTTTCGTATTTCGAAAAATCCTCGTATACAATCCGTTTTATTATGTTCTCGATCGATGAAGTATAAGCGGGATCGCTCAGCTTTAAGGAAGAGGGAAGGTCGTGCCTCATGTACTCATCAAAAAGTGCAAAAATATTGCGAGTGCCAAAAATGGAAAGAACCTTTATGTACTCGGGTTCGAGGCTTTCTTTTCCTATTTTTTTTCTTATTCTCAAAGAAAGCTCATCCGGGATTTTTATACCGTACTTCAGCGCGATGTATTCCCTAAAGAATAAAGGGGAAACGTTTATCTCGTAAACCCTTCTCGCTAGCTCAACGCTCTTTTTGAGAGGAATGGAAGAAGAAGAGGTAGCAACAATGTACAGTTTCGGCCTTTTGTCCCTGAGTATCTTTAACTTAAGGTCCCATCCCGGAAGATAGGTAACCTCATCAAGAAGGAGGAAAAAATCCTTTTTAACCCCTACGCTCTCCTTGTGGATGTAGTCCAAAACATCAACTATCTCTTCAAGTTTAAATCCCCTTGAAAAAAGCTCATCGCAGGAAACATAGAACACTGATTCATCCGGAAGAGAGGTAAAAAGATGAAAAAGAGAGGTTGTTTTTCCAGTGCCCCGTAAACCTGAGAGAAGGAATATCCTCTGCCCGCTTTTTTTTATAGCTTCCCTTAACTCCTGTACAAAAAACCTTTCTTTTTTTATGTCCTTTAACTCCTCTTTAACTATCTGAGGGGTATAGACAATCTGGTTCATGACGAATGTTTTTATTCCGCTTTCCATGGGTAGATTTTGGGTGGAACGATTTAAAAGGTTTCCGCTCTACCGACCAAAAATGCATAAAAATTTCCGCTGGAGCGGAATTATACGTAATCCTCGCACTCGCTCTTTATTATATCTATTACCGAAGAGCATGTGTATTTTTCTCCAACCGCGTCCTTTGCATCCGCAACAAGTTTTCCCTTCTGCGGAGGGGCTTCAGCATCAACATAAACGGTCGCGCCGTATTGATTAACGCTTGCGCTCACATGCCTGTCTAAATCTTCAAGCTTCCAGTCCGCGCTTGAGCATGCAACCAGACCACATAAGAGCTCAAAGTATTTGGAAGACGGCGGGATGAACATTGCGTAGGATGGGGTGAGGGTGCAATTTTTTCCTCCCGGCTCTTCTCCTGAACAGGATACGGTTTCGGTTTTGCAGTTGTCAGCTTCGTTTGCTTCGTCCACCTGATTGTTCACATCAACGCAGGCTGTAACAATTATGTTATTGTCGCAGACAACATTTTTATTGTAAATTGTTTCGCATTCGCCAGGTTGCAATCCTTTGACCTGCACTGTTTTTTCTTCTACAACGGTCGCCCCGTTGTTCGTTTTAATAGAATAGCTCGAACTGTGCGCTCCTGCTACCGCGAATTGATTGCAATCTTCTATTTTTACTCCGGCCGAGTCCCCGTTGTAAAAAGGAAAAGGCAGCGAGAATGTTATCTTCGGGAAAAGGTCTGGTTTTCCTGGCTGTTGTGCGCTTATTGCAAAGTTAAGGTCTTTTTCTTTTACTGTTCCATCGCACGTAGGCCCGGATGATTTATAATGAAGGGTGATGGTTGCTGAATTTGGAGGTGGGTTTTGGGTTGCTTCGAGATGAACCTTAAGCGTGTGCTCGCCGCCCACTGAAATTTCTTGATTAAACCCAGAAATTTGCGTTATCTTAAAGCCTTGCGTTATGGATGCAGAAGTAACTTTTATCGGAACCTGGCCGGTATTTTTTACTACAATTGTCATGTCGGTTGGTATGGGGACGGGGTCGTTCGGAGACCGAGAAACAAGATCCATGTTTATGTTGTTGGCGTTGATGACGTTTATGTTTATTTTTACCTCAGGCAAAGAAGTAGTGTAAGGCGCGCCCCAAGGACCGACTAGCGAATAATAGCCCGTTCTATCAAGTGCGTTGTTTGTTGGGTGGTCGCGTGTTACAGTGATCAAAACTCCTGCGAGGTCAAGCTGAGAAGACAACTTATAAGAACCTTCGCCAAGATTTGTGGTGTACTCGATATTATCGTTCTCTAAAAAGGAGGAGTGGATAGGAGAACCACCTATAAAAAATGTGATTTTAGGTTTTATTACTCCGCCCGCGTAGCCCTCTTTATCTTTAAATTCTAATCCGTAATATGGCGAAAACGTAACCCTTTCTTTGACTGTAGGAAAGGGCGATAAACCAGAAACCTCCCCTTGATTATAATTGGCATCGTATTTTGAGAAAGAATACACAAATTCTTTACTATTTATGCCTGCATAACTAATATAATCGGATGGATTGTCATCGCTAGAAGAAACAGAAAGGAATGCAGACCATGTATTTCTTGCGAATTTTGAGTAAATTTTGCTGTGGAATGTCACTTCTCCTGGGCAGATTATTGCACCGTCTCCTAAATCAGATGGGCTTCCGCCAGCAGAATCTATGACCGTTGCAGTCGTGGAAACTTTAAATGTATTTTCTGCATAAACATCAGTGGAAAGTGGGTCGTATGCATTGCTGGGATATAGTGTTGGGTTAACTGTTTTGTCGATTTTGACGGAAGCGAATAAAAAGGAAAATATAAGCAGAAGAAGAACCAGTTTTTTCATTAGAACTCAACTCCTATACCAACATCAAATACAAGTTTACCATCGTTTCTCTGCCAAATTCCGAATTTTGTTTGACCAAAAGGAGAGCCGAAAAGGATTCCTCCTCCTCTTTGCAGATAATCATTAATCCCTTTATACTCAGCTCCAACAAACGGTTGTATGGAGTAGCCCCCTTCAGTTTCAACAAGTTTTGCTGTGACTATCGCAAAAGCGGTTTTTTCAGCCATCTCTCCATTTATCGTAGTTCTTCCGCCTGCCTTTACTTCCCAAGGTATTGAAAGAAGCAGGAAATCTGCTTTTCCCTCTACAGAATACCGATCGGCAGTTCCTTCAAATACTGGAAATCTTTCCCAGTTTCCTTCAATACCAACCATAACATTTCCGATTCTAACGTTTTCGACTCCTACAGCAAACTTACCCACACCATAGCTGGTTTTCGGTTTGCCTGTGGCTAGCCGGCCTAAATCATCAAATATCAGCCTGATTCCATAGGTGCCTTCTGCATAAAGTTCCTCGCCCCCAGCAAACCGCTGTTCGATCTTCGCCTTAAGTTTTGGCTCCAATCCATAGCGCTCAACATAATCATTTGCAAAGTTTGCCTCTCCAGTTTCGAAGTTGAGTGTAATGTATTTGGCTCTCCATCCTTCGTAAATAAAATCAACAAATGCGCTTAGGTCAAATGCAAGCCCCCTTTGTGGGGCGCCGTATTTCCCACCTATGTATCCCTCGCTTTCAAACCTGAATATGGTGCCGCCAACACCAGTCATAACCAAGGCCTGTGGTATCATTACCTTGAATTTAGAAAGATTTTCAAGAAGTACGCGCATGGGCGATTGTGGATTTTCTTGTGCCATCTTTCTTATGTAATCAACATTGCCTGTTTCGAATGCTTTAAGAAAAGCTATAACCGCGCCATCTTCTACATTGGAAACGCCAAAAAGCAAGTATTGTATTTTCATTTTTTCTTCTTGAGATAAAGAAGCATAATCAGCAGAACTTGGCAGACCCATATTTTTCATAAAACTCTGTGTATAATTTTTTATTGAAGGGTCATCAGGATTTTCAATTGATTTGGCAAAAGCAGCCCACATATTCATATACGCGCCTTCAAAGCGGGGCATCCATTTATCGAGCTCTTTTGGAGGTACTGTTTTGATCCAATCTCTGGGTATAACCTTGTCTGGTGCTGGTCTCATTTCTTCCTCCCCAACATAAGGCGGAGTAGGTGCCTCAATTTTAGTTGGATATCTCTCAGAACCCCCCGCAGCCATTTCCCCAGCCCTAACCATTCCGGAATATCTCTCAAAGTTCGCCCTTGCTTCGGCGAGGTTTTTTCTATCCTCTTTGTCCAAAACATTCTTCCATTTTGCCTCCACTTCTGAAATAAGGCCCATGTAGTTTGACGCCTCACCAGGAGACATTGGGTTCTGAGAGAGTGAAAGAAGCTGGCTTATGGCTGCCTTTCTTGTTTTACTATCTTTGCTTGCGAGCGTTTCAATTGAAACAGGTAGGTTGGCAAATTCGAAAGAAACTGGCAGTTTGCCTGTATAATTCATGTAGTAGTTTACAGAAACCCCCCTTAGTCCTTCGGCCATCTCAGTATTTTGATGGAAAGTTGCTGTGAATTCTCCTCTTTTTCCATCTCTGCTTGTAGTTATTAATTCTCTCGGGATTGTCCCAACAAGCAGGTCTCTGTAGCCGGGCGGGATGTCTGTTGGCATTATGTGATAGGACCTCTCTCCGGTAGCGCTTACCACAACCCTGGAAGAATCTAAAGAGCCAAAGTATTCCTTTGCATATCCATTCTCGTACAAGAACTTGTAATCAAACTCATGGCCGGCAATTCTTGCGGCATCCACAAGGGTTTTTGTTCCATCCGGGTTAATCTTGACTACCAAATAAAAATCTAGTCCTGTTCTTCCATTATCCTCGAAGGAAGCAAACTCGGAAATCGGCTTGTTGCGTATCGCAGCGACGTCCTCAGGAGAAAGCTGTATACCGGCAGCTATCACTTCCACATATTTCGGCCCGGTATGTTTAGAAGGATCTTTTATCGGGTTTCCATTTTCATCAAAAAACACGGCAATATCCATAGTGTTATTCGGGTTGATTTCATAATAAAGATTTTCCGGCTTCAATCCCTTATCTATCAGATATTTAGGAATACCCGGGGGAGCGTTTATCCTTTTTCCGTTTATCGTCAGGATAAGGTCGTACCTGTAATCTTCGTAAACCAGCGCTCCGTTTTGTATATCCTTTTCGCAATTATTGATGTACGGAGGCAGCCTATCCTTAATAGGATCGCCTTTTGGGATAAGGAGGTATGCAACATACCGTTCTTTTTTCCCTCTTAGCCCCGGGAACCACATTTCTCGCTCTGCCTTCGGTATTGAGAAACCAATATAATTCAGAGAGAAGTTCTCATCGTTTTTTAAATCGTTAATGCTTTCGTCTCCATAAGCTATAATCGTCCCGTTTGTTTCGAATGTAGTCCCAACAAGCCTGGCTTCTCTATCTCCTACAATGCTGAAAGCATTAACAACTTCAACAGGTTTTTCTTCGACCGGCTTGTACCCAATAAGGTACTTGTCCTCAATTCCTCCCTTCGTTAGGGAAAAATAAATCTCATTAGATATGGGGTGGTAGTATGCGGTACCGCCAAACCCATACCAGGACCATTTTGCCACATCTGTGATAAACACACCTGGTTGAATACGGTTTGCATACTTTTTATTGCCATCCCACGCTTTTTTATTATCAAGCCATTTTGGATGGGAAATGCGCAGATGGGCAAGGGGTGTTTTTCCATCCGGCATTGTTATAAGCAAATCTTTGTACGGGCTCGCTTTGACAGTTGTTTCCTCGGTTATTTCTTGGTCTCCGTAGAAAATCCTATACTCATCTCGCTCTTTCATTATAGTTGTAATCGCCACGTTTGGATCGATTTTCATATCAATTTCTTCTCTAAGCCACTTAAAAAATTCACTCAGAGTTAAACCGGATTCATACCAGATCTGAGCAAGCATTCCAAAAGCAAAAGCATCGGCGTATTCGTCTTTTCTATTTTTATCGATTATGCCGAGCCCTGCCGCGTTCTCTGCTTGGGCATAGGAAAATGCTCTAAGGGAAACCCACAAGTCATCGGGAATTGTTCCACGAATACCTCCAAATGTTTTGTATGCATATACAAGAGTTTTTATGTTTGCTTTGTGCATGTCGATTGTTTTCTGTTCATTATATTTTACCTCGCCAGTTTTTTCGTCCACTTCCCTATGGACCACTCCCGTATATCCCCTAAGGAGGTACGCTGCCAAACCAAGTGGATCGTTTTTGTAGCGTTTTTTTGCAGTTTTTTTATTTCTGCTCAAGAAATCTGCGTGTGCATTGTAAATGTAGGCGGCAGTACCGCCTGGATTGCCTGCATAGGTTCTTATATTAAGCGCTCCCTGCTCCGACCCATGTCCATCTCTGTCCTGCACTAAGGAATAATAACCAGTATTTGGGGTAAAATAGTATCCATAACCATGAATAATGTTTGGAATTGTTTGGAAATATATTGTATATCCATATTTAATAGACATTGAAGAAGCGAAAACTTCTACCTTTTGTGTGGATAAACTATCATCCACCCCGGTCTCAATTGTATATTTTTCAAAAACTGTTTCAGAGCCTTTTGGATATCCTCCAAGCTTCTCCCTTGCTTCCTTTTCAGAATCTACGATTTCAACACCCAAGTAGCCTTTTTCTCTTAGTTCTTGTGCTCTTTTCTCAATGTCGGCCATGGTAGCCGCTGGAACCACTTTTCCTTCTCCGGAAATTGCGGGTGGCTTCACCTCAACTCCTGGTGCTACCCCTGTTGGAACAGCCTGATGTGTTGGTGTCGGCACACCGGCGATCTTCCCTTCTGCTCCTTCTGCTTTTCTTTTATAAATCACAACCTCATATCCATCCTTTGTTTTTTTTATCGCACCAATACCAGTAGTAGTAATTTCAACACCGTACGTGTTTTTGAAATATTGACTTAAGCTTGCCATCGCAACAACAAAATTAGATGCTGCTATTTCACTTCGAAAATAAAAATTAAGAGTAGTACGTCTCTTCCAGTCCCCTTCGCCTTTAATAAATCTATTCAACAGCTCCTTTGCTTCATTAGAAATTTTCATCTTCTTTATTTGAGCGTCCCATTCTTTTTCTTTGATTGTTAGACTGCCCTGGAACAAAAACATATTCTCTACCGTTATACTTTACGGTTTGAAGATTTATAAATGTTGCGTTAAAATTGCTAAAAAACAAAAAACATCAACGTCGGATTAACCCAAGGTTCTCCAGAAGGAACATTAATTCACTGTGCGCCTGCTTTTTCTGGTCTTCGCTAATATCTGGATTGGTTGCATTATTATCGAGCCATTTGGCCAAATACGCGGCTCTCTCTGCACGCTCAAGCTGATATAAGAGTATTAGAATTTGTTTATATATTGAGTCGTACTCCTTAATGTATTGGCCGGCATCTTGGGGTGCTATTTTACCACTATCAAAAAGTATTCTTATTAGCATATAGGCATGTTTTCCATCAATGCGGTCCAACCATGCTGGGTAAGGGCTGGGGTCAGAAACATACTTAATATTAGCATCAGGACCTTTATAAACAACCCTACAAACATCCCCCCCGTTGGTTAATAGTGTTGAAAGTGCGGTCTCCAATTCAGCTGTTTCATCTCCCCCAAACATCCTAACGCTCGCGTTGCGATAGTTTTTTTTCAGCTTAACTCCTTGGACAATTCCAGAAGTGTCTATATCAAAAATATCCATTATGTATACAAGCGCGGTTGAAGGAGTTGAGTTTCCGCCAAGAGCATTTGGCCCAGTTCCTATTCGGTCCGTAGGACCACCACTCGGAGGAAGGATGAGAGAAATGAACGAAAGCTCAGGATGCTTATCCTGGAGGTTTTGCAGTTCTTTCTTAAGCGAGTCAACTTTTTTATTCAGGCTATCTGCATATATCGCCGCACGCATCTCAAATACATGGTGATCGTAGACGATGTAGTTAGATGTGTAAACACCATAACCATCAAAGGCGTTTGCTTTTTTTGGTATTCCAAAACATGTTGCGAGGCCAGTTAGCAAAACAGCAAGCCCAAGTTTATTGACTCCTCTCATAGTTATTTTTTATGTATATATATGTTTTTAAACATTTCGCTTACTCTATCGCAACATAGAAATAATATATTTCATACGGCGGCCCGCTACCCATTCCATACTCAGTAGGAACGATAAGCTCAAAATCAACCGGCTTGTCCACAAAGCTCGTTGCAGAAGTAATGTTTGTGCAGAACACCATCTGGTCCTTATGCCCTAGCCAGGGATAGATTTTCAACGCGCGCGTGTAGAAATACCCATAGCCGGTAGGTCTGCAAGCTGCATTTTGTATTGTATAAGCGCCAAAAGTAATATCGCACTGCTGGTTGAAAGTATTTTCTCCGGAATCTGCCGCATTCCTAAGGAACCCCCAGGCAGTATCTATCTCGCTTCCAAGTGCGCCGGTTAGATTAATAAAGTAAAGGCTTCCGTTTGTGCTCGCGCATACCACCTTTCCTTTTCCTTCTTCTCCCTGCCATGGCCATGTATACATAGCGTTCCCAGCTGCATCTCCAAGAATTAGATATGTTCCGTTGCTCATGTTTCCATAGAACCCTGCCCATTTCTCAGTTGAGACATTCATATCTATATTAAGGTGGGTTATGTTTCCGGGCCTTAAAGCATACCTGCCTACTTCGTATGTATAGTTATACTTGCTTATGTTTATTACAGTAACATTTACACCGTAAAGATAGGTGCCGCATATGAACACTTGGGCATGGTCTTCTTCAAACGCAGTGGGGTAGTCTGTGGAATTGCAGGTAACGTTGTAATAGTATATTCCCGGGCTTTCAAAACTCCTGTTGTATTCATAAAACAAGCTGGAGGAGTTGTACCACATCATTGCGGAAACTCCATCCTCAAAGCTTATGTTGCAGTCTGCGTTTAGGATCGGCTCGCCCGAGGTTGCGTTTGAGTAGTTTGCAAAGAACGTAACGTTATCCCCTGGGCAGATTGTTTCATTGTCGCTTGTGTCCCATATAGTAAGGTTCGCGCCTATGTTCTCCGCAGCGCCTCCTCTTTTTTGAGCATGAGTAATGTTGTAGTACTCTTGGCTGAGGAAGGTTATTATATTCACGGTTATTCCGTTCTTCGTTGTGCCTGCCCGCGCCTCTGTGATGGAAAAATCTGTGTACCCATCGCAGTTGTATACTAATTGAGAGGGCTCCTCTGCGTTCGGGCAGACAAAAATTCCCTTGTCCAAAAAGTTCGGAACGAAAAATGACAGTGTGTTTTCTGTTCCTGTTGCAGAGGTTGCGTTTATTACTGTATAGTTCCCGCCTGTATGCAGGGCGCCAGTGTATATACTTGCGTTGCTCATATTCACATCACCCCAGTGAAATCTTCCTGTAACCGCGAGCCTTAATCCTTGGGTTGAGTGGTTGTAGCGGATTAAAGAAGTTGTGTAATGCCTTTCCAAATCGTATATGTATTTGTTCAGGTAGAGCGCAGAGTAGGCGGACTCATTCTCTCCATCTGGATGGTCGTATATTCCCCCTAAAATTATGGGTCCCCAGTCCTTCCAGTTCGGAGTTCCGGTAAGCTTCGGGGAAGGTGGGTTTGCGTACGGATATTGGCTTCCATAATCGCAGTAACTGTTGTCATCTGAGTCGTATATTTGATAGCTTAGGATATCATCGTAGTAGTTTCCCTGCGCAACGCCGGAAACAGAGGTGTTTAGGTTTATTATGTGGCAACTGCCCCACCATACGTAATAGTTTGTAATATCGTAAAAAAAGTTATGGTATACATTATGTGTTAAATAAACAATATCGCTTGGGCATCCAAAACTAATACCGGTTTGAAGCTTGCTTATTGAATTGTTATAGTAGAACGAGTAATTCCCGCCATCGTAAAACCCGGTTCCAGCTCCTGACCCGGTTAAATTGTTGAACCTGAATGTATTATTGTACGAGAACCTATAGTCATGTGCGGATACAAAAGTTATTGGTACTGTTGAATTTAAACGGTTCCACTCAAAAATATTGTTATAACTACTAGCTATTTTAAGGGCATTGGCATAATAATTTTTCTCTTCAAAAGTGTTGTTGCTTATGTTATTTGTATGCGCAGGGGTATAGATATAGACATCGATGCCACCGTATTTTGCACCCCTGAAAGTATTGTTGTAGATATGGTTAAAATATCCGTAAATGTATATGGAGTTGGTATTGTTTTCAAAAGTATTGTTGTAAATATAGGTTGTGTTTGAATTTGAGGATATGGAGACTGCATAAGTGTTGTTGACTAAGTAAGAATCTTTCAATCGGTTTTCATAGTTTAGGTTGAATATGTTTAAACAGTAGTTATCGCTGTTCATGTTATAGCATTTAAAATCTGTAATGTTGCTGTATTTTGTAAGAACCGCCCATATTCCGTACTGCGCGTTTTCTCTCCTCATTGTGATGTTCTGCACCCTTGCCCTGCTCACATTGCATAAGAATATTTGAGCTATACTGTCGTTGTTTTCAAAAACAACATCGTCCTCGTTGCTGAAATAAACCGGGTTTGTTTCGTTTATTGTAAAGTTTATATCATGCGCGCACTCTGTTGAATTGTCGCTTATGATAATTATGGGTGTGTAGATGTCATCGCATATTGAATTGTTTCCAATTGTAATTTCTGAAGAATGGTAAAGATAGAAAACAGTCTTAACATTGCAAATAGTGTTGTTGAATATATAATCTCTCCACCCACGAATGGCATAGTACCCATAGGTTGCATTGAATATTGTGTTGTTGAATATCGTCACATTCTTGCCACGAAGAGAAGAACCTTCAGAGAGGATGCCGCTCGAACTTCCATAAGGTGCAATTTTATTTTCTATTCTGTTATAACTCACTTCAGTTATATTTGTACTGCTTAATATATAAATCCCTGTGGATGCATTTTGCACTTTATTGTTTGTAATATTAACTATATCATTAGCTCCGGGTGGGAAATAGTATGGATGGTTATAGTAGGTTATGCCATAACCAGGCACTCCTACTGTGTTATTCCTCACTGTGCCGTTTCCCCCTACAGCAGTAGGATGCATACCAAGGCTGATGCCGGATATATAGCTGGTTTGATAAGAAATGGCAGTGTTGTTTTCTACCCAGATGTTTGAACCTGAAACATCCAAACAACTTCTACAGTAATAGCACCCTCCGGACCTAGTGTGCATAATCCGTGAATTAAAAAGATTAAAATTCGTTGCCCAAACACCAAATCCGTTTGTATAAAATGAGGTTATATTTTCTACTGTTATATTTTTACAGCTCATGAATTTTATGGAATGGTCAAAACCTCCAGGAGGGACATTTGAGTAATAGCTCAAATCGCTGTGCTTTAGGGTAATATTGTCATCCCAGTAGGAGAATAGATTATTTAGATGCGCGTATGAAAAATTCACATATTCAATGAGGATGTTTGCGCTTGAATAGCTCCAAAAGCCTGTCCCATTTGTAATATTTACATGCCTTATTGTTGAGTTCTCAACATCGCAAAATGTTAATTCATTAAGATTTATATTTTCCACTGCGATATTACTTGTAGTTGTATTGAACCAAACCGGCAAACTGTTCAGGGAAACATTTCTCACAGAAACATTGCATATGCAGTCCCCTCCGCCTCCGCAACTTGCTATAAGCCTGTCGCTAACATTAAACGCAGAGATGTTTTCGAAGAAGTTTCCGGTTGACGGGATACCACCAGTTGAGGAGAAAACAGCGCCATAAACCGTATTGTTTATTTGTCCATTGTAGAACCTATTGTCCATGCTCCAATCAAGAACTATTGCGCGGTATATGTCCTTGACTGAAAAAGAATTGAATGTATTGTTTGTTGAATTCACCAGTTGTATATTGCCGTAGATGGCTGTAGGGCCTGTTATTTGAAAATTGCTTATGTTGCAGAAAATCAAACCAGAAACAGTGCCAGGAGAATACGACTGCGAAGTATTATGTTCTAGGTATATGATTGGATAAAGCGAACTTTTACCCATATTATTAGTTATATTGTTGTTGCAGTACCATATTCTAATTGCAACATCCTGAACATCAAAAACATTGTTGTATATTGTAAGGTTCTCTGCCCATAAGCGTATTCCATCGCACATGCTGGTAAACCGTGAGTTTTCGAATGTAATGTTTGTTGAGGTTTTTGGATAAAGCCAATCGATATCCGCAACCCACCATCTCTCGCCTCCATTGCATCTAGTGAAGTCATCAGAAGCAGTATAGGAAAGCTTTTCGAATTTGGCGTTTGTTGTATTATGAATCCTTAGAAAATAATTACCGTCGCTTCCCCTCATGTTTGAAGGCATTGTTGAAGAAACATTATAGAAATAGATATTTTGAGAGTCGTAGATTTGACTCCCAGAACAACCAGGATAAATACAGTGGGCGTAGTGGGTGATGTTTTTTACAGTTATATTTGAAGAACCGGTTATTTTTATTTTAGAGTAAATGAACGTACCAGTTGGGCCTATGGTCCCGTTTTCTATTGTAATATTGTTGGCAGAGTTTTTTATTTCGACTCCTCTGACCGTGTAGCCATTCAGGTTGACGGCAACATTGCTTACCCCGTCTATTACGAGGCATGGTGTTTCTGAGTGTCCGGTATTGAGGTTCTGGGTAACTTCGTAATATGTGTTTGAACTTAAACTGCCACAATCTGAAAGATCAACAGCACAAGAGATGGATAATAATAAAAATAGCGCAAACACAAAAAGCAAACCCTTTCTGTACATCGGTTAAGAATTCCAAGGTAAGAATAATAAACATTTCGTTTATGCTGAAAGCGAGCCCGCGCAGATTAAAAAACTAGCCATCGCGAAAAACAAAAATTTTTTGTTTTTTTTTTTTATTTAAGCGAATACCGGTTCAAAATGTTTTAAATTTGCAGCACTTTACTAAAAGCAGGAATTGTGTTTATTTATTTTTTATTTCAACTATCTGCGAAGAAAAATTTTGAGCGGTTACCGAAGAGCTTGCAGGAGTGATTGATTTAGGCAAAGCCGAAACCGCTTTATGAATGGTCTGGTTGATTGGTTGCTGGCGAACCTTATCCTTTTTGGTTGGCATCCCGATGACCGGCGCTGGAACATCGATAAGCCGGCTTCTTTGGTTTGTTAACGGAAGAAAATCTACGTTTGAGCCGCCCGGCAAATAATATGGAGTTTCACCTATTCCATCTCCGTCGGAATCTGTTCCAGAATAATCAGAATAGAAATTCCCTCCCATGCAGTTTCCCCCTATGATATTAGGAGTGGAGCAGCTATAGGAGGTGTTCCAGTAGTTTGAGCCTGAATCATAAACCACTCCTTGGCCTGCTGAAGCGTTGAAAATGTTGTTGTAGATGAGGCAGTTCGTTGAAGAGGAGTTTAACTGGAACTTTTGATTATTATAAACTATGTTATCCTTTACTATTGCGTAGTTTCCATTTTCTCCATATAGAACAATGCCATTGTAATTTTCATATACGGTGTTTCCGCTGACAATGGTGTATGGGGATTCAACAAAAATACCTGCGTTTCTTTCAAAAGAAAGGCCTCCATTCTTGCGGGCTGTATTGTTGATAACTTCATTATGCGAACCTTCCGCCACCCTTATACCAACCATGAGATTGTCGGATACAGAATTATTGATTATTCTTGAGTTGTTTGAGTTTGTCAGGAATATGCCCCACTCATTGGTGTTCTTATGAAGATTGTTTGCAACAGTAAAGTTCCAAGAGTGGTCCAGCTTTATTCCATCATTTATATTATATGGGAGGGCTTTGTTGCCTATTACAATGCCATCAACAAAGTTGTCTTTGTAGATAATTTTGCTGGAATAATAGTGAATAGTTCCATAGGTATCTACATTTTTTATTTTATTTCTGCTTATTTCTCCTCCATGAGTATCATAAAGAGCTATTGCTGTTTCTTGGCCGTTGTGATTGTTTATGCAATCATAATAAAGAGAGCATGTGCCGTTTCCATTAATACTGTTTTCCAACAGCTTTATATTTTCCGAATGGCAGAGTATTATACCGGATTCAAATTTTTCATTTGAGATATTGCAAAATTCTGCATAGTTTCCGCCGGGATCTTGGGATGTGGCGTATGTATTGTTTATTTCAGTTTTTTCTACTGTTATTTGTTGAACAGAATCTATGAAAACTGCTGATTTTTTATTATATAATGCGAGCAATTCTTTTACATCGATATTTTTTGATCGGGTCGAATATACCCCTATGTACGTGTTGATTATTTTACAATTCTTTATCAGGATGTTTTCGCTGTTTGAAATGTTGAACGCAGAATACCCATTTGAAAGTGAATGCCCTTTGCAGTCAAATTCAACATCCTTAGACTTGGATATATTAAAACAGGTTCCTGAAAATGAAATGTCTGAATTGAGTTCTATTATATATTTGTTGCTGCTGTTTAGCTTAAAATTTTTGCATTCATCGACTCTGATAAGCGTTACTCCTTGGGCAGCATAGAGAAAAGATACTAAAATGGCCAAAGCAAAGAAATACTTAAAGCGCATATTCATCACTAGATGTTTATATGTGTCGAAAAGTATAAAAACATAACTTTTCATTGAACCTCTAAGTAAATTATAACCCTTCCTGCTCCGCCGTTATAAGTTGCAAATTGGGAAGGAACTCTTATCTCATAATCATAGGTTCCCCATTTTCCTTCGGAATCCCAGGTTATATTGGTCATGAAAACAAGGTCCTCATGATCAAAATTATCGTATTCGCTGTCTCCTCCGATATCATCGCTCGTGTCCCATAAAATACCCGTCTTGAAATTCTCATTGTCCGTTGATGGAGCAAGAGGAATATTCTCAATATCTTCTCCCCAAATCCTATATGTCGCTGTCTCTTTTGGCGTTGTTCCATCCACGCTGAAAGTCCTGTTTATGCTGTCAACTAAACTCGGGTCTATTCCTAAAGCAACATCCGCCTCCTCAAAATCATTTGCTGAAGGCATTCCATTCGCCTTTCTTCCCAACGCCTGAAGGTCAAGCCAGTTTATTGTATTTCCCTCTGGGAAAACATACATATGCACTATGGCAGGGGTCCAGTTGCTCATAAACTTTGGCTCTGTCCAGTTTGTTCCAAGCAAAATCAGCCCTGTTATATTTCCATAGAAGTAGTGCCATATTGAGGTGCATGTGTAGGCGCATCCCTCTGCGATCTCATCATCCTTCCAGTTATCATAAACATCGCATCTGTCCAAAGATCCGTTGTTTCCAGGCCCATTAGCATTAACGATATCGGAAATGGTATTATAGCATACTTCTGTATTCTCAAGGCGGTTAGAATCCGTTGTTGTGGTGAAATATACACCAAGCAAGGAATTGAAGCTTAGGTTCGAGTTCACCACCCGTGTCCAGTTCGTGTAGTCGTTTATATAAAGGCCTCTTGTGTTGTTGTTTGCTGTAAGGTTTATGAAAGTAAAGTTGGCAGAAGAGAACAACCTTATTGCGTTCAAGTTATTGAAGCTTATCGAAGAGTTTGAAATGGTTGCGTTGAAGCAATACTCAGCAATAAGCCCTTCATCTCCGTTGTTTCCTTCAACCGCGATACTATCAGCTGTGATATTTTCAACATGGTATATCTTAATACCATGCGCTGTATTGTTTGAAAATATGCTGGAGAAAATTGATAGATTCTGTCCAGTATCTACGCTCAATCCAGTCCGCATGTTGAATGAGGAGTTTGTATCAGATAGATAAATATGAGAGGTATTAACCATTGTTATGCCATAAAAGCTGTGGTTGTATATCAACGCGCCCACAATAGAAATGAGCGAAGAGTTTATTCCCTCAACCCCATTGTTCCAGATTGTTGAGTAGGGGTCGTTGTATATAATCAACGAAGATGCTTCAACATTAGCCGAAGAATTTATAAGCAGCCCTCTACGAGTGTTAAACGGAAGGGTTGCATTGATGATACTAACATCGCTGCTGCCGTCTACAACAGCAATCCCGCTGTTGTAATTTTCATAGGAGGTGATATTTATTATTGTCGCATTAGTTGTTTGGTTTACATATATCCCATAGGAATAGTTTGTCAGACCCGGGCAGTTTATTATGCTTATGTTATCAAAACCATTTGTCATTATTGCGTATGTTTCGTTTTCATCGTCATATACATTGCCGGTTATATTATACCCTGAGCAGTTTAGATAGATGTTTGAAGCGTTGAATGTAATGCATGCTCGGTCTGATTTGTTTCCAACAAGGTTTTCAACCAAACTTGTATCTGAAGAGATATACATGCATTCCAGCCTGTTGTTCGTTAATGGAAGGTAGTCGATATTGCTTCCAGCACCGATCGCATACTGGTCTGGGTTGTCCCCTATTCCATCTCCTGCAATATTATGCGGATAACTTGCGCCGCTTCCATCGTCTATTCCATCGTAATCAGAATAGAAGTTTCCGCCTATGCATTGACCTCCTATTATGTTCGGACCGGATGGGCAGTACGAGGTATTCCAAAAGTTAGTACCGTCATCGTAAGTGTTGTAGGTGTTGTTTAGGATGTTGTTGTAGATGTAGTTGTTGTTAGAACTTCCTTCTATTCTTATGCCGTTGAAAAAATTGTTTGAGATGGTGTTGTTGGTAATATTGTTGTCATTGGAGTAATAATAAAGATAAATACCGTGTTGGTTATTGTTTTGGATCGTATTATTAGTAATAGTGTTATTAGATGAGTAGTAATAGAGGTAAAGACCATGGTAGGAGTTGCTATAGGCGAAGTTGTTGGTTAGAGTGTTGTTAGAGCTAGAATCAAGATAAAAACCGTAATAAGAGTTGCTGTAGGCGGAGTTGTTGGTTAGGGTGTTTTTAGAGCTGGAATCGATAAAGAAGCCAGATAAAGAATTGCTATAGGCGAAATTGCTGGTTAGAGTGTTGTTGGAGCTGGAATAGAGATAGAAGCCGTCCCAAGAGCTATGGGCGGAGTTGTTGGTTAGAGTGTTGTTGGAGCTGTAATAAAGATAGAAGCCGTCCCAAGAGTTGCTGGAGGCGGAGTTGTTGGTTAGAGTGTTGTTGGAGCTGTAATAAAGATAGAAGCCAGATAAAGAATTGCTATAGGCGAAATTGCTGGTTAGAGTGTTGTTGGAGCTGGAAGCGAGGTCGAAGCCGGAACCAGAGTTGTTGTATGCTGAGTTGTTGGTAAGAGTGTTGTTGGAGCTGGAATAGAGATAGAAGCCGTCCCAAGAGTTGCTGGAGGCGGAGTTGTTGGTTAGAGTGTTGTTGGAGCTGGAATCGAGATAGAAGCCATAGGAGTTATTGTAAGCGGAGTTGTTGGTTAGAGTGTTGTTGGAGCTGTAATAAAGATAAACAGAATAATATGTATAGAAAACTTCACTATTCCTGAGGGTTATGTTCGTTGAGTTGTAAATGAGAGCACCG
>Ga0185342_1000260_pt1 | contig 29632 bp, 23 predicted proteins | sample ConPoolayeEmetaG_FD_128045 | JGI IMG/M metagenome (GOLD analysis project Ga0185342, IMG submission 128045) | Hot spring microbial mat communities from California, USA to study Microbial Dark Matter (Phase II) - Cone Pool mat layer E metaG... ... | reverse complement strand
ACCTGAAACAGGCTCGCAGCCGCGACCCCAACGACCCGGCAGTCGCATTCGGAATCGGCTTCTGCCACGAGCGCATGGAGCGCGTCCAGGAGGCCTGGGCGGCATATCAGGACGCGCTGCGAATCAGTCCGCGGCTGCGAAACGCCTATGAGCGGATGGCGGCCATGGCCATGCGGGCCGGCCGATGGGAGGATGCCATCGAGCAATACGAGAAGTTGGCCGAAATGGAGCCGGGTGACCTGGACGTGCTGCTGACCCTGGGCAACCTCTATCTCCAGGTCCGACGGCCGGCCGCGGCCATCGACCAATACCAACAGGCCCTGCTGATCGAACCGGACGGGTACGACGATACGCTGGCGGCCGCCGATTCGCTGGCCGAGGAAGGACGCCTCAACGAGGCCATTCGCACGCTGGAGAACCTGGTCCGCAAGTACCCCGGGGTGGCGCCCTTTCACATCCGGCTGGCCGACCTGTACGCCCGCGCCGGAAACGACCAGCGAGCCACCGAGGAATATCAGACCGCGCTGGCCACCCAGCCCGGCCTGCTGGAAGCGACGGTCAAGCTGGGGACGCAACACCTGCGTCAGCATCGCTACGTGGAGGCGGCCTTGACTTTCAACCGGGCAGTGGAGCTGAACGACCGGCTCATGACCGCCTTCGTCGGGCTGGGCGTGGCCCAGCACGACTGCGGACGAGAACGCGAATCCATGGCCACCTTCGATCTGGCGGCCAGCCTGGAGCCCAGCAGCACCCTGCTGTTTTCGGAAACCGCCCGGCTGCAATTGAAGTCGGAACTCGGCGGCCGAGTGGACCGCCTGACCGACCATCCCCAGTCCGAGTCCGCCGATGGAGCCGACTCCCCGGCCACCGACGAGCTGCTGGCCGAGGCGATCCGGCGGCACCGGCAGGCTCTGGCCAGCTCGCCCAACCACGCCGACCTTCACTACCGCTACGGACTGCTGCTGCGGCAGGTGGGACGTTATCAGGAAGCGATCGAGGCATTCCGTCAGGCAGTTCGGATCAACCCCAATTACTCCAAGGCACTGATCAAGCTGGCCATCTGCCTGAAGGAGAACGGGCAGACCGAAGAAGCGGTAAGCATGTTCCAGCAGGCCCTGCGACTCAACGAGGACTACGTGGACGTGCACTACCAGCTCGGCCTGCTGTTCGCACAGCGGCGACAGTTCGAGCTGGCGGCCGAGGAGTTCGACCGGGCGGCGGCCGAGCGCGGCCAGAACCTGGCCTTCCGGGCCAACCTGGCTTTGGCGCTTCAGAGCATCGGGATGGTGGATCAGGCCGCCGCCACCTGGCGGGCGATCTGCGAGCTCTCGCCGACGGGGCAGGACGTGCTCGTCCTGCGGGAGCAGATAGTCAAGAAGGCCAACCAGGAGTAGCCGGTCCGACACCGGCCACACCCGGGCTCTGCCGCAGCCCACTCGGGAATTATGCGGACGACCGTGTATCGGGCCTGCCGGGAGCCGGTCGCGACCGGGACGACCGATAGCAAGTTCGATCATTTGCGCGGATCCGCCCCGAGCGCAACCAGGTGGATTGGTGACTGGAATTGCAATTGATTCGCACTTCCAAGCGGATTAGGATTGTTGTTGTTGCATCCGACGGGAAACGACCTGGCTTCCAGAAACGGTTTCGGCGAGGTCCGGTAGAGGTTAAGCCCATGCGCCCTAACTCTAGCGATCATTGGATGTTGTGGTTTGCGGTGGCGGCTCTGGTATTGGGCGGCGGCACGCCCGGCGCGTTGGCTCAGGATCGCGGGCAACGGAAGTTCCTGGTCATGCTGGCCGCTCCGCCCAAGTCGATTCCCAACTGGCCCGCAGTCTCCCTTCCCAACCCCTACGACTGCTACTTGCACTACTTCGACCTGTACGACCCCGAGATTGACTCCTTCGCCGAGTACTGGAAAGAGATTTCCTACGGCACGGTCAATGTCAGCGGAGACGTGGCGGGCTGGGCCGAAATACCCTGGCCGGTTCTGCCGGACCCGAACAGCCTGGCTGTCCCCGGCGAGGCTGTGCACGCCTTCAAGCAGCTTCGTTACATAGACGTCAACGGGGACAAAGCCTTTGAGAAGTTTAATGGGGAAAACTTCGATGAGTCGAGACAGATGTTTCTGATCGACTACAACGGAGACCGCCCGGGAACCGGCACTGGCTCGAACCCGCTCGCAGACGTGTATCCTCCCGGCTTGGAGGACTACGTGTGGACCCCCGGGGAACGGTTTCTGGACCTGGACGGCGATGGACGTTACGACGCCCTGCTGGAAGGTTCCATGGACGGCTGGACCAGCGACGCCCCGGCCGGCCAGCCTTGCGAGAAAGACGGCCTGATCGAGAGCGATGAGGCTTGCGATGCGATTGCTGACGGCGGTGATGGCGACGGGGAATGGGATTTCCCCGAGCCATTCGAGGACTTCCTGCGCACCTACGTGCCAGGCTACGGCTGGGTGAGGCTCGACCCGAGCATCAAGAACACTTACGGCGACCCCAATGATCCGAACATGGTCGGCACGCGCGCCTGGGGGCGGGCCTATATCCTTCGCAACTACCCGGGGAACGCCATGGCCTTGATCGCCCGCTGCGGCAACGGTCAGTACGACGGGCCGGACGCTTGGACCGAAAGTGATCCCAACACCACCAGCAAGATGTGGCAAGACCCCATTGTACCGCTGATCTACGAGTTGACACTGTGGCCCGAGTGGGGCACGACACCCTGGGATTACCAGTACGACACGGACGGCGACGGGGTGGTCTGGTGGGATCAGTATCTGGCCGACCGGTGGACGGCTTACTTCGATTGGCTGGGTCTGCCCGGCGGAATACCGCCCGTACCGCCCACTGACCCCAATAGCCCGCTACCACGCAAGTACCCCGCCCCCAGGTGGTCGATTGATATTCCCAACATGGTGCCCTTCGCACGCCCGCCCTACATCTATCGGGTCCCGCAAGACCCTACCGCCATTCCGTTCGAGCCCAACGTCGGCGGTTCGCTGGCCCGGACCGGGGGGATTTGTGCACCTTCCGATACACCGCCCGAATGCGACCCGTACAGCAATATGGACCCGTACAGCCCGGGGGATGGGTATGTTCATTCGGAGCTGCTCCCGACTGAGCCGCGGATTCAGCCAGACGCCACCGGGTTCTACGACGGGCCGGCCGAGTTCGACGACTTGCCCTCTTCCATATACCACTCGGGCGGGGTGCCGTCCGGCCTGTGGCGGCCCGATATGTGGTATGAGAACGGGGGCGATGGCCGACTCGGCGAGGTGACCTCCCCCTACGGCATAACGTACTACGGCGTCGACTTGGGCTACGCCGGATATCCCATGCAGGACGGGTTCATCGAAGCCGGCGGGCCGCTGGCAAGAGACGTCCATGGGGCCAGCGGTTATGACGGCGGGAATGTCCTCACTCTGGAGTGGCTGACCTGGATGAGGTTCACCAACGACATGACCATGCTGATGGACGTCTTGGACGCCAACGGCCAGCCATGGGACTCGGACCCGACCAAGCCCGGCGTGCAGAAAGTGCAGATGTGGCCCGCAATCCTGCCACGCGACTACAACCTGGACGGCCTGCTCGACCAAGGCGAAGTGCGAGCCATCGGGACCGAAAACTACTGCATAGATTTGAGCCCCGCTACTAAGAATAACGGCGGGGGTGGAAGCCAGTACCCCTTCAACCGCAAACGAATAACCGAGGATACGATCGCGGCTTTGGATGCCACCATCGACTGGGACTACTTCGTGATGGCGGTGCCGGACCCCAACAACCCAACCCAGTACACGAGCTACGTGCACTGCGTTACCTTCCTGCCCCCCAATGTCGATCCCAGTCTGGACGCGCTGTCGGAGGGCGGTCGGCCGCTTTTCGTGCTGCCGGCGCCCGGCATGAACCTGCCAGTGCCGGTTCGGGAGATTTCGACAGGCCCACTGTCCCCAATCCGCTTCTCGGATTTCGCCGCGCCGCTGGGGGGTGGCTCAGAAGCGGGCGGACCAGCCACAGCCTGGCACAAGGTGATGCTCGCGCACGAGTGGCTGCACGTGTGGGAGAACTATCCCGACCTCTACGACTATGACGTGTACTTCGGGGGCTTCGAGAACAAGCCGGTGGCGGCCTGGGACATCATGGCCGGCGGGGCGGGGCACCCCAGCCCGCCGCTGAAGGAGCTGGGCACCGGCGTGGCGCGTCTGGGAACCGAGCACGCGCCCTGGATCGAGGTCACCGATCTGCGGGAAGTCCTCACTCCCTCGGTCGCCCAGCAGATCAGGTTGCCCGATTATGCTTTCTACTCCTCGGACGCGGCCCTGTACTTCGAGAACCCCAACGTCCGACGCGAGAGGTTCTACTTCTGGCGAGTCACCCAGCCGGGGCCGCAAAACCCCCGTACCATCAACTTTTCCAAGTATTTGCCCGGGGAAGGCGTGCTGGTGATGCATACCGACTGGGACAACTGGTGGGCCATGCCCAGCAGCCCCGGCAACCTGGAAAGCTTCCCGCTGCTTCAGAGCATCGGCACCCATTTCACCTGGGTCATCGTCCAGGCCGACGGTTTCCACCAGCTCGAAAACGCCGAGAATGACGGCGACCCGGGCGACCCGTTCCCCGGGCTTTCCGGCAATTTCGAAGCTCAGAAGGAAGCCCACGGGTACGGCTGGTCGTACATGACCAACCCCAGCTCGAACTGGTACGGCCAGATGCCCAGCGGCCTGGCCATCCAGGACATCCTGGAGTACCCCAAGTACTCGTTGGTGACCTTCCTGTGGGAGCCCCGGGAGGTCCCGTCGCTGCGGTTCGACCGCCCGCCGGGCTACCAAGTGGTCAACGGGGACTTCCGACTGGGGTTCGAGGCCTTCGACTTCCACGGCGGCACGATTATCGAGCTCTACTACGACCAGGATGACGCCGGGTATGACGGGCAATCGGTCGGATCATTCCTGAAATACGACGCTCCGGGCGGCGGGCCGGGCGTGGTCCAGATGACCTACGACGTCCCGCTGAGCAGCCTGCCGGGCGATGGGCGCTACTACTTCTATGCTCGACTCGTGCCGGGTCCCGGCCACGACGGAATCACCGACCCGTTCTACTCGGAGCCGCGGGCGGACTCGGCCTCGCATGGCCGTGGACACTTCGCGGATCTGGGCGGAGGCGTCACGGTCGACGTGAACATCCTCAACTCCAAGTATGAGAACTGGACCGTCACCTGCGTCAATGACACCAACCCCGGCCAGGAACTCTGGCTGGTGGAAGGCACTTTGTCGGGCGTGCAGAGCGGTCTGGCTCAGACCGGCCAGCTATATACCTCCGACGGCGCGGAGATCTCCTTCCGCATCGTCTCGGACGCGATCACCCAGGCCGGCCCCAACGCCAACGTCGGTCCGGCCACCGGCGGCAGATATCAACTGACCGACCCGGCCGCGTCGTTCAACGCCGCCACCTTCAAGCGGTTCGACATGGTTCGGATCGTCGGCGGCACCGGAGCCAATCCGGGCTTCTACCGAATCGAGGCGGTGCCTTCGCCGACCAAGCTGATCCTCTCAGCGGATGCCGATCCCGGCAACACCAACGGCCAAGGTGGGCTCCAGTACCGCGTACACAGCTTCTCGGCCGGTCGGCTCTCCCAGAAGCCCGACCGCTTCCAGTTCATCACCACCGGCATGACCGCCTACAGTTTGCCGGTGGAGTTCCTCCACGGCGAGCTCATCCTGACGCTGCTGCCGCTGATCGAGGTGAGCTATCCCGACGACGCGGTCAACCCCGGCCGCGAGGTTCCGCTCCGCGTGAGGTTCGACGCTTCGCAGTCGCGCGACGAGTACGGCTTCGTCAACCCGGAACTCCAGTATGCGTGGGACTTCGGCGACGGCGGGACTGGCACCGGTACGGTCATCGACCACATTTACTACGTGCCCTTCCCCAGCGGCGTGACCATCACTCTGACGGCCACCAACCCGGAAACCGGGGCCACCGGCACCGCCACCGTGGTGGTGGTGGTAAACGACGTGGATACGGACAAGGACGGCGTGCCGGACAGTGCCGATAACTGTCCGACGACGGTTAACCCGGACCAAAAGGACACCGACGGCGACTTCGTCGGAGACGTCTGCGACAACTGCCCCACGGTCGTCAACTTCTCGCAGACCGACACCGACCGGGACGGCCTAGGCGATGCCTGCGACAATTGCCCCACCAAGAAAAATGCCGACCAGGCCGACACTGATGGCGATGGAGTGGGCAACGTCTGCGACAACTGCCCGCTGGTCAGCAACCCGGATCAGGCGGACACCGACGGCGACGGAACGGGCAACGCGTGCGACACCGACGACGACAACGACGGCGTGCCCGACCCCAACGATAACTGCCCCAACGTCGCCAACCCGACCCAGATCGACTCCGACGGGGATGGGCTGGGCGATGCCTGCGACCCGTGCCGGAATGATCCGGCCAACGACGCCGACTTCGACGGCCTGTGCGGCGATGTCGATAACTGCCCCAACGTCGCCAATCCGGACCAGGCGGACACCGATGGGGACGGCATAGGCGACGCTTGCGACACCTGCGTGCTCGATCCGCAGAATGATGCCGACGCCGACGGAGTCTGCGGCAACCTGGACAACTGCCCCAACAAGTTCAACCCGGGGCAGGCCGACGCGGACAGTGACGGGCTGGGCGACGCCTGCGATGCCTGCCCGAACGATCCCAAGAACGACGCCGATGGCGACGGCGTGTGCGACAGTTCCGACAACTGTCCGGGCCAAGTTAATCCGGATCAGAAAGATCGGGACGGCGACGGAGTGGGCGATGGCTGCGACGGCTGTTTGCTCGACCCGAACAACGACGCCGACAACGACGGCGTCTGCGGAGACGTGGACAACTGCCCGCAGATAAGCAATGCCGACCAGACGGATAGCGATGCCGACGGTATTGGCGACGCCTGCCAGCCGAGCAGCCCCTATCCGGTCCATCGGGCTGTGGATGTGTCCGTCGAAACCGACTTGCGTTGGGGAACGCTGCCCAACGCAGTGCTGTACGATGTCCACTTCGGGACCACCTCGCCTCCGCCGCTGGTCGGCAGCGTCGGAGCGACAACCTGGACGCCGGGCAGGCTGCAATACAGCACCCGGTACTATTGGCGAATCGTCGCCCATACCCCAGCGGAAACGTTGACGGGCCCGATCTGGTGGTTCACCACCCAGGCCGAACCCCTGCAACCCCCGGAGGCGCCCACCGGACCAGTGCCGGCCAATGGGGCCACCGGCGTAGCGCTTAACGTGACGCTCGACTGGGCGGATAGCGCCCGGGCCACTATCTACCAGGTGTTTCTGGGAACCAGTCCGGTCCTGGCCGAGCTGCCCTTCCAGGGCAGCACGCCGGAAAGCTCTTGGGGCCCGGTGGCTCTGACCGCGGGCACCACCTACTACTGGCGTGTGGTGGCCAAGAATGACGCCGGGACGGCCCCGGGCCCGGTCTGGTCCTTCACCACCCGGGTAGAAGAGGTAACTGGCGCGTGCTGTGCCGGCGACGGATCATGCAGCGTTCGGACCGAGGACCAGTGCACTGCGGCCGGCGGCACCTACCAGGGCGATGGGACAAGCTGCTCGCCCAACCCCTGCCCGCAGCCGACCACCGGAGCCTGCTGCGCCGCCGACGGCTCATGCACGGTCAGCACCGAGGCTCAATGCACCGCGGCCGGCGGCACCTACCAGGGCAACGGGACCGGTTGCTCGCCTAACCCGTGCCCGCCCCCGGTTGAGACCGGACCGTGCTGCCTGCCGGACGGCTCGTGCGATGTGATGACCGAGGCGGCGTGTCAGGCAGCCGGCGGCTCCTACCTGGGCCCCGAGGGGTCGTGCGATGCCTGCCGCGTGACTCCCACAACCCCGTGCGGAGCGGGTCCCTGCGGTGCTGGTCTGCTGGGCGCGGTGCCGCTAACTCTGCTGGGGCTGGGATGCATGAAGCTCAGCCTGCGTCGCAAGTTGGAGCGGCGCTGAGACAGAACCTAGCCTAGCTTTATCACAAGTCGCCGGCGCTGCGGGTGGGCAGCGCTGGCGGCGGGTCTGCGCCGGGGGCGACGGAATCAGCCGGGTCGCTGCGGTTGGTTCAGGCGCCCATTTGCAGGCTGGCCAGGCCGCTGGGCACATCGTCGACGAAATCGAAGATCCGGTCCAGGCCGGTGACCAGGAAGACCCCCCAAACCTGGGTGGTGACGCCGGCCAGCTTCAGCCGCCTCTGGTTAGTGACGGTAACCAGTTTCCGCAGCTTCAGAAGCTGAGCGATATTCGACGAGTTGAGGTAGCTTACGCCGCTGAGATTCAGCAGCACGTCCTGGTGAGTGTCCCGGGTGCACTGCTCGATGATGGCGCTCAGGTCGTCGGTGAACTGGGGATCGTCTCCCAGCTCGCCCAGGAGCACTGTTTCGGACCATTGTTGCACGGACATACGCCAGTCCTGACCTGGGTGGTGAAACCGCGTCGGTTACCGCTATGTGGCCGGTGACGATAGGGCCGCGCCGCCCGACCGTCAACGGGGCTATTTCAACTCGACGTTCCAGTATGCGAAGTCCAGAAACTGCTTCCAACTGGCGTACTTGGAGTCGGAGAGCTTGATGGTCAGCACCGGCGAGCGCTTCGGCCGGGTCGGGGGGGCAATCAGCTTCATATGGGCCTGCTGCGGCGTGCGACCGCCCTTCTTCATGTTGCAGTAGACGCAGGCGCAGACGATATTCTCCCAGGTGTTCTGGCCGCCGTGAGAGCGTGGGACCACGTGGTCCAGGCTCAGCTCGCTGGTGGGATAACGTTTGCCGCAGTACTGGCAGCGGTTCTGGTCTCGGGCGAACAGGTTCCGCCGATTCAGCTTCACCCCAGGGCTGGGCACCTTGTCGTACCCCAGCAGCCGGATGATCTTGGGCACCGCGATCTGGAACCGCACGGTTCGAATCCAGTCGTACCGCTCGGGCTGAAATCGTTGCTTGGCCTGGCTGACTTCAATCCAGTCATTGAAGTCGTAGGAAAGGTACCGGCCGTCGTCGACGGATACCACCTCGGCCAGGTCGCGGTAAAGCAGGGTCAGCGCGCGGCGGGCGTTTACCACTCTCACCGCCATGTAGAGACGGTTGAGCAGCAGCACGCTGGCGGATAAGGCGGCCTCGCCGACTGCCATTCCATGCCCCTCACGCGTTCGGATTGCACCAGCCGATAGCACGTCCTGCGACCGGCCCGATTGTAGGGTTTGCCAAGCCGGGCAGCAAGCGAAAGCCCGATGCGCGTCGCGCCACGCCCGATTCCGAACTAATGGTCCACTTTCGTTATCAGCCGGGGCCCGACTGGCGGCCCACCCGTAGCGTATTGAACCGGAGTTGGCCCACCATATATATGTGAACCGGGCCTAGCGGTTCCCGGCCCACGCGGGTGGACAAGCCGAGCCAGGCAGGCACACCGGCACACCACCCGGGGGCCGGACACAGGGCGGCGGGCTCCGGAAGAGTCGTCCAGGACTTTGCTGCTCGATAGGGAAAGCGGGCGGCCGAGCGGAGCTATCGGACCTTGGGCGGTTCGTTAGGCCAAGAAAAATAAAAACTTAGCACAATTTGCGCCGGATTCGCGTTGAAAGTGCGGCGGTTCGCGATATACTGGAATATGGAGTAAGTGTCGAAACGAGACCACGATTGACGTTTCGGCGCAAGTTCCGCGACAAACACTGCTTCCACTCGCTGCGGCACCCTCAGACCGCGCCAATACCCACAGGGTGCCGCACGCCTTTATAGGCGACGATCGGACCGTTGCGGCTGTTGGCAGGCCGCTTGGTCGCAACCGTTCCCGAAACGCTTGACCGACTAGCTCGTGCTCGCTCACGGGGCGCAATGAACAGGCCTGCGGCCCGACCGGACGGTATAATTTTCACCCCATGACTGCACCATCACGACCGGACAAGTTGCCGCTGCGCCATCCCTGGCTGCATGCGTTGCCCGGGGGCGTAATGCCTCCGGTTGTAGAGTCGGCTGGCGGCCGCTACGAGCTGGTGCAGGTGTTCAAGCACGATTTCTTCGCTGCCACCGGCCTGTACCGCGGTTCAGACGGACTGGTGGTGGTGAAGATCAACCGGACCAACGACCTGCTGGGGGTGCCGATGAAGTGGCTCGGGCGGGCGTTGGCACGACATGAAATGAGCATGTATCAAGCGGCCCAGGGCGTGACGGGCGTGCCGCGTCTGCTCGGTCCAGCCGGCCCCACGGGGTTTGTGCACGCCTATGTTCCGGGGCACCCGCTGGGCCGGCGCGAGCAGGTCTCCGACACCTTTTTCGACGAGCTGCTGACCCTGGTCCGCGGGTTGCATGAGCGGCATCTGGCCTACGCCGACCTGAACAAGCGGGAAAACATCCTGGTCGGAGAGGACCAGCGGCCATACCTGATCGACTTTCAGATCGGCCTGCGGCTGCCCCCGGTCGGATGGCGAAAACTGCCAGGCTTTGGGTGGCTGTTGCGACGGTTCCAGCAGGCAGATTACTACCACTGCCTGAAGCATAAGCGGCGGCTCCGCCCGGATCAGCTTACCCCGCAGGAACAGCGGGTTCTGTCACGACTGAGCCTGTGGATTCGGCTGCATCGGTGGGTGTCGCGGCCCTTCACGCAATTGCGGCGGCGTACACTTCGGCGGCTGAAAGCGACCCAGGAGCTGCCCGCCGGCGGCTGAGGATTGCCTGCGGGACTGGCTTGACCGCCCAGGGCGGGGTACACTTCTACCCCGGTGGACAGCGCGGGTTGGCGCGGCTGAACACGTGGGAGAATAACAGGCCAGGAAGTGAGGATGCGGCATGAGAACCATAGCGCTTGGCATGTTGATGGCGGGGCTGGTGACGGCCGGCATGGGCTGCGCGGTGAATCCGATCGTGGCCCATGGCAGCGTGACGGCCAACCAGTACTTCGGTGACGTGGGAATAACCGGCAACGGAAACAGCACCACCATCCTGCGCGGGTCAAAGGTATCCAAGCTGTCAATCATCGGCGACAACAACACAGTTACTGTCGAGGACGATGTCACGATTTACCGCATCGAGTTCTGGGGCAAAGGGAACTCGGTGAGCATTCCTGAAACTCTGTCCGTCCGCTGCAACAACGTCGGCAACAACCAGATTATTCGGCGACCGGTGGCCGTCCGACCGCTGCCGGTCGAGACGCGCTACGAGCACCCGAGCCCGGTTTACACGCCACCGGCCGAGCCAGCGCCGGCCAACCCGGCCGCAGGCAAGCCCGCCGCCCAAGCCCAGCCGGCAACCCTCCCCCCAGAAGCGGATCTGACCGAAGAAGCCAGCCCGCCTGAGATTGAGGAGAAATAAGCGGGACAACAGCCGGGGCGCGGGGTCGGGCCGGGAAAGCGGCCGGCCGTGTGTGCGAGGTATAACTGCCGGCCCATCACCCGACGGCGGTAGGAATGTGGAGTCGTCACCAGTACGCATGACTGGCCCGGCCGGGACTGAAGTCCGTGGCCGTGGGGGCCTTCCGGAATCGGACCAGGGAGTTCGCCGGCATTTCGACCGCTGGGCGCGAAGCTACGATCGGTCGTGGCTGAACGAGCTGGCCTTTCTGCCGGCGCTTCGGGTTTGCCAGGAGGAAATCATCCGCTGGCAAACTTGGCGTGGCTGGCGTCCGTTCCGCCTGCTGGATGTGGGCTGCGGGACCGGGCGGCTGCTGGAGCGGCTAAGCGGACAGCCGGATGCCGAGCTACTGGTGGGGCTGGACTACTCGCCGGCCATGATCCAGCGTGCGGCCCAGAAGCTGGGCCCCTTGCGGTCGGCCAAGAAGCTCCGGCTGGTACTGGGGGATGCTCACCGGCTGCCATTCGCCGAGCAGTCCTTCGATGTGGTCACCTGCTGCCATTCGTTTCATCATTACCCGAACCAGGCCCAGGTCATCGCGGGTTTTGCCCGGGTGCTGCGACCTGGCGGGCTGCTTCTGATAGTGGACGGCTTCCGCGACAACGTGATCGGCTGGGTAGTTTTCGACGTCGGGGTGGCGACGATCGAAAGGAATGTCCACCACGCCAGTTGGTCGGAGCTTCGGCGGCTCATCTCGGCGGCCGGCTTCGCCAGCCTGCGGCAACGCAAGCTGAACGTGCTGGCCCCCCTGCTGGTGAACATCGCCATTCGCTGAGCCGGCCGCTTCGACACCTGCCGGGCTGATTTGGAAGGCCCCGGGCTGGTTGGTCGGAGTGGCCGTCGAAGCGGCGGTCAATCGTGCTCCTCGGCCCGCTCGATCCAGAGCTGCTCGGCTTCGGCCAACTCGCGTTTGAGAGCCTCATACTGGTCGCGCAGCTCGTTGATCGCCGACGGATCGCGGTAGGTCTTGGGGTCGGCGAACCGCTCATGCAACCTGGCCAATCGCTCTTCGCGTTCGGTAATGAATGCCTCCAGCTTGGCCAAACTGAGTCGGGCCAACGGGGAATCGGTCCGGCCCGGGTGGCCAGGCGGTTGCTTGCGCGGCCTGGGGCGGGCCGCGGGCCGGGAGTCGGCCGCGGGCTTGGTGGTGGTCCGAGCCGGCGGTTCGGCCGCCCGGAGCCGCTCGATCTGATCGATGTAGTAGGAATAATTGCCGTGGTAGAGCTTTACCTCGCCGGGCCGCATTACCAGCAAGCACTGGGCAATTCGGTCGAGGAAATAGCGGTCATGACTGACTGCGACGATCGCCCCGGTGAACTCCAGCAAAGCGGCCTCCAGCGCCTCACGTGATGGGATGTCCAGATGGTTGGTGGGCTCATCCAGAATGAGCAGCTCGGGCGCCGCCAACATCAGCTTCATGAAGCGGACCCGCGACTGTTGGCCGCCCGAGAGCTGCTCCACCCGCTTGAAGGCTTCCTCCCCGCTGAAGAGGAAGCGACCGGCATAATTGCGAGCCTGGGGCTCGAGGAAGTCTGGCCGGACAGCGCAGATCTCCTGCACGATGGTGCGGCCGGGTTCCAGGTCGGCGTAAGTGATTCGGCCGGCCGGGCCGGGACCGGGACGGTCGGGGAAGGCGGTGGGCCGGGCCGCACGTGACTGCCCGTCCTGGTCGGCCTGTGCCGCCGGCGTGCAACTAAGCACTGATTCGGTTTCCTGGGCAAAGTAGCCGATGCGGGTGATCGGATTCAGGTAGACTCGGCCCGCGTCGGGCTGGACCTGCCCCAGGATGATTTTCAGCAGGGTGGTTTTGCCGGTGCCGTTGGGGCCGGTGATACCCAGTCGTCGACCGGCCTGGATGCTCAGGTCCAGGTTGCTGAACAGTGTGCGCTGGCCGTACTGCTTGCTGAGTCCCTCGACTCGGATGAGTTCCTTTCCGGTCGGGATCGAGGCCGGCCCGGCGAACTCCAGTTTGAGAGCCTTGGTCTGGCTGGGGCGGTGCAGGACCAGCTCCCCGGACGCCAGTTGCCGTTCCAGCCGGGTTCGGCGGCCTCGGACCTGCTTGCAGCGTCGGCCGACATGGTGGCGAGCGATGAATTCCCGCTGCTGGGCGATGAAAGCCTGGTCCTTCTGGTACTGCCGCTGCTGGGTCAAGCGTCGGACCTGGCGGACTTCGACGTAACTGGAGTAGTTGCCGGGGTAGCACTGGACGCGGGCCGCGGGCCCGCCGTCGTCGCCCGGGGCCAGCTCGATCACCCGCTCGGCCAGGCGGTCCAGCAGGTAGCGATCGTGGGAAACGATGATTGCGCCGCCGTCGCGGCCGGCCAGGAACTTCTCCAGCCAGCGCACCGCGTCGATGTCCAGATGGTTGGTGGGCTCATCGAACAGCAGGAACTGCCGCTCCTGCAACAAGAGCTTGGCCAGGGCGGCCCGGCATTTCTGCCCGCCGGAAAGAGCCGCCACTGGCAGGTCATAGTCGCTGGTCGAGAAACCCAGGCCCCCCAGTACCTCGTGCAGCCGCTGCTCGAAGCGGTAGCCGCCGGCCGCGTGGAAAGAGGCGCTGAGACGATCGTACTGGCACATGTGCTCCGATCGGCGGGCAGGGTCCGACTCGGCGGCTATCTGCTCGGAGAGTTCTTGCAGTTTCCCCTCCAGGCTCGTCAGCTCGCTGAAGGCCTCGGCCACCGCCTGGCGGAGAGTCTTGGCCGGCGGAAGCTGTGGCTCCTGCGGCAGATAGCCGACCGCCAGACCTCTGGAGAACGTGATCGAGCCGCTGTCCGGTTGGAGCTGGCCGGCTATCAGACGCAGGAGGGTAGTCTTGCCGACTCCGTTGGCGCCGACCAGGGCGGCTATCTCTCCGGTGTGCAGCTCGAGGGTCACGTCCTCAAGCACCAGGCGCGACCCGAACTGCTTGAACACGTTCTGGAGCCGAATCAAGCCCATGCCACATACTACCACGCCGAGCCGCCGGGACCTAAGCCGTAGCGGCAAGACGAAGACCCGCGATTGCGGTCAAGGCATGGTATCAGAAGGCGGGGCCGGCGGGCTGTTGGGCGGCGTCCGAGAAAGTAGTGCGTAGCGCTCCGCCTCCCGGGCGACTCCGTAAAGCGTCGCGCAGGCCATGGTGAGGAGAACCAAGGCCGCCAGGCCGAAGCCGGCCGAGCCGCAGCCGCCCAAAGCCCCTCCACAGCCGGCAAGGGTAACTACCGTGAAGAACCCGCGGCCCAGTCTCGGAAAAGGCTGGGGCCGACTGGCTGCCATGAACGGTGGGCCGGTGGTGGGCCCGGCTGGCGTGGAAGTGGCGGGTACAGACGCGCCGGCCGGTCCGCCGACGCCCGACCCGGACGGTTGCCCAGCCGGGACCGCGAGCGAAGTAGTGCTTGGCGCGGGGCGGGATGCAACCAGTGCCGCGCTCTGCCAAGCCGGCAGCGCCGCCACCGCCCAACCGTAGCCGACCAGCAGGAACGCCGAGGAAGCGGCCAGGCCCCAGAACTCCACCTGCGCAAATCGGACCAACCCCTTTCGGGGCACACGCCGCATCAGACCGGCCAGATGGCGCATCAGCGCCAGGACCAGGACCGTGTAGGTGACCAGGGTGCCGATCCAGAGGACCAGTCCGAAGGCGACGAATTGTCTCAGCCCGGGAGTGAACAACGCGGCGGCGGCGTTGGGCGGTCCGGGAAACCCAAAGCTGGGGAAAGGCGGCATGACCAGCGTGTGAATCAGGTCCGCCAGCAGCAAGATCGGCAGCAACCAGCAGCCGATGCGGATCAGCCGGCGTGAAGCCAGCCGGGGTTCCCTGCGAACCACGATCGGGTCGGGCCGGCTGAAGCACCACAATCCGGCTATGGCCAGGGCGGTTGGCAGGGCGTAGAACGCGGACTGGAGCAAGCCAAGCTTGCGAAGGAATGAGGTGGGTGGCGTGCCGCCGGCCTCCACGATCGACACCACGGCCCGGCCGGCCAGGGCCACCCAGACCAGCGGCCCCACGGTCAGCACGGCTAAGACGGCGATGAGAATCAGCAGCAGGCCGCGGGCTACGGTCCGAATCCAGGTGTGCGGGGCATAGCACAAGAAGTAGCCGCGCAGCGAGTGCCAAACCGGGTGAGCGCATTCCGGGCACAACCCGTTTTCCGGCAGCGTACGCAGGTTGTAGCCACAGTTGACGCAGGGGGCATCGATCAGGACCCGGTCGGCCGGGCTGGGAGTTGAGGCGTTGAGCTGAGGCTCCGCTGACATGCCGACCCCTCGGTCGCGGCCAGTCGCGCCGGTGGCCGCAGGCGCGGTAAGTTCGGCGGCGGCCGGCGGGGAAGAGAGGGACGGCCGGAGCCGTCCCTTGGCATCCGCAGTGTTCTGTATACGCCCCCAAGGGGACTCGAACCCCTGTCTCCAGGATGAGAACCTGATATCCTAGGCCACTAGACGATGGGGGCTGACCGATCGTCGGCTTCTGAAGTGGCAAACTAGCGTTTGCCGCCGGTCACGTCAACGCGCGGAGGCCGGCCCTTCAGGGAGTGGCGCCGGCCGCCACCAGGCGGCCCGGGCCGGTCTTACGCCGGCCCGGGGGCCAGTCGCGACCCGGGTCATACCAGGAATCGAGGACCGCCAGCCACTGCTGGGGGCCGGTGGCTTGGACGAAGGCATCGCGGACCTGACGGGTGAAAGGATGCAGTTCGGCGTACTTGATCCCGAATTTCCGCATGATGCGTGCGGCCAGCCTTGGACCATGGACGGTCACCGCCAAGTCGAAGTGTTCGCGGATCACGCGGCCCTGCTCAACGACCGTAGGGGGTTCTGGCAAAGGACGTCCGGATAACAGGGCTCGTGCATCTTGGAAGATCCACGGGTTACCGATGCAGCCGCGGGCGACGGTCACGCCGTCCACTCCAGTCTCCTCCAGCATCCGCCGAATGTCGTGTGCGGACCACAGATCGCCACTGCCCAAAATGGTCGTCCGGCCGGCGTGACGCTTGACGCGGGTCAGAAAGTCCCAGCGGCTGGGGCCGACGTAACGCTGCTTGACCGTGCGGGCGTGAACGGTAACCGCGTCGACTCCCAGCTCCAAGGCAGCATCCAAAATGCGAAAGAAGTCGCGCTCGCTTTGGGGCGAGTCATCCAGGCCGCGACGCATCTTCACCGTGAGGGGGACCTGCGGAGCGACGGAGGCCCGAATCGCCCGCAGGATTTCAGCCGCGGTAGCCGGAGTGGAAAGCAGGAAGCCCCCGCGCCGCCGGCCCAGCACTTTCTTCACCGGGCAACCGAAGTTGACGTCCACCACGTCGTAGCCCGAATCGACCAGGATGGCGGCGGCCTGGGCCATCATGCCCGGCTCGGCCCCCAGGAGCTGGCCACCGACCGGGTGGTCTTGCGGGTCCAGGCAGCCTAGCAGTTTCTGGCGGGCCTTGGCGGACTGGACGATCGACTGATCGAGGACAGCTTCGTGCAGGGCATACGGGGCCCCGAAGCGTCGGGTGATCAGCCGCATCGGTCCATCGCTGTAGCCGGACAGCGCGGCCTGAACGACCGGCAAGTCGAAAGCCAGCGGGCCGATCTTCAACATGGCCTGGATTATACTGCCGCACTCGAGCGCAGCCGTCGCGGCCCGGCAGCCGGGCGTCCATGCCGACGCGTGCGGTCCGGGAAAATCAGAGTTACCGGATCAAAACAGCGGAGTGGCGTGAATGATTGCGGATCGGATTCACCTGATTGCTCATGCCAACCCGTTGGGGCCGGACCTGCCCCGGTTCGGATTGTCCAGCCCGGATGAGTACCTGGCCCTGGCGCGCCGGCATCTGCCCCGACCGTTCCGGCTGACCTGCAACCGGAAGTTGCTGCGAGCGGTCGAGCGGGCCTGGCATGGCGGCCGTGACGATGACCAGGCCCGGATTGCCGATTTGCAGGGCGCGTTGGACGATCCGCGCACGGCGGCGATCGTGGCCGCCAGCGGCGGAGCATACTTCTCGCGGCTCATGCCGCACCTGGACTTCTCGGGGCTGACCCGGCGCCGCCATCCGCTCTGGGCGACCGGGTTCAGCGAGATGACCACCCTGGTGGGGCAGGTGGCCAGTTACCGCTGGGGGCGCGGCCTGTACTGGCTGTGCCCCAACTGGCTGGGCTCACAGCTTCGTCCGCCGGAGCAGGCCCGGGCGGCGCTGAGCGAGTTCTGGCGGTTGCTGCCGGAGCTGCTGGCCGGGCGAACGCCTTCCAACCCGCAGTACCTGCACTTCGGGCCGGTCCGCGGGAAAGTGGTGCGTGGCAAGCCGCGAAGCGGGCGGGTGCAACTGGTGGGCGGTTGCCTGTCGGTACTGGCCGCGGTGGTCGGGGGCCCGCTGGGACGAAGGCTGCGACCGGACGGCAAATGGCTGCTGCTGGAAGACATCAAGGAATCGCCTTACCGGATCGACCGGCATCTGGCGGCCTTGAAGATCGCCGGTTGGTTTGAGCGCGCCGCCGGTTTGCTGGTTGGCGACTTCCACATGCTGCACGAGGATACGCAGCCGGCGGTCATAGAACTGCTGAGGTATCACCTTCCCTCCGACCGTCGAGTTCCGCTCATCGCCACCCGCTCGGTCGGCCATGTTTGGCCCATGACGCCGGTCCTGCTCAATCGACCGGTGCCGATGGAGGTGCGGGGCAAAGCAGTCGCCATCTGGGCGACCGGCAGCCGGGGCTAGCCGCGGCCTGACCGGGCCCGGGCGGGGGGCGACAGGCCGGTCCGACAACTTTGCGCGGCTGCGCACATTGTGCCCAAGGGAGGGGACGGAGTCTGATAAGACTTGGCATGCGGCCAGCGGCCGAGGGGGCCGCTGAACCGGTCCGGGTGACGGGTCGATAGTTTCGGGTGAGCCGGTCCGAACAGCGGCCAGAATGGGACCAACGCAGATGGCAGATAAACCGGAGAAGAAGGAGGAGCCGCCGGTCAGCAAGAAGCGATTCCCCATGACGATCGGAATCGTGGTCGGAGTCGCGGTCCTGGAGGCCGCGGCCTTCCTGGCGGTGTTCAAGCTGAGCGGAAGCGGACCGGAGCCGGCCCGAGCCGAGGGGAGTCATGAGATTGAGCCCACCCCGGCCAGTCAGCCGGCGGCCCCGGTCGAGGTTGCGGTCGTCCGCAACCTGCGGGTGCTCAACGACAAGAGCGGCCATTCTTACATGTACGATCTGGACATCAGCGTGGTGGTCCCAGCCAGCGAGAAGGAGCGTACAGAAACACTGGTTCGGGATCGAAGCGGGGAAATCGGAGACCGGATCGCAGGCATTTTGCGCGGGGCGACGGAGCGGATGCTTCGGGAGGACGACCTGCGGGCCCTGCGACAGCAGATCCTGGAAGCCCTGCGGGAGATCAGCGGGGACCAGGAGCTGGTACAGCGCGTGCTAATTCCCCGGTTCGTCCCCATGCGCGCGGATTAAGCTCGCGGGACCAGGCCGCGGCAAAGCAGCGGCAAGCCCGCGAGTCCGGCGATGACCGGAAGCCCGCGTCAGACGAGGCGCGGGCAAGACAAGGACGCCGATTACCCATGGCAGAACAAACCAGCCAGCCGGCCCCAGAAGACAACATCATCAATCAGGCGGAGCTGGACGCGGTGGCGGCAGTATTCGATGCGAACAAGACCTCGGACTCCGGGGAAGGCTCGCCGACCGGTGGAGCCGACCAGCCGAAGGCCGAGGTCAGCGGAACCGTCGCACCAGCGATGGAGGAGGCGATCGCAGCCGACGCCGGTGCCGCGCCGGACGCGGCACCGGCCGATGTTTCCGCCGCGGCGCGGGACGCGACCCGGGGCGCGCCGACTGAGCCGGACCTCGGGGCGCCCCCCACTGACGCGGGCCCGCAGCCCTCGTCGGCCGAAGCGGCCCCGCCAGCGGTGCTGGGGGCGGTGACGGCCGGAGCCTCGCCCGAGCAGGCTCAGCCCCTGGCCGTGCCCGAACTCTCGGAAGCCGGGGCCGCCGCCGAAACCAGCATCGAGCTGCTGGACGACGTCGAGCTGGAGGTGAAGATCGAGCTGGGTCGGACCAGTCTGTACATCGAGGACGTGCTGAAGCTGGGGGTGGGTTCGGTGCTGGAACTGGACAAACTGGCCGGCGACCCAGTCGACATTTACGTCAACGATCGACTGGTGGCACGGGGCGAGGTGCTGGTGCTCAACGACAATTTCTGCGTTCGGATAAACGACATCCGCAGTCCGGTGCCCGAGCTGGAAGAGGGCTGACGACTCACAATGAGCCGCCTGATGCCAGGGATGGCTGTTTCCGCGGTGCTGGCCTGGAGCCTGACCGCCGGCAAGGCGGAGTCGCCGACCGGTCAAAGCCCGACGGAGGCCGGCGACCCGCGGGCCGAAACATCCCCAGCGAGCCGGTCGGATCCGTGGGCCGCGACCGAGCTGATCGACCCGTCCCTTGAACCACGCCCGCTGGCCGGGCGGTCCGATAACCGGCTCGGCCTGGCCCGGCAGCGCAAGAACGGTCCAGGCGGACTGCCAGGCACGCCGAATGGTGGCTCCTGGGTGCGCACCACCGCGTCGCTGGGCGCGGTGGTGGGGGTGATCGTTCTGCTGGGTTGGGGCTACCGGGTCATGAGCGTGCGAGGCGGAGGCTGGCGACCGGCCCTGCGCGGAAAACACACGCCGCTGATCGAACTGGTGGGCCGCACGCCGCTCTCTCCCCGGCAATCCCTGTGCCTGGTGCGGATCGGACCGCGGCTGGTGCTTCTGGGTGTCACTCCCGACGCGGTCCGGGCCTTGGACGTGATCGACGACGCGGACCTGACCGCCCGGCTGATGGGGGAAGCAGCCCGGCGACGGGCTGACAGCAGCAGCGCCGAATTCGCCCGGTGTTTGGAGCGGGAAGCGCGCCAGTATCAGCCGGAAGGCCCGGAGTCGCCGGAGAACTATCTGCCGGATGAGGAGCGCCTGTCGGAAGTCAAACGCAGGCTGGCCGGCACCATCCGTCGCCTGCGAGCGGCCCAGTCGCGGGCTGAAGGAGCCGCGGGTCCGGGTGCTACAAGGCAGCCACGGGCTGGAGCGGCAGCGGGGCCTGCGCGCTGAAGTGCCGTCAAGTGCGGTCAGCCATCGGGAGTGGTCTGTGCTTTGGAAGGCGAGCCGGTTTCAGCAATCGCACCAGGGGCGGCCGACCACTGCCGGCCGCACCGCCGCGGCGATCATCCTGCTGCTGGCAGCGCGGATCGGGTATGGGCAGACCAACGAAGCCTACTACCGGGCGGGGCTGAATCAGCACGACTCGGCGGCGACCCGGTCCGACTCCTGGCCGCCGCCGGATTCATGGGTGGCCAGCAGCACCGAGGCGTCAGCCGGGTTGCCGAGCGGGGTGCAGTCGCACCGCAACGATCCGGTCTTCGTTCCGGACCTGGGACGCTGGCTGCCCAAGGCGACCAGTCGGGAATCGCTGAGCAATTCGCTTCAGATTCTGGTTCTGCTGACGTTACTGGCCGTGGCCCCGGGCATTCTGCTGATGACCACCTGCTTCGTGCGGATGCTGGTGGTGCTGGCGCTGCTGCGGCAAGCTTTGGGCACGCAACAGTTGCCGCCTTCGCAGGTTCTGGTCGGGCTGGCGTTGTTTCTGACGTTGCTGGTGATGGCCCCGACCTGGCAGCGGGTCAACGAGCGGGCCGTCCAGCCGTACCTCAACGAGCAGCTTGGGCAGCTCGATGCGATCGCGATCGCCGGGCACGAGTTGCGCGGGTTCATGCTCGATCAGATCCGGGCCAGCGGCAACGAGCAGGACGTCTACCTGATGTACGAATACGCCGCCAAGCAGCCGCTGCCGGCCGACCAGGTGCTCGACGAGCGGCAAGTACCGATGACGGCCCTGATCCCGGCTTTCATTCTGAGCGAGCTGAAGGTGGCCTTCCTGCTGGGTTTCCGGATCTACTTGCCGTTCCTGGTGATTGACATGGTCATCGCCACCGTGCTGGTGTCGATGGGGATGATGATGTTGCCGCCGGTGCTGGTTTCGCTGCCGTTCAAGCTGCTGCTGTTCGTGCTGGCCGACGGATGGCACCTGGTGGTGGGCTCACTGATGGCCAGCGTGAGCTGAGGATCGGAGCAACCATGGGCGGTCATGCGGCCGAAAAGCAGGCAATCGGCGGCCAGGCGCAGCCGACCGGGAGTCCGCGTCGGCCCGGGGCTTGGATGGGCGGCCGCCGAACGCGGAAGTCGGAGGTTTGGTACCAGGCACAGGATCGCCGGAGTCGCGGGTCCGGCGGTACCGGGTGGGTCGGCCTCACCAGGTCTGGTCACAGGCCGCCAAGTACGGGGTGCTGAACCGCTGCCGGGAGACGACCGATGGACAGCTCGCTGGCTTTGGACCTGGGTCGTGAGGCGCTGATTACGGCACTGATCGTTTCAGGACCGGTGCTGGGGATCGGGCTGGTGGTAGGGCTGATCATCAGTCTGGTCCAGGCGGTGACCCAGATTCAGGACCAGACCCTGAACATAGTGCCGAAGATCGTGGCCATGGTGGCCGCGGCGGTACTGTTCGTGCCCTGGCTGGCCCAGCGGCTGGTGGAGTACTCGCAGGGGCTGTTCGGCTCGCCCTGAACGGGTTGCGACCTCCGGCGCACGCTGTGGAGCCAACGGCAGCTTCAAACTCGAGATGCCATTCGAGCTGCTGGCTCAATACCTGAAACTTCCGGTCTTCGCCCTGGTGGCGTCGCGCCTGGGCGGGCTGCTGATGTTGCAGCCCGTGCTGGCGGCGACGTCGGTTCCCATGCAGGTACGAGCGCTGCTGGTCCTTGGGCTGGCCGCGCTGCTTACTCCCCTGGTCAGCCTGCCGGCAGATGCCCCGGACAACCCGCTGGACATTCTGTTGGCGATGGCCTGGGAAGTGCTGCTGGGGGCGATGATCGGGCTGCTCACCGCGGCCTGCTTCATCGGGCTGCAAATGGGCGGGCTGCTGATCGCCCAGGAATCCGGAATGGCCTTCGGCCACATCGTCGACCCCACCTTCGAAGACGAAGAGGCGGTCGTCAGCGTCTTCTACCTCCAATTGGCCCTGGTGGTATACCTGGTCATCGGCGGGCACCGGGCACTGGTCACGGCGTGCCTGGACACCTTCCAGACCATCCCGCTGCTCAGCAGCCATCCGACCGCCCTGGCCAGCGGGCCGATGCTGTGCCGGGCGCTCAGCCTCAGCGGACATGTAGCTCTGCGAGTGGCCGGCCCCACCCTGTTGGCCCTGTTTCTGGTGAACCTCGCGCTGGGCTTCCTGTCACGCACCATGCCGCAACTCAACATCCTGGCAGTGGGCTTCTCGCTGAAGGCCCTGGTGGCCTTTCTGCTCATGGCGGTTTCATTGCCATCGGCAACCGAGGCACTCATCGCGGCACTCCAGCAGGGCTGCGCGTGGATCAATCAGTTGGTAGGAACCGAAGGTTGAGGCTGGCAGCATGACGCGAGTGGTTATCCACAAGGACTTTAAACCGCCCGGCGCGGGCCGGCGCCGGCTCAGGACACCGATCGCCGACAGGCGCCTCGGATGCGCGGATGCCGATCGCGCCGACCAGGCGATTACGAGTCAATGTCCCCCCAGTCGCGCCGGGAGTGACTGACGGCCATGCCGTACGACGACGCCAGCGACCGGACCGAGCCACCGACCCCACGTCGGCGCGAGGAAGCCCGCGAAGAAGGCCAGATCGCGCGGAGCGTCGACCTGACGGCCGCGATTGTTCTACTGGCCGCTCTGGTGCTGCTGAAGACCCTGGGACCACGGATGCTGGAGAGCCTATTGGGCTTGACGCGGGCGCTGGGTGCCGCGCCGGACATAACTTCCGGCGGGCTGCTGGCCTGGATCAAGCACGTGGCCAGCACCGGCGGAATGTTGCTGCTGCCCTTTTTGGGCCTGGTGGTGCTGGTCGCGATCGTCGCCAGCGCCGCCCAGACCGGGCTGATGCTGACCTGGAAGAAGCTGGGGTTCAAACCCGAGCGGCTCAACCCGGTCAGCGGCTTCAGACGGCTGCTCTCTGCCGACGCCATCCGCCGACTGGCCCTGGGGCTGCTGAAGGTGGCAATCGTGGCGGCGGTGGCCTGGCTGACCATCCGAAGCCGGATCGGGCTGGTCATGACAACTGGGAAACTGGAGGCCGGGGGGGTGTTTCAAGTGAGTGCCGAGCTGCTGTTCGACCTGGCGATCCGCCTGGGCCTGGTGCTGCTGCTGCTGGGGCTGGTGGACTATCTGCTGGACCGCTGGAAGCTGGAGCGGCAACTCCGCATGACGCGGCAGGAGATCCGGGACGAGCTTAAGCGGATGGAGGGCGACCCACTGATCCGCCAGCGTCGGCGACAGTTGCAGACCCGGCTGGCGCTCCAGCGCATCCATGCCGAAGTGCCCAAGTCGGACGTGGTGGTAACCAACCCGACGCACTACGCGGTCGCGCTGCGCTACGACCAGGCCACCATGGCGGCACCGCGGGTGGTCGCCAAGGGACAGGACCTACTGGCGGAACGGATTCGGCAACTGGCCCTGCAATACGGGGTGCCGATCGTGCAGCGGCCGGCCTTGGCCCGGGCCCTGTATGTCGGGGTCGAGGTGGGGCAAGAGATTCCGCCCATGTTTTACCGGGCGGTAGCGGAGGTCTTGGCATACGTCTACCAGCTTTCGGGGAAGATGGCCGGATGACTGGCCTGAGCACATGGGATGCCGGCCGCGGGCCTTGGCCCGCTTTGAACGCCTAGGCGGACTGGGTAGATATGGCGCTGCTCGATGACAACCCGCTGGTCCAAGTGCTCACCCGGCACCGCGGACTGCTCTTTCCGGCGGCGGCGGCAGCCCTGATTTTCGTCATTCTGATCCCGCTGCCGACCATGGTGCTGGACTTCCTGCTGGTCACCAATCTGGTCCTGACGACCGTGGTCCTGATGACGGTGATGTACCTGCGGACCCCGCTGGAGTTCTCCAGTTTCCCATCGCTGCTGCTGGCCCTGACGCTCTTCCGGCTGGTGCTGAACACCGCGACCACCCGGCTGATCCTCTCCAACGGCTCCCAGGGGACCGCGGCCGCCGGCCACGTGGTCGAGGCCTTCGGGCTGTTCGTGGCCGCCAATTCGCTGGCGGTCGGGGTGATCATCTTCCTGATCATCACGGTCATCCAGTTCGTGGTCATCACCAAGGGTGCCACCCGGATCGCGGAGGTCGCGGCCCGTTTCACCCTGGACGGGATGCCGGGCAAGCAGATGGCCATCGACGCCGACCTGAACGCGGGGATCATCGACGAGGCCGAAGCCCGGCGGCGACGGACCGAGATCAGCCGCGAGGCCGACTTTTACGGAGCCATGGACGGGGCCAGCAAGTTCGTCCGCGGGGACGCGATCGCCGGCATCATCATCACCTTCGTAAACATCATCGGCGGGCTGTACGTGGGCATCGGCCAGCACGGACTGGGGCTGACGCAGTCGCTGGACATCTACACCAAGCTGACCATCGGCGACGGGCTGGCCAGTCAGATTCCGGCCTTCATCGTGTCGGTGGCGGCGGGCATGCTGGTCACCCGCAGCACCGGACAGACCAACCTGGGCGAAGAGGTGCTCGGGCAACTGCTGGCCAAGCCGATCGCCCTGGCGGTGGCCAGCGGCTTTCTGGCGGTCCTCACACTCACCCCGCTGCCCAAGATCCCCCTGCTGGCCATGGCCAGCGGTTGCGGACTGATGGCCTTCTTCCTGAACCGGTCCCAAGCCGCGGCGGCGGTTCGCAAGCTCACGGAGGAGCGGGCCAAGGAGCGGGCCAAGCCCGAGAAGATCGAGAGCCACCTCCCGGTCGATCCTCTCGAACTTCAGGTCGGATTCGGGCTGGTGCGGCTGGTCGACCGGAGCCGCGGCGGGGACATGCTGGACCGCATCGCCGCCATCCGCAAGCAGATCGCGCTGGATCTGGGGCTGGTGGTTCCGCCGGTCCGGATCCGCGACCACGCCGAGCTGAAAGCCAACGAGTACCGGGTCCTGCTGCGTGGTCAGGAAATCGCTCGAGCGGAGATCTTCCCCGACCGGCTGCTGGCCATCGACTCCGGGCTGGCCAGTCAGCCGATCAGCGGGACCGAGGTCCGCGAGCCGGCCTTCGGCCTGCGGGCCTGGTGGCTGGAGCCGGGACAGCGTGAGCAGGCAGAGCGGCGTAACTACACGGTGGTCGAGCCGTCCGGGGTGCTGGCCACGCATCTGACCGAGATCATCCGGCGCCACGCCGCCGAGCTGCTGAGCCGGGCCGACACCCAGCGCCTGCTGGATAACCTCAAGCAGCGTAACGCCGGCCTGGTGGATGAAGTGGTCCCGAACCTGCTGAAGGTCGGAGAGGTGCAGAAGGTCTTGCAGGCCCTGCTCCGGGAGCGGGTGCCGATCCGCGACCTGGAGACGATTCTGGAGACCCTGGGCGACTGGGCCGGCAAGACCAAAGACCTGGAAATCCTCACCGAGTACGTCCGCAACGCGCTGGCCCGGACGATCTGCGCGCAGTACCGCGGTCCGGCCAGCGTGATCCACGTGGTGACCATCGATCCGGCCACCGAAGACTATCTGGCGGGGAATATTCAGCGGCTGGAACACGGCTCGACCCTGGCGCTTCCGCCCGATCGTCAGGCGGAGCTGGCTCTGAAGATCAGGCAGGAAGTGGAGAAGGCGGCCGCGGCCGCCGGGGGCGCGCCAGTCGCCGTACTCTGTTCGCCGCAGGTGCGAGTCTGGACCCGCCGGATCATCGAACCGGTTCTGCCGCAAACACCCGTCCTGGCGTTGAACGAGATCGTGCGCGGGGTCGACGTGCAGGCCCATGGAGTGGTGAGCATTGACTTCCAGCGTTCAAACGTTCCAAGCCCGGTCCATGCGTGAGGCCCTCGAGCTGGTCAAACGCGAGTTGGGCCGGGATGCGGTGATTCTGGGGACCCGCACGCTTCCGGCCGGCCGGCTCGGGGCGCTGACCGGCCGCCAGTTGGTAGAGATCACCGCCGCCCCGGCCGGCCCGACCGCCGGGGCACCGCGACTGAAGGGAAGCCGGCCGGAGCCGTCCGTAGCGGTGGCCGAGCCGCCGGCGTGCGAAGCCCGTGCCCGGCCGCAACTTCCGGAGCACCTTTACCCGTACTACGTGCGACTGGTACAGAACGAAGTGGCCGAAGAGTTGGCCCGGCGGCTGGTGCAGGCGGCGGCCGGACAGGTGCCGGGCGCCCAGCAGGCCGATCCGGAGGCCATCCGCGCCGCCCTCTGTCGGTACGTCGCGCGGACGCTGCCGCCGACCGGGGGCATCGAGCTGCGAGACGGACTGGCCCGCAGGGTGGCTCTGGTCGGACCTCCAGGCAGTGGCAAAACCACGACCCTGGCCAAGCTGGCAGCCCACTTCAAGCTCCGGGAGGGCAAACGGGTGGCCTTGCTCTCGCTGGACACGCAGCGGCTGGCCGCCGCCGAGCAGTTGCGACGCTACGCGGAAGTCATTCAGGTGGTCCTGCGGACGGCCCAGAGCGTGGCGGAAGTCAGGCAATCGGTGCGTGAGTTGGAACCATTCGATCTGCTGCTGATAGATACCCCGGGCGTCGGACTGCGGGAGCAGGGGCGATTCGCCCGGCTGGCCGTGCTGCTGCGGGCGACCCGACCGGACGAGATCCACCTGGTCTTGCCGGCATCGCTGTGCCCGGAGATCCAGGAGCGAACTGCCCGGAGCTTCGCCCCGCTGAACCTGTCACGGATGGTCTTGACCCGCCTGGACGAGGTGGTCGGGCTGGGCGTGATTCTAAACCTGGCCCAGCGGCTGAACCTGGGCGTCTCGTACCTGACCAGCGGCCAGAACGTGCCCCAGGATTTCGAGGAGGCTTGCGGCCAGAAGGTGGCCGAGCTGCTGCTGGCCGGTCCGCCCTGACGGCCGCCGGCGCCTCACTATCCGATAATCTGGAGCGCCCATGAGTCTCAACCGCGACCTCGATCATCGGCGGGCTCAGCCAGCCGAGTGGAGGAGCGGCTCAACCGGCCGGCACAAGGCGAGTGGAAAGCGGGCCGATAGTAGGACAGGGAAACGCCATATGGTGCAGAGTCTGGGCGCACAGGTCGGTCTGCTGGCGTTCGCGGTCGGGCTGATCGCTGGCCTTTATGCCGGCAACGACGCGGGCACGACCCTGATCCGGGCACTGCTGGCCATGATCGCCGGAGCCGCGATCGGCCAGATGGCCGGGTGGATGGCCAAGCTGGTCCTGCGCGATTACTTGCAACGTAAGAAACGGCAGATCGACCGAGAGCACATCGAGGCCGTCCGGGCGCTGGTGGCGGCTCAGTCCCCGAGCGCCAGCCCGGCCCCGGAAAAGGCGGAATGAACGGATGAGTCGCGGCAAAGTGGCAGTTGGGCGGCTTCGTCGGGTCAGCCGCGATCAACCGACCCGATCATTTCCGGATCAGGAAAGCCTGCGCCAGGCCTGGCGTCAGTTCCGGGCCACCGGAGATGAAGAGATCCGCAATCGGCTGATCGAACACTACCTTTATCTGGTGCGATACAACGCGGAGCGGATCGGGGCCAAGCTGCCGGACGAAGTGGACGTGGACGACCTGATGAGTGCCGGAATCTTCGGCCTGGTGGACGCCATCGACGCCTTCGATCTGGACCGCGGCGTGAAGTTCGAGACTTACTGCGCGCCGCGGATCCGCGGGGCGATTCTGGACGAGCTGCGGAACATGGACTGGGTGCCGCGGCTGGTGCGACACCGTGCCCACCGGCTGGCCGACGCCACCCGCACTCTGGAGGCCGAGCTGGGTCGGGTCCCCAACGACGACGAGATTGCCCGTCGGCTGAAGATGAGCAAGGCCCAGTTCCGCAAGCTGCTGGCCGACGCCAACGCGGTCTCGCTGATCTCGCTTTCCCGCCGATATCCCGATCCGGACTCCTCCCGCGACGTGCTCGAGATCGACGTGTTGCCGGATGAGCGCGGCTGCGACCCGGTGGTCGAGGTTCAGAAGCGGGACATCAAGGACCTGGTGACCCGCGGCCTGAGCCGGGCCGAGCGGCTGATCGTCGTGCTGTACTACTACGAACAGATGACCATGAAGCAGATCGGACAGACGCTGGATCTGTCCGAGTCGCGGGTCAGCCAGATTCATTCGGCCATCCTGGCCCGGCTGCGGACCCAATTGGAGGCCCGTCGGCGTGAACTGACGTCCCAGTCGGCCCGATAGTGGTTGGATCGCCGGCGGCCGGACCCTGATCGGCAGCGGAGCCACCCATGTCCACCATACCTCCCAACTGGCTGGGCTCGATCATTCAAACCCAGGGGGCTGCCAGCCGGGCGGTCGGCCAGCGTCAGACCGAGGAGGCGCCCCAAGCTGAGCGGGCCGCGGCCGGCCCGTTTGCCAGCCAGCTTCAGGACGTGATCGAGAACACCGACCGCGACACTCAGGTATATGCCGACTCGGAAGGGACCGGCAGCCAGGGCCGCCCGTTCGAGCAGCCGGCCGAACAGCAAGAGCCCGAGTGCCAACAGCCCGACGCCGACCAGAGCCCGCCGGGCCTGGACGTGCAGGCCTGAGTCGAGGGTCAGTCGGCCGGCTTGAAGTAGCGGCCCTGAAACTTCTCCGCCGGGTACTTGAGGGCGTTCTTGCGAACCTTCTCGGCCAGCGCGGACGACAGATCCACCCCCAGCACATTGGTCAGGGCGATGACATAGCAGGCCACGTCGGCCAGCTCGTCGACGATCTGGGCTCGCCGATCACCATCCTGGAGCACCTGATCCAGCTCCTCGCTGCGAACCCACTGGAAATGCTCCATCAGCTCGGCGGCCTCGATCGCGATCGACATCGAGAGGTTCTTGGGGTCGTGATAGCATTCCCACTGGCGGGCGGCGACAAACTCGGCCACCAGCCCGCGTAGCTTTGCAACCGTGGTGCAGTCATCGGTCATGAATCGCTCCCCGTTGTATCACCGGCGGCACGGCTCACTCGGTCATCCGGCAACCGCGGGTCTGGCCGGCGGCAGACAAAAAGGAGCAGTCGGCCTTCGGCCGACTGCCCACACCTGCCCGAAGTGCGGCTGAGAGGAGTCGAACCTCCACGGGCTTATCGCCCACAAGGACCTGAACCTTGCGCGTCTGCCAATTCCGCCACAGCCGCGCTATGCCGCGACCCGGGCATTGCCAAGGTCGCCTCGGGTACTCATGATAGGGTTTATCGCGGCCCGGTCAAGGCCGGTCGGTCTGGCGGTGGCGTATCCTTTCGTGTGTAATCTCGTTGCCGAGGCGTAGGAAGGGCGTATCCTCTGGCCCATATTGAATTAACAGACAAGGAGGACACGCCCA
>Ga0185342_1000259_pt1 | contig 29644 bp, 25 predicted proteins | sample ConPoolayeEmetaG_FD_128045 | JGI IMG/M metagenome (GOLD analysis project Ga0185342, IMG submission 128045) | Hot spring microbial mat communities from California, USA to study Microbial Dark Matter (Phase II) - Cone Pool mat layer E metaG... ... | reverse complement strand
TCGAGCCCGTTAATAAAATCGGTTCGCCTGGCTTGCCGGCAGGCAGGGGTTTTTCAAACACACTCCGCCAATAATATCTACAAACAAGTTAATAGATAGTGCTATTATATAATTCAAAATCATGAAAAAAAGCAATTCCGCGTTCATGAAATCCATGAATGTCAGCCCCGAACTTGAAGTCGTGGTGGGCAAAGGACCAATGCCACGAACCGAAGTAGTCAAAAAACTTTGGGTATACATCAAAAAAAATGGACTCCAAGATGTAAAAAACAAACGCAATATCAATGCTGACGAAAATCTTAAAAAAGTATTTGGCGGTAAAGCAACAGTTAATATGTTTGAGATGACTAAGTTGGTCTCCAAGCATCTGTCCTAGAAAAAGTTATATTTAGCTTACCACGCTCTGTACCGTACGATACGGAGCCCTGCCACAAACCAAGTAGTTCATGGTAGTTCATGGTCTCGTCTTCATGACAGAGCGAATCTCGTCCCTTCTGCCCAAATTACGTTCCGCTTCCCAAAACTTCGTTTGGCAGGCCAAACAAAATTCAATAACTTATTCTTTTAAAAGAGCCAAAAATGAGCGAACTAATCCTCGCCTATCTCACCACCCTCGGCTGAGGAGTAGTTGGAATTATCATTATGGCGATCGCTCTGCCGATTGTGATCTACATCTTCTCTAAATTTACCCCCATTGATGAATGGACAGAAATTAAAAAGGGTAACATTGGCATCGCGATTATCATCGCCGCACTAATTATCGCTTTTGCGGTAGTAATCGGTTTTGCAATTATTCCTGCATCCTAGAAATGAAAAAAATTCTCGCTATTACAACTATTATTGTTTTCCTTCTCACTGGTAGCGAAGTTGTTTTTGCTCATCCAGGTCGTACTGACAAAAAAGGCGGGCATTTTTGCTGGACCAATTGCAAAAAATGGGGACTTCGACCCGGCCAGTATCATTTCCATTCCAAAAAGAAGACCCCAAAGTATCACGTCAAAACGAAAGCAAAATGGCATGCCCGCAAATCCTATCGCCATTGATAATAAATTCCATTCAGAAAGGCTGAGATCCCCTCTTTGAATAATTTTCAAGTTCAGTTATAATGAAATTGAAGAGGGGCTTTTTATTTTTTAGGGAAACCAGGATGACTAGCCAAAAAACCATTGCCCAAGCTAAAAAAGACAATGTTAGGTTTATCCAGCTTCACTTTACCGACCTTTACGGCATGATTAAAAGCGTAACCATTCCGATTCAACATCTCAAAGGTTCTTTGGAACACGGTACTTGGTTCGACGGCTCTTCGATTGAAGGTTTCTCACGCATTGCCGAGAGTGACTTATTCCTTAAGCCAGATCCAAAGACCTATGCAGTAATCCCCTGGCTTATTTCCGAAGAAGGAAACACAGCCCGTTTCATCTGTGATATTTACAAACCAGACGGCAAACCCTTTGAAGGAGATCCTCGTTATATTTTAAAGAAAGTTCTCAAGGAAGCAGCAATAATGGGATTTGAGTATCGTACTGGACCAGAACTAGAATTTTTTCTTTTTAGCAAAGATAATGGTCATCTTAAACCGCTGCCTCATGATTCGGCTGGTTATTTTGACCTCACTACTGATCTTGCTAACAACATTCGCAGAGAAATGACCATAGCACTAGAAAAATTCGGTATTAATGTGGAAATGTCCCATCATGAAGTAGCCAAAGGACAACATGAAATTGATTTCCGTTATGCTGAAGCGCTTAAAACTGCTGACAATGCAATCACCCTCAAATTCACCCTCAAGGCAATTGCTCAAAAATACAACCTGCATGCTACTTTTATGCCTAAACCAATTGCAGAAATTAACGGCAGTGGCATGCACGTTCATCAAAGTTTATTTAACCTTAAAACAAAGAAGAATGTCTTCTTTGACGCTAACGACAAATACCAACTTTCCCAAACTGCCTATCATTTTATCGCTGGACAACTCGCGCACATTCAGGGAATGTCGGCAATCCTCTCCCCGACCGTTAATTCCTACAAACGGCTAGTGCCGGGCTATGAGGCACCAGTTTATATCAGCTGGGCGCAAATGAATCGTTCTGCCTTAATTAGAATCCCTCGTATTTTTGCCAATCGCCCTGAGGCAACCCGCGCCGAACTGCGTTGTCCCGATCCAACCTGTAATGTTTATCTTGCTTTTGCCGCAATGCTCAAAGCAGGACTAGATGGTATTAGAAAAAAACTGAAACCACCTAAGCCTATTGAGGAAGACATCTACAATCTAGATGAAGCTGCTCGCACCGAGAAAAAGATTAACACTCTTCCCTACTCTCTTTGGCACGCAATCAAAGAATTAAAGAAAGATAAAGTGATTCAAGAAACACTCGGCAATCACACTTACGAACGCTATCTAGAAGCAAAAACGAAAGAATGGGATGAATTTCGCCTCCAAGTTACCCCTTGGGAGATTGAGAAATATTTAGAAATTTACTAAACGATGTCGCTTAAACCTTGGAGGAGAATTAAATCGCAAATTAAATTCAAAAATCCTTAGGGAAAACATATATCATCTTGGTACCTTTGGTACCTGTCAAAAAACAGTCGGGTTAGAAGTTTAGCTTGATTTTCAGCCATTTTTGTAGTAATCTAAGCTTGCCCGATGAGAATAAAAAGCTTAAAAGGTGGAGTAAAATCGACCTTTTTTGTTATCAATTAGTTTATTCTCCGCTATGAGTGTCAAAAAGAAAATTGCCGTTAACACTATTTCCAATTACACTGGCTATTTTATTAAACTTGCAGTCAATTTTTTCCTCTTCCCTTTTGTCGTTCACCATCTTGGTGCCGCGCAGTCCGGTTTGTGGTTTCTCCTTTCCTCTATCACCAGCTACATGGGTTTTCTTGACGTCGGTATTAAACCAACCCTGATTAAACATGTTGCTCACCACCATGCCAAGAACAATCGCCAGGGAATTAATGAGGTAGTCAACGCCGCATTTTTTATTTATCTCATCATTGGAATCGCCGCTGCCCTTGCAATGATTGTGATTAGCTATTTCTTCCCGCAAATCTTCCACATTGCTCCGGAATTAATATTCAAAGCAAAGATCTGCACCTATATTGTTGCTTTGGCACTCTTTCTTAGTTTCCCACTCTCCGCCATCGGTGCCGGAACACTCAATGGTCTTCAGCGTTATGATAAAACCAGAACCTCCGCAGTTTTTTCCAGCCTCTCCGGCTCGCTCATCGTCATTCTTCTTCTGTCCAAAGGATACGGGGTGATTGCTGTCACTCTCGCTGATCAGACAACCAACCTTTTGAGTTGGCTTTTAAATGTCTATTTCGCCAAAAGAATCGCGCCTTATCTCACTATTTCCTTGCGCTTCCTTAAAAAAGCGGTAATCAAAGAAATTTTCCGGTTCTCCGTGGTAATCTTTGTGATTAATATGGCTTCACGGGTTATTTACTACGCTGATCGTATTGTCATTGGCATTTTTCTCAATGTCAGTTCAATTGTCTTCTACGAAGCTGCTTTCAAGATTTACCATACCATCACCCAGATTCCCCTACTTCTGCTCTCCGCAATTATGCCGGCTTCCTCGGAGCTTTCAGCCCGTAACCGCCCTAGCGACCTCAAAAAACTTTATCTTTACTCCACAAAGTACACCATTGCTTTCTTTCTCGCTCTGGTAATCCCGGTTTTGATTTTTACTCGCGCTATCCTGAAAATTTGGGTAGGTCCCGACTACATGAGCGCAGCAATTTACACCCAGCTATTCCTGCTTTACGTCTTTTTTACCCTTAATCACAGCTCTGCTGTTCAAATCTTAACCGGAATCGGAAAAGTCAGGACAATTATGCGCTACCAAGTGACTGTTGCCATTGAAAATTTGGTTTTAAGTATCATCCTCGCAAAAATCTTTGGTTTGATTGGAGTAATCTTAGGAACCACTATTCCTTTCATTATCATGGAATGGTTTTACATTAAAACTACCTTTAAGATTCTTGGAGTTAATTGGAAAGAGTATTTACGCAAAGTAATCCTGAAACCTTATTTATGTGCTTTCCTACCCGCTATTCTACTTCTTATCCTGCACCACTTCTTTGATCCTGCCCGCCTGTGGGAAATTGCCGCTATTTTGGTTGGCGGGGTTATCCTCTACGCTCTAATTTTCTATTTTTTAGGATTGAGCTCAGAGGAGAAAACAGAATTTAAAATTATCTTTAAGGGAAAATTACTTCCCAAAAAAAATTAATTTTAACTTCATGATTCCACTGAAAAAAATTGATATCGGCTGCGGCGCCCATCCCATGCCCGATGCCCAAGTTTTTACCGATCTCTACCCTCTCAAAACAGTCGAGCGATCTCAGGGCAAGGTAGTAATTCCGCAAGGGAAAAAATTCGTCCTCTGTGATGTTGAGAAAATGCCTTTTTCTGACAAAGAGTTTGACTATGCTTACTGCCGTCAAGTTTTAGAACACACCCTTCATCCTGAAAAGGCCTGCGCAGAAATCATGCGCATTGCTAAAGCGGGATTAATTGAAACCCCCACTCACTTTGCTGAGATTTTCTTTGGTTGGCCCTACCACAAATGGATTATTATTGAGCGCAACCAAAAGCTCTTCTTCTTCCAGAAAAGAAAAAATGAGGATCGACCATTCGGCAATTTTTTCCGCATTGCTGCAAAATTCAATCCGGTAATTAAAATTTTCCTCAAACGTTATCCTCACCTCTTCAAAATCACCTTTCACTGGAAAAACAAATTTGCTTACGAGGTAATCAGGGAAAAAAATGTTTCCCAAAAATCTCTTCCTTCCTATAAACAAAGATGGAGCGAACTTAAAATTAGCCGTTTGATCTACTGGCTTTGGGATCAAGCACTGAAATTTTCCCGATTATTAAGAAAGATTTTTAAGAAAAAATCTAAAAACTAATCAGAAATCCTGGTTATCCAGAATGTGATACAATAGTTAATGAGGTAACTATCTGGAGGGTTGCGCCGAATGGTAAGGCAGCGGTTTGCTAAACCGTGACCACCTTCAAAAGTGGTCTGTGGGTTCGAGTCCCGCACCCTCCGCCAGAGCACCTTGCGGTGCTTTGGCGAGACCACTACACAATTCTATTCGCTAAAAAGAAAACAAAAACAAAGTCAATGCTAATACTATTTTTAATTAAACCACAATGAAAGGTTTTGTTACCAACATTGAAAAAGACACTCTTGAAAATAGTAACTTTCGTCGGGTTCTCTACACCGCTAAACACAGTCAATTGGTTTTAATGAGTTTAGCTATTGGTGAAGAAATCGGTGAGGAAGTTCACCAGTTAGACCAATTCTTCCGTTTTGAAAAAGGCCAAGGAAAAGTTATTATTGATGGAGTAGAACATGAAGTAACTGATGGTAGTGCTGTTGTTGTTCCTCACGGCGCTAGACACAATGTGATTAATACCGGGGACACCGAATTAAAGCTCTACACTATTTATTCTCCACCTAATCATCAGGATGGAACAATTCACCATACAAAAACAGAAGCAGAAATAAACGAAGAGCACTTTGACGGCAAAACCACTGAATAATTAATCACTTATTCTTAATCTAGAAAAATGAGTCCAATAGATATTACTCCTAAAAGACCGGGGCCAGCACCGGTTAATTCTTCCAATGCCGATGTACCGCTTTTCGGCTGGGAGACTCCTGAGTTTGTTCAATACCAGCGAGGAAAAAAGTGGTTTGTTATTGCCTTGATTATTTTTATCGGATTAATAATCTTTGCAGCACTTACAAAGCAATGGCTGATGGCAGCGGTAATTGTCTTGACCGGTGCAATCATATTTATTTTTACTCAACAGAAACCAAAAACAATTCCCTTTGCTATTTCGCAAATGGGAATTATCTTTGGTGATCGCTTTTATCCCTTCAGTGAGATTAAGAGCTTCTGGATTATTTATGAACCACAAGTAAAAACATTAAACTTTGAGTTGACTCGCCGTTTAAGTACAATTATTACCGTGCAATTACTTGACCAAGATCCTCTTCCCATTAGAAAATTCTTAAAAAAGCATCTTCCCGAGGACAAAAACCGCGGTGAAGATGTTAGTGATCGTCTTTCACGCATGCTCAAGTTATAACTGTTTTGACGCTAAAATTTTAAGTCTTACATTTTAATTTTTAATTTTGTTTCCTCGCCCCGATAGTTCAATTGGATAGAACACCAGATTGCGGATCTGGCGGTTGGCTGTTCGAGTCAGCCTCGGGGTACCAGTTTGGTCGGAGATTCCCTGTCTGCCAGCAGGCAGAAAATCCTCTCGGACGTATCAGAAAAAAAGACAATAAAAAACAGTGCCGTAAAGCACTGTTTTTAAATAATATGTGTATCCAAGAACTAGTGACGAGCAATTTGCCAATTTCTCAACCATGCGATACCAGCAATCGCAATCCAAAATAAAAATGCCAAATCATTCTTCCAATAAGGCGTATCCAGAAATCCGTGCACGAGAATTGTCACCATCATTCCCAGAAAAACAAAGTATTCCAAGCGGATCTTTGCTAAGAAACAGTGATCTTTTGCTAATTTGATCAGAGTGGCGAAAAACCAAACTAAAATACCGAGGAAAGCAAGGAAACCAAAAATACCCAGATTGACCCAAAACATCAGAAATAAATTATGCGTATGTAAAACCGAGAGCTCCAGCGGTCGTTTGAACAAAAGCTGGACATAATGGGAGTACAAATCCTGAAACTTCCCTAACCCAATTCCCTCAAACCAATGCTCCCGAATCATTCTCAAGCTTACTCTCCAAATTTCAACACGCTTATGCATGGAACTCGGGGTCTTCATACTAAGAATTGCCGGCAGTTTGGGATTATTAAGCTGGGTTGCAAAACCAAGCAAAGCACCGCCCAAAAGAAGGAGATAGTACAACCAGCGCCTGCAGGGAATCAGCCCAATGACGAACAATGATCCCAAAGTGATTGCCAGCCAGGCAGCATAGGACTGAGTCAAGATCAAAACGAGCAGTAGTAAACCAAAGCTTGCCAAAAGGCCAAGTAATAGTAAAACCTTGCGTTTCCCCCTCTTCAAAAATAGCTGATCCAAAACCAATCCCAAGAGAATCATCATTAAAGGACCAAAATAAAGCGAAACATAATTAGGCGATTCAAAGATCGCTCTTACCCGGTTATCACTAGCCAGGTCGCCAGTTAAATATTGAATCAGGCCATACCCAGAAATCAAAACTGCTGGCAAAATCATCAAGTAAAAAATCTTGCGCCAGTCACTTAATTTATTTAAAACAAAAATGACTAAGTAAAAATAAAGAATTGGATCAAAGAACCAACTCTTTAAAATGCCTAAGCTCAGTTGCTTGCTATCCGAAATCAAAGTTCCCATCACCGCTGCAACAAAAAGCACTAAAATTAAGAAGTTAAGCCACTTCCACTGAGACCAAAAAGTCTTAAAGAGAGAAAGAAAAGTTCTTTTTGGTAAGAAAGAATGTTTTAAGAAAACAAATAGTCGCCATAAAGCTACCGCCAGTACCAAATAGAGTGCCAGTTCCAAAAAAGTAGTAGGAATCCAAGTAATACTTGCCCGCAAAAGATAAGTAGGTAAAAGAGCGGGAATAAGAATTACTCCCCATTTCAAATCATGCAAGGCAATTAAAAGAACTGCAACTAACCCGAAGAAAAAAGCCAATAAAAGAAAATAATCAAACATAAGAAAGAAATAACAAAGATTATTTTCCGATAACTTTAGGTTGGCGGGAACAACTCAAACAGAGCGCCAAAAACACCCAAAGATAAAGGATATTTAAATTAGAGAAGCTTATATATTGGATAAAAATCGCCGCAATTCCTAAAATTAACGCGATTCCTCTCAAATCTCTCCGGCGCAATAGATCAAAGGAACTGATAAAAATCAACAAAAGGAAAACTGCGAAAAGTAATGCGCCAATAATTCCATTCTCCACCAAAACTTCTAAATAAAGATTATTAACAATTTGATATCTCCCCGCCGCTCTAATCTGGGCAAAATCGGATAATGCTCCAAAAGCTCCTGCTCCCAGTCCCATCTTGTGTTCAGTAATTTCTCGAAGGGCAACGGGAATGGTAAAACTGCGATCGTATAGCTTAACTTTAGGAGAAATTTTCTTGGTCTTAATTGCATCCACTACCTCATTATCAGAAGTATGGCGGAGAAAAAAATACACTCCCCCCTTCGATACAAGACGAATCATTCCCAAAACCGCACCGATAGCAAGAACAATTACTAGCAAGATGAGGAGCCCCCTCCGCCAATGTTTGCGATATTGGCAAAACTGAATTACCAAAAATGCTAGGGTACCAAAAGCAAAAGCAATGATTCCTCCTCGCGAGACCGTGAAAAACAGCGCCATAGTCATCAGAAACAGACCGAGAAAATAGACTATTTGGGGTCTGCGGACAATACGATAAAAAGTAATCAGCAGAGGAAAAAGAAGAAAGTTAGCAAAATAAAGCGGCTCTAAGAAAGTAGATTGAACCCGAGGAAATCCAAAGACATCTTTAATGTAGGCATTGCGCAAAAAAGAAAAGCTTTGAGACAATCCAATACCATCAGCAACAAACTGCCAGAGAGCAAAAAGAGAAGTCAAAACGCCCATCATCCAAATAACGTCTAAATAAAACTCTCGTTTCGCCAGCTTAACCATGCGTTTTACAATATAAAAGATCAGGGCCATAAACAAATACAGTGAACTTACGATAATACTTCTCCCGCGGTCCAAAGACCAACACACCGACATAAAAGAAAAAGCAATAAACAATAGCAAAATAAGTTCATTCCACTCCAAGGTGATTTTTTCTCTCCCGCAAAAAATTCTTAAGCCGAAGAAAATAACCAATGCTAATGCAAGCAAATAGGAAACTTTTACCGTATAATAAGAAATATCTACTGTTAGCAGTCGCTCAAGAGGAAGAAAAATGAGCATCCCCACCAGTAATTTTTCCCCTACTGACAACTTAAGAAAAAAATTAAACTTTTTTTTCGCAGCTACAAGAAGATTCATAAAAAATCAACCCCGATCCCCAGTAAAAAATAAACTAAAAAGCAAGTAAGGAAAGCGAATGATTTTAAAAACGATTGTACTGAAAAGAGAATGATGTTTCGCCCAGAAATAATTTTGCGATTGATAATAAATCTTTTTTCTCTCCCGATTAAAATGAATACTTCTTCCTCCTAAATGGATTATTGAAACACCAGGATAATAAAAAATTTTCGCCCCTAGTTCTTTTGCTCGTAAACAAAAATCAACATCCTCAAAATACATAAAAATTTTCTCATCAAACCCTTGTAATTTATCAAAAAGTGCTTTACTCACTACCATTGCTGCTCCAGTAACCCAGTCCACTTCTCTTTCCTGATTAAAATCCCAGAAATCAAGACTGACTCTTTTGGCAACAGCATTAAGCAAAGCAATTCTACGAACCGGCGAGGAAAATAATTTAAACGGCTTTTCTAAAATTAACCTCTCTATCGTTGGTCGGTAACCAATTATTCCTGACTGCACGGTCTTGTGGTCTTTACAAACTAATTTTGGCGTAAAGATGCCAATTTCAGGATGTTTTTCAGTAAACTCAATAATTTTCTTCAAAGCGCCTTTGGGTACAAGAGTATCAGGATTTAGAAAAAAAAGATAACTCCCTTTCGCTTTCTTTGCCCCTTCATTGTTCGCACCGCCAAAGCCAAGATTCACCTCGCTTTCAATCAAGCGAACTCGAGGAAAATTCCTTCTAATTAGCGAAACACTATTATCCGTAGAATTATTATCAACAACAATTACTTCAAATGAAGTTGAAGACAATCCTTGTGCATCTTTAAAAATAGAACTTAACGCTTCCTTGATATAATCCCAAGTATTATAACTGACTAAAATGATAGAAAGCTTAACCATTATTTTATTTTGTCGTTCTTAGAATCGCTAGAATTAAATCTCTATTGATAATGCGAAAAAGATAAAGGAGCGCAAAGTAAACAAGTGCGCCACCAAGAACTGGAATAATCAAATTAAACTGGGAAAGTCCGTAAACGACAATTCCCATCAATCCAGCTGAAAAAATTATTTTCAAAGGATTAAATAATTTCGGCCAAAGTTTCAGTTCTATTCCCACCATTGTCGTCATCAAAATAAGAATCAGCCCTTCGGTAATAACAGTCGCAATTGCCGCACCGAGATAGGAGTAGCGCGGAATGAGAATCAAATTTAAACCAATATTTACCACTACTCCTAACGCTCCCTGCCAAATTAACCTTTGCTGACGGTGAAAAGCCACCATTACACTACCCATTAAATTACTTACAAAAATAAAACTCATTGCGACTAAAATCCAAAAAAGCACTTGGTCAGAACCAGCAAATTGTTTTCCGGCAACTAAATTCATCAAGGGTCTTGCCAAAATCATTCCTCCGACAGTTATCGGTAATCCCATTAAAATCAAAGCGTCAAACGATCTTTGAAAAAGACGTTTAATTCTATCAAAATTCCTTTGAACCGCATGAAAAGTCAAACTTGGCAAAACCGATCCCACAAACATTGCCGGAACAGTAATTAAAACTTCCAATACTTTATAAGCAGCGCTATAAATACCGACATCATAACTGCCTTTCAAAAAAGAAAGGAGAATCACATCAATTTGGAAGTAAATCTTAATCAAAACTAGAGCAATCGCCATTGGTACTGCTTCCAAGAATAATCTTTTCCAAATCTCCTTCTCAAAACGGAAATGAATAGTGGTAAAACGCTTTGCCAGAATTAAACAAAGGAGAAAAGTAATTCCATTGGCAACAACTAACGCTCCCATCACCGCCCAAATCCCACAACCCAGTTTCATCAGAATAAAAATAAATACTAAATCCAAGAACCGCGTCAAAACATCAATCACCACATTGCGATCCATTCTTAGTTTCGCCTGAAAAACAGAAACTCCAATCTGTCTTAGCGAGATAAAAAGATAACCTAGCGCCGCGATTGCCACGCCAACTTTGATAATTATTGAATAAGGCAGAAGAAACACTACCCCGATTGCTCCTCCAAACAACAAAACCGACAAAAAGGTCCTTAAACCCAAAACATTCCCTACAATTTGAGAAATATTTGCGTTTGGTTTGGAAATTTCTCTTACCGTAATAGTATAAAAACCCATATCTACAACAATGCCGGCAAAACCGAGGTAAGTTAAAATGGTCGCATAGTCACCATAGCCGCTCGCGCCAAGGTAACGAGTTAAAACCATCACGGTTAAAACCGAGATCGCAGTTGCAATGACTTTACCAACAATCTGGATGACAGTATTGTAGAATACCTTTTGAGTTAAGGACATATAATTTATAAGGGAGGAGTAATGTGCTATTCTCGCTTTCATTGAGAAAGCATTAGAACCATGAGCAAGTATCTCTGTTTTCGGACTAAAACAGAAAAACAGGAACAGCATCATTCTGATTTTAAATTAGAATCGATATACCTTATCCGTATCCCGCCGCTTAATAGCATTACGGGTATCTACGATTAACTGCGACTCTTTTAGAATAAAATCCCAATCGTAATCGCTATGATCTGTCGTGATCACCACACAATCTACTTCATTCAACTTCTCTTTAGTCAACTTAGAAATAGACTGCATTTTTAATCCGGTAAAATGATCTTCAAATTCCGGAATGTAAGGATCATGATATTCCACAATTGCCCCTTTGTGTTTCAACTTCTCAATCACTCGCAGCGCTGGTGACTCACGATAATCGTCAATGTCCTTTTTATAAGCCACCCCTAAGACTAAAATCTTGGAGCCACGCAGGCATTTTTTCACCTTATTTAAGGCAAAATTTACTTTTGTCATCACATAATGGGGCATCATATTGTTAATCTCACCGGCAAGTTCAATAAAACGGGGAATAAATTCATATTCACGAGCTTTCCAAGAGAGATAGAAAGGATCAATGGGAATACAATGGCCACCAATACCTGGCCCGGGGTAAAAAGGCATAAATCCATAAGGTTTAGTAGAAGCTGCTTCAATTACTTCCCAGATGTCAATTTTCATTCGATCACAAAGCAAAGCCATTTCGTTAATCATCGAAACATTAACGATACGGAAAGTATTTTCCAAAATCTTCTCCATCTCTGCTACTTCGGGAGATTTTGCTCGATAAATTTTCGGATTGAATGTTTCATAAAGAGCCGCTGCGATCTCAGTGCAATCCCTAGTAATTCCCCCTACCACTTTAGGAGTATTACCAGTATGATATTCTTTATTACCCGGATCAACTCGCTCTGGTGAAAAAGCAAGATAAAAATCTTTTCCTACTTTCTTCCCACCTTTTTCTAATAAAGGTAAAATCACCTCGCGGGTAGTTCCCGGATAAGTAGTACTTTCTAAAACAATTAACTGCCCGGGCTGTAAATTACGTGCAACCATTTTTGCTGATTGTACTACATAAGTAACATCTGGCTGCATATGCTTATCAAGCGGGGTCGGGACACAGATACAAATAGCATCTGCTTTTTGCATTTCTTTTTCGTCTGTTGTCGCCTTTAATTTTCCTTCTGAAACCACCTTCTTTAATTCTTCATCTTTAACATCGCCAATATAGTTTCTGCCAGCATTGATTGAATCTACTCTGTCCTTCTGAACATCATAGCCGGTAACTGCAAGTCCCGCCTTGGCAAATTCGGTAGCCAAAGGTAAACCGACATAACCCAATCCAATAATTCCGACGGTTGCTTTTTTTGCTTTGATTTTTCCAAGAATTTCCATTTTGGATTTAAACTAAAAATAAATTCTTATCTTAAAGAGTCAAAAACCTCTCTTAATTTTGAAGTGAGACTTTGAATCTCAAAACGATTTACTTTTTCCTGATCCTGATTCAATTTTAATGCTCCCTTCTTAAATTGGGTCAGAAAATTCTGAAGTGCTTGTTCAATTCCTTTGACGTTCTCTGGTCTAACAACGATACCGCTATTTGATTCTAAAATATACTCCGCCGCAGGGGCAAACTCCGGCATTACTGCTAAAATTGGTTTTCCCGCTCCCAAATATTCATAAATCTTCCCGGGAGTATAAAGAAAATCCTCCCGTTTTTGACTTCTCCCTTTATCACAAACAAGTAAGATATCAGATTCAAGCTGGAATTGGATTGATTCTTGAAAACTGACTTGCCCTATCCTCTCAACCACTTTTCCTAATCCCAACTGTTCAATTAAAGTAATTTCTTCACCAGTTAGCGCACCTACAAACTTTACTCTCAATTGATTTTTCAAACCCGGATTCTGCTTTATTAAACTACTTAGTGCAATCAAAAATGGTTTCGGGGTAATTCCCTCTCGGCTCATCCCGAACGAACCAGTATGAGTAATCAAAAGTTGCTTACGATATTTTTCTGGTTTGACAAAAGAAACCTGAAAATCTTTGCGATCAAAACCATTAGTAATCAAAATAATTTTTTGACTGGTTAAGAAAGAATAGCGTTTCCGAAGCTCTTCCCTCAAGGTCGGGGTAACAATTACTATTCTATCACAAGATCTTAAAACCCTCTCTTCCCAACGTAACCAGCGCTTCTTCTGTCCTTTCCCCCAATAAGGATTCAGCTGCAGAGGATCGGAACCCCAGCCGTCGCGGAAGTCTGCAACCCAAGGTTTTCCCGTCAGTCTTTTGAGAAAATAACCAACTAAGTGACTTGAGACCGGCGGATAAGTGGAAAAAATCACCTTAATTTTATGTTTGCGGATTGCCCAAAACCCTTTCCAAATCGCCAAGGGAATCCAGAGAACCTGCGAATCGGGAAACAAAATAAAGCTTTTGATTTTCTGAATAATTTTTTTGACTCCCCTGATTTCTTTTTTCTCTCCAGAAATACTTGCTGCCTTGCGATTCTGGTCCTCGCAGTAATCCTTTGCTCTTCCCTGTTTTACTCGCTTTAGAAAACCTAGTAATTCTCCCGCACGTAGAACTGGAAAGGTAAACGGTTTAGCAGTTTTACCAAAAAGTTTCGTAGTTAAAACAAAAGGTTGGTAATGATAGTGCGACAAATTGCGCGCGAACTTCAAGGGACGTTGCGCACCACCATTATAAATGGGAGGAAAATGATAAGCAATAAACAAAACTTTAGGATAATTTGATTGATTCATATTAAACTAGCGATTTAAAAGTTTACGCCAATGACGATAAAGAATTAATTTCCCGATTAACCCCCTTAATTTAATCAGATTCATTGCTAATAAATAGGTGAATTTATGACGATTACCCCAAGGCATCAAATGGTAGCGATAAAATTCTGGTCCTTTAATCTCCGGATGAGCAAGCAGATAATCCCAGGTTACTAAGCGACCCAAATCCGATTTTCCCTCGTCCACCTTATGAATCGGTGGCTTGGTAAACTTAAAGCCGGCTTTCCGATTTTGGCGGCGGAATCTCAGATAAAATTCTCTTTTCGCATAATAGTCATCAATGGTTTTTGCTTTGCCATAATGTTTAATTTTATAGGGAGAATACCAAATGCGTTTTTCATCATAGCCCAAAGGATCACGTACGGCACCATTGATTAAAAATAAATTGGGAATATTACGAAAAACAAAAGGCAATAATCGATATTCTGTGCCGCAATATTTACGCATGCTCTGAATATCACCATTATAAGGAATTTTGGCGTCTTTATCGGTAATGAAAAAATCATAAAGCTCAAAAATAATCAGATCATATTTTTTCTGTTGAATAATTTTAGACAATTTCTGTTTAAATCCCGCTTCAAATTTTTCATCAACATCAGTATAGATAAACCAATCCTGAGCAGTAAGATTTTCTTTGCGGCGGGCAAAATTAATTAACTCCATATTCTTTTCCGAAAGCATCAATTTATCTTTCACCGGCCAGATTGACGGCTTCCATTTTTGGTTGGCGATATAGCCGGTAACACGAGGATGTTTTTGAATAATTTCCAAAGTGCCATCAGTGGAACCATCATCATAAACGTAAACCGCATTACATAAGTCAGCAAGATGATTAATCTGCTCATTAACAAGCATTTTTTCATTGCGGACTCGTAATAATCCGATTACTTTGGGCATCTAATTAATGTTTAAATTGATCAAAAATATGCTTTAAAGTTTTCCCCATTGCCTCAAAACTGTAATATTGAATGCATTTTTGACGAGCCTTTTTACCCAGTTCCTGGGCTTCCGGATAATGACTAAAAACGTAATCAATTTTATCTGCCAAAGCTTGTTTAGCGCCTGCTTTAACAACATAACCGCAGCCGGCTAAAATCTCTGCCAGGTCAGAAGTATCCGTGGCAATAATCGGACGCTCTAGCGACATGGCATCGAAAATTTTAGCGGGAATTTGCGCCTTGGTAATCATTCTTTCTTTCCAAGAAACTCCCTTGCCACCTCTTTGGGGTAATACAACTAGATCTGCCGAAATTAAATATCGAGGTAGTTCCTCAAAGGGACACATAGAAAAACCTTTAACGAGATTACCGCCACTTTGGATTAACTGATCTTGAAATTTCTTCTCATCAGGATTGGCATCGGGGTCAAGACCGACAATTGCCAATAAAATATCTTGGGTTTTTGATTTTTTAACCGCCCAAATTAAATCTTCCAGTCCTTTTTGAGGACGCGGCGTTCCCAAAAACATCACCACTTTCTTTCCTGCTAGTCCAAACTGTCTACGATATTGATCACGATTAAACTTCTGTGGATCAAAAGTATTAGTATCTTTGCCATGAGGCACTATTACCCCTCCGGAACGCTTCTGGAGAAAACGCGAAACAGTTGTCACCTTATCTGCCTTTTTAACCTGTCTCTCCAGGCAGAAAATTCGCCAAAAACTTTTCGCAGGATTCCACTTATGATGAAAAATATCCCCAAAAAAACCGCGCCAAAAAGTCAAATTTGGCTTACGCATCACTGTCGCCAACTGCCAGTCGTCATTGTCCAAAACGACAGGAGTACCGTCCTGTTTTTTCTTCAGTAATGCAGTCCCAAAACTGGCAGGCATTATCTTACAGGCATAAATAACATCACCCGTAATTTTTTTCATCAGCTCGTTCTGTGCCTTGTGAAAATCTTCACCAGGATTGTAACGAACCTTAAAATACTTGAAATGACTAGTGTCAAAAGGAGGCCAAATCCGGTCCGTACCAATAATCATTCCTCCTATTTCTACCTCATAATAACGCTTCAAAACTTCCCCCAATAAATAAGCACGACCGAGACAATTGTTGGCTAAATTGGAAACTAAAATGGTAATTTTCACTATTGCTGATTTAAAACTTCTTGATAGACTCTCTGATAATTTTGAACAAAATCTGTTGCCGAAAAATATTTTTCAGCAGTGAAGCTAGCATTTTTGCTCAAATCAGTGAAATTCCGACGAAAATTTTCAATTGCCTCAACAAGTGACTCCACTGTTGGTCTAAATACCACCCCGCAGTGCTCTCTCTGAACAATCTCACTAATAGGGATAACACTACTAGTGAGAACCGCTCGGCCGGAAGCCAGAGCATCAATAATTGAATGCGGATAAGCTTTATTAGAAGCAAATTTCAGGTAGGGGGTAATCATGCCATGCTTATCCAAAAGAAATTGATTGACGTCAATAGGATCTTCAATCAACTCCACCTTATCTCTAACCCTGTAGTGACTAACCAGTTGCCAAAACTGCTTTTCCAATTTATGCCGCCAGAGAAAATAAACCTTAATCTGGTTTATCCCCTGCAATGCTTTCAGAAGTAAATCAATCCCCTTCAAGGAAAATCCTTCCTCGGAATGAGGAGAACTTGCCATCACCAGTTTTAAAATAGGACCCCTGGGAGCAGGAGTGATGCGAAAACGATCAATTTTAATCCCCGTGCGCACAACTGAAACATTCTGCAACCCGATTGCAAGCAACTGATCGTAACTATTCTGATCACTGACAATAATTGCTCCTAATCTTTGGAGTTTTTCTTTGATACTTAAAATATCCTCCTTGGTACCAGCAGTAAAAGGATTACTGGCAATGGAAAGTACCACTGGTTTTTTCAGTTTAAAAAGATAATTTTTCAAGAATGGTCTTAAAACCAAAGCGGGATGATAAATGTGATGCAAATCAAAATGCTTTTCTTTAAGTTGCAATTTCCACCAATCAGGAATAAAGCGACTCTGATCCGCCAAAAAAAGCGTTCCTCCAAAGTGCTCTTTTAAAATCTCAATTTCCTGGGCAACTGCCTCCGTTTGAGGATTGTAGTGATGATAATGGTAAAGAATTTTCACTTTTTGCGACATAAAACTTCAAAATAGCAATTATGTGAAGAAGGAACTAAATCAATTAGTCGATAAACTCCTCGCCAAAATTTTAACATTTCTAACTTTGTTAACCGAAAAAATAGGGCGCGAAATCTATCAATAAAATAACAAAGTCCGACCTGATTCAGATAGCGTTTCAGGATAACCAACTCAAATCCTGCCTCATCTAATTCGCGGGCTAAACCTGCTTTCGTCCAAAGTTCATCATAAATCCCTTTTGCTCCACCCAAACCGATTTTTTCGTAAGCAATGGGTTCCATATTTTTGTGAAAGGCCTCAAAAATCAGGTAACCCCCCGGTTTTAACACCCGATTTACTTGCGCATAAATTTTCTTACGATCGTGAAGTAAAAAATGACGGATAAAACGGAAAGTCATTACTACATCAAAGTAATTTTCCGGAAAATCCATGGCAAAGGCATCTCCTAACCTCACCTTCCATCTTACCGGGCTAAGCATATCCCTAGTTACCTTTAACATTTGCGGGCTAGCATCAATGGCATAGCCCTTTTCAAAGTAAGCAGATTTAAGATTGCGTGAGATCCGCGCCGTACCGGGAGCGATTTCTAAAAGTTTCTGGGGATGAATCCGTTTCAAAAAGCGGTTCACAATTGCCACCTCTTTAAAATGCGCCATTCCCCAAATGGGATGATGAAAACGACGTTTTTCATATTCCCTCACTAATTCCCACGACTGATACTTTTGCTCAATTTGTTCTTTCGTTTTCACCTGATAATTTTTAATCTCACCCCTAAACATTATTGCCTCTTCCAGTAACAATAAAAGATAATTAACTTAGCAAACTCTTTAATTTTATTCAAAACTAAACCGGGATAATGTTTCAACCAGAGATAGTGAAAATAGGCCTTTTTACTGCGAAGATACGGTTTGGGATTATACTTGTAAACCAAGGTTCCTCGCAAATTTGGATTTTGCTTTAACTCTTCCCACTTCACCAGTTTTCCGACATCTGACTCATCTGTGCGAATTGCTGGCTTTACAAATTTATATTCCCGATCACAACTATGTTTACGGTATTTTTTGTACCAGACGGACTTCTTCTGATAATCCTCAATGCTCTTTGCTTTACCATAGTGTTTAATTTTAAATGGGGAATACCATATGCGCCTAGGGTCAAAACCGAAGGCCTCCCGGTGAGTGCCATAAGGAAAAAAAACTCCCGGGAGATTGCGAAAAAAGATTTGCTGGATTCGATACTCAGTCCCGCAATACTTTCTTAAAGCGGTAATATCACCTTGATAGGAAAGATTTTTATCTTCCTCTGTGATAAAAAAATCATAAAGTTCAAAACAAACGGTATCATATTGCTTTTGATTAAGAATCTTTTGAACAGTTTTAGGAAAATCTGGTTCAAATCTTTCATCCGAATCAATATAAAGAAACCAGTCGTCTCTAGTCGCCCGGGATTTCCGACGGGCAAAATTAAAAAGCTTGCGGTTTTTCCAAGCAAGCCGCAGCGGATCTCGTTTACAAAAAGCAGAAGGATGCCAATTGGGATTAGCAAGATAGCCAGTTACTTGGGGATGTTTTTGAATAATTTCCAAAGTGCCATCAGTGGAACCATCATCAAAAACATACACCTCATCACAATACTTTCCCAAATGATCGAGGTGCTCCTTGATGAGCATCCGTTCATTTCTCACTCTGGTTAAACCAATTAATTTAGGCATAATCTAAGAGTATTTCAAAAGGAGGATTAATTACCCCTGCTACCCCAGATTACATTAATTTTGGCTTTAATTCAAGCTCGGACAGCACTTTCCTAAAAAATCTCAGACTTAAAAAACAGGTCTTCTGACCTATTTTTTAAATTCTCTGCTAACGAATACTCACTCCCGTCAAGGTTGGTCTGGCGTCAGCATCAATCCTTAAAGTATGCGTACCATTGCCAAAATCTCTTGTCACACTAAAGGTTTTAAATCTACCTTTGTCGGAAGACCCATTTAAGGAGGTAGTAGTGTTCCAGCCGTAATCATAATTGTCCACCTTGATTCTGAGATCATCATCATCTGCTCGATCTTGTGCTTTCCCCGTTATTTCAATTGTGACCGATCCCGAGCTTGCAAAAGTGAAAGTTTTCCAGAGAGCAACACTATAGTTGAGAGCTGTGTCAACGGTGAAATAATTTAAGATCGGATTATCATAATTATCTTCCATCACAAAAACGCTAAAGATAGTGGGAGCGCGATCTCCATAAATTTTGAGATTGTGCTGCTCTGCAGTAAGAGTTCTTTCCAAAGTAATCTCTCGCACTGCTCCTTGGGTATAATCTCCTTTCAAATCCCAGTTATAACTGGTAGTATTATCAATAACCACTCGCACATCATCATCGTCCCTGGAGCCATTGCTATCCGTTTGCGCAATGATACTAATTCTTACTTTAGTGTCAGTATTAGTAAAGTTCTGGTTATAGAGAATTTGCTCATTAAAATTGATATTGCCGGTAACATTCGGATAAGCAACTAAAACTTCCCCTGGGTCACCAGCTAAACCACTGATGCTAATCCAGTTAATCCGTGGCGTTTCATCAGCATAAAAGCTAAGTTTATGAAGACCATCGGAAACATTCGGTTCATAGGTAACGGTCTTGGAATTGCCATTGAGTGTTGCGCCATCCCAAGCCTTTGATTGGTTCCAATTTCCATTTGGAATCGTTGCTCCATCCAATTTAAACTTCAAGTCATCGTCGTCATTGCCAGCATCGCAACTAGCATTGATTTTGATTGAGAGTTCTGCAGTTCCGACAAAAGTATATTCTTTAACCAATCCCACTTGAGCTCGGGGCATAATTTCAGTAGGATAAACCTCAAAAATATTTCCGTTGGTTGTCGCCCCACTAATAATTACCGAGTGAAGATGCGGTGTTACATCACCCCAGATTTGCAATTTGTAACTTCCTGCTGGCAAAAATTGCTCTGTAATTACAGTTTTAGAACGACTATTCAGATTTTTACCATCCCATCCCTGCACTCCTCCCCAACCAAAGTCCACAACAACATCATCACCACCGGTTGTTTCCACTAAAACCATCTTCATATCGTCATCATCAGAAAAGCCATTAGAATCACAAGTTCCGGTAACTTCCAGACGCACCGTGCCGGCCTCCGTTGTCGTAAAGGCATAATCAGTATCCTTCCAAAGAGCAAGATTTAAATTAGAAGAAGTTTCATTGGGATATTCTTCAACCGGGTAAGTAACTGTTGATGCTTCCCCTGCAATTAAAATACCATTAATAGTAGGGGTTTCATCAGCATAAAACTTCAAGCGATGAACCCCTGCGGTAAGGGTCTGAGTAATTGTCACAGTCTTCGCTCCACCCCGAAGACTCGCGCCATCCCAGGCCTTTGATTGATTCCAATCACAATTAGCCGGGGTCACACCATCTAAAGTAATTTTTAAGTCATCATCATCACTGGACCCGTTACTATCTGCTTTAGCGTTAACTTTAATTGTTACCGAACCAGCACTACAAGTAAATTGATAAATTTTCCAAGGTGTTACATTTAAACGTGGCGAGGTGCCAAAACTTTCCGTATTAGTATGAGGGAAAAGATTATAGTCTCCCAAAGCATCATCGGCATCAAGAAGTCCACTACCAATTTTACTCGCATAAGAAGGATTAGCCGCCGAAATTTCTTTCGTTGTCCAAAGCAAGCGCTGACGAATTTGCGTGTTAGTCAGAGTAGGATATTCTGATTTAATCAAAGCCGCTACTCCCGCAACATGCGGCGTGGCCATGGAAGTACCGCTCTTATAGCTATAGGTATTATTCCAGACGGTACTATAAATTGAACTCCCCGGTGCCGCAATATCCACCCAAGATCCGTAATTGGCATAACTTGCTTTAGCACCAGTACTTCCTATCGCGGTAACCGCAATACAGTTACCATATTTTGCTGGATAGCCATCATAGGGCAATGGCGCTGTGTCGTCATTACCAGCAGCCGCAACAAGTACCAATCCTGCCGTATAAGCATCATTAATGGCTGTCTCTAAACTACTATTGGGGACATCACTCACAAAACTCATGCTAATAATATCAGCATCTTTATCAACGGCGTAATCAATCGCATTAACAATATCATTAGTACTACCCCACCCCATTGAGCTAAATGCTTTAAGTGACATGATATTAGTTCCCTCCGCACCCCAGCCACCAGCAACACCTGCTACCCCTGTCGCATTATTTGTTTCCGCTGCAACAATCCCAGCACAATGAGTACCGTGCCCGTTATCATCCATAGGATTATTATCGTTGTTATACCAATCCCAACCATAGTAATCATCGATCAATCCGTTACCATCATCATCTATGCCATTAACCGGATCAGCAATATTAACCCAGATATTCGCATTGAGATCAGGATGATCATAGTCTACCCCCGTATCAATTACCGCGACATTTACCGAACTGCTTCCTGTTTGAATATCCCACGCTGCTGGCGCATCAATGTCATAATCAGAAGCAGTATTTAATCCCCACTGACTACCATAAGAAGTATCATTAGGAGTAGCAGCGATTCTAAATAAATAATTCAGCTCAGCATTTTTAACAATCGCTAATTTTTCTAAGCGTTTTAAAATTGTCTCCGGAGAAATTTTCTGGTTGAATTTTGCCACATAAGTATCCCGCAAGCTCTTTAAAGCAACTCTACCTTTAATCACCGGTTCAAAATTGGAAAGCCCGGCAGAAACCAAACTGCCTTCCTCTTGCTCAGAAATTTTTGCTAAGGACCGCTTCAAACTAACAATTACTTCTCCTTTTACATAGTGAACTCTTCTACCACTTATCGTCGCAGTACCAACCACAAGTTCCGTTTTCTCATTACTTCTAAATGTAGAAGTAAGATCAGGATGACTAAAACTGTTGAGGCGGTTGCCGATTAAGACTAGAGTAACTAAAAGAAAAACCAGTAAAAAGAGCTTAATTAGTCGTATTTTCATCATAATAAAAAACCAATTTTCAAGCCTATTCTAACATACTAACAGAAGATAGCTACTCAACCTTGCATTTAATTAGAAAATAAGTTAAAATCAGGTAACGTAATAATTTACTAATCTTAATCTAACTATGGATCAGCTGGTTATCAAAGGAGCGCGGGAACACAATTTGAAAAACATTGACGTTAAAATTCCCCGTGACAAACTGACTGTTATCACCGGTCTATCCGGTTCGGGAAAATCTAGTTTAGCATTTGATACAATTTATGCTGAAGGTCAGCGCCGTTACGTGGAATCGCTGTCTGCTTACGCAAGACAGTTTTTAGGAATAATGGAAAAGCCGGATGTAGACCAGATTGATGGTTTAAGCCCGGCGATTTCCATTGACCAAAAAAACGCTAGTAAAAACCCCCGTTCCACCGTTGGTACCATTACTGAAATTTACGACTATCTCCGATTACTTTTTTCCCGCGTCGGTATTCCTCACTGTCCCCAGTGTGGTAGAGCAATTTCTCGCCAAACAATTGGCCAGATTATAAAACGTGTTTCTGAATTGCCTCATGGAACCAAAATTATGATTATTGCACCAGTAATTCGCGATCGCAAGGGTGAGCATTCTCACGTGATTACTGAACTAAAGAAAGCCGGTTACCTTCGCTTACGGGTTGATGGCAAGATGTTGGAGGTAACCTCTGAGATTAAATTAGATAAGCAGAAAAAACATACTATCGAAGTGATTATTGATCGTTTATCTATTGACCAGAAAACAACCACAGAGCAGGAAAAGAAGTCACGCTTGAGTAATTCTCTGGAAACTGCCCTTGAATTAGGCAATGGTATCGTGATTATTCACGATATTGATACTAAAAAAGAGACCCTCTATTCAGAGCACTTTTCCTGTCAATACTGTGATATTGACTTGCCCGAAATTAATCCTCGTAATTTTTCTTTTAATAGTCCCCATGGTGCTTGTCCAGATTGTACCGGTTTGGGAATTAAATTAGAAATTGATCCTGATCTAGTCGTACCAAATAAAAATCTCACCATTGCCGAAGGCGCCATTCGTCCCTGGAGCCGTTCTAATGCTAACCAAACTTGGTATATGCGGATTTTAGATCAACTAAGCAAGAAGTATGATTTCTCTTTGGATGTTCCATTTGGCAAACTGCCAGAAAAAGCTAAGCAGATTATTTTATATGGCAGTGGCAAAAACACAATTACTGTTGAAGGAATTAATCATAATGGTTATGAACGCAAATTTGAAACTACTTATGAAGGAGTGATTCCTAATCTCACTCGCCGCTACAAAGAAACTGACTCTGACTTTATGCGCCACGAAATTGAAAAGTACATGACAACAAAAATCTGCCCCACTTGTAATGGCAAACGACTGAAACCTGAGATTCTTAGCGTAACAATCGGTGGTAAATCCATTATTGATGTCACTGAACTAACAATTGATAAATTAAAAGAGTTTTTTAATCTCAAGAACGGAAAGAATAAATATTTCACTTTCACGGAAAGGCAACTAAAAATCTCCGCGCAGATTTTGAAGGAGATTCACAAACGTTTAGATTTCTTGATTAAGGTAGGCCTAGATTACCTTACACTCGATCGCCCTGCAGGAACACTCGCTGGCGGTGAAGCACAACGTATCCGCCTAGCTACCCAAATTGGTTCGGGTTTGACTGGTATTCTCTACATTTTAGATGAACCCTCAATCGGCTTACATCAACGTGATAATAAACGTCTAGTTGAAACCTTAAAAGGTCTCCGCGATCTTGGCAACACCGTAATTGTAGTAGAGCATGATGAAGAAACAATCATGTCAGCTGATTATGTTATTGACATGGGGCCTGGCGCTGGAAAGTACGGAGGAATGATTGTGGCTGAAGGTACCCCCGAACAAATCAAAAAAAACCCTCGTTCTCTAACCGGAAGGTATTTAAGCGGTAAAGATTCTATTCCCCTTCCCACTAAATTTCATCCCGGAAATCAAAAATTTTTGGAAATTGTTGGCGCGTCGGAGCATAACTTAAAAAACATTAATGTCAAAATCCCTTTAGGAAAATTCGTTTGCATCAGCGGCGTCTCCGGCTCTGGCAAGAGCACTTTGATTAATGAAATTTTAGCCAAGTCTCTAGCAAGAACTTTCCATAATGCTAAAGCATTGCCAGGAGCGCACAAAGAAATCAAGGGAATCAACAATTTGGACAAAGTAATCAACATTGACCAATCACCTATCGGTCGAAGTCCTCGCAGCAACGCTGCCACTTACACTGGAGTATTTACCGAAATTCGCAAGCTCTTTGCAGAAACCGAAGAAGCAAAAATTCGCGGCTATAAGCAAGGAAGATTTAGCTTTAATGTTAAAGGCGGACGTTGCGAAGCCTGCAAAGGTGATGGAATTATTAAAATCGAAATGCAATTTTTGCCGGATGTGTACGTACCATGCGAGGAGTGTAAAGGAAAACGCTATAACGAGGAAGCACTAGAGATTCATTACAAAGGCAAGAATATCGCTGATGTTCTGGACATGACTGTTAAAGATGCTTTGTTTTTCTTTCGCAATATTCCCGGTATTCACCGCAAAATGGAGACCTTAAACGAAGTCGGTCTCGGCTATCTTCATCTCGGACAACCAGCTACGACCCTCTCTGGTGGCGAGGCACAACGAATTAAACTTGCAACTGAACTAAGTCGCCACTACACCGGTAACACTCTGTACATTTTAGATGAACCAACAACTGGACTTCACTTTGATGATGTAAAAAGATTACTACGTGTCCTAAATCAATTAGTAGAAAAGGGAAATACTGTTTTAGTAATTGAGCATAATTTAGACGTTTTAAAAACTGCGGACTTTATTATTGACCTTGGTCCGGAGGGCGGAGAGAAAGGTGGAAAAGTTGTCGCAATTGGTACACCACAGGAAGTGAGTAAGGTTAAATCGTCTTATACGGGACAGTTTCTAAAACGATATTGGAAATAATCATCTAAAAAAAATCACCCTAATCACAAATTAAGGTGATTTTTATTATGACACATTTTGAGATATTTGGCAAGGCAATTTACTTGACAGGACACCAAAAATCTGCTAAAGTTACTTGTCTTTGAAACGAGTCAATCACATAACTAACACAGTATCTTCCGGTCGTTACCATCCAATCGGGACGAACCGGGACGAACCTTACCAAAAGAAAGGAGGTGCAAAGGCGATGCCCGAAGCGATCAGCGAGGGCGAGGAACTAATCCTCCTCTCCCCTCTCAACGTAACGGACGCAAAGGTTACCCCCTGCTCCGCCCAGCGGTTTTTTCTCGCCCTTACCTTAGACTACAACTACCCCGCTATCCTCTGCCAGGAACTGATTAAAAACCTTTCCTTCTACCTTCCCCAGGAACCGGAAATAATCTTCCGGGGTATTAACCTCCACGTCCAAGGTAATCAAGTAACCGCCGACCTCGTCCCCGACCTCCGCACCATGGAACAACTCGTCCTGCGGAAAATATCTTCCTTCGTGCCCCCAAAAGTAAGGAAGAAACTGGACACCGACCCCAGTATCGTCCTTATCATGAAGGAAATTATTAACCGGACGGGGAGAGATTTTTTCACTGTGTCCTTGGAGACTTAAAAAGCCGACTACTATATAGAGTCGGCTTTTAACAAAATCAAATAAATTTTACAATCCTCTTGCTGGTTGACTATAAGCTCGTCTGGTGAGCTCGCGATCAATCTTTTCTCGCATTCTACGTTCTTCAAAAGCATTTGCATCATCCGTCATTTCGGTCTTTAATCGTTCATATCTACGAGCATAATCCGCAGCTTGTTCAGCAATCTTATCGGCACCAGGTTGACCTCTAGTTTGAGTAGCAAGTAATTCATATGCCTTGGCATTTTTTCCTAATGCTGTGGCCTGGTTTAATTTAAGCTTACCAATCCAAGCTTCATATGGTCTAAACTTCGCTAAATCTTGGTCTACCGCTTTGGTAATGTCTCCAATTTTGTCTTGGGATAATTGTTCGGTAGCTACTTGCAAATCCCGATCCATTCTTTCCAACGTAGTTACTGGTTTCTCACCTTCAGCGGTAATAACGGTTCTTTTTTCAGTAACTTCACCTACAGGAGTAACTTCTCTTGCTAACATTTGCGTGCGATTAAAAATTTCACTCATCTGTTCGCGTAATTTCTGATCTTTTTCAGCGTTAACTTTGTTTCTTAATTGATCAATAATTCCAAAAAGTTGCGACTCTCTTGTTCTAATTGCTTCAATTTTTTGTCTAACATCTACTTTATCAACTCCTTGAGTTTCAATAAAAGCATGTTCGCGATTAACAAGCTTAAGATAATCTACTGGATTGCGATCTTCAACTCCGTCAGTGTAACTATCTAAAACATTATCCATTTTAGTGAACTGCTCTTCAAGTTTAGCGAGAGCACCAGGATCAATTCCTTCTTTTAAAGCATTGATTCTTTTTGTTTCTTGCGCAAGAAACTCCGAAGTAATCATCTCCGGTTTAAGTTCCGATGTTTGTTCTAAGCCAGGTTTCTCTAAAGTACCATTAGTCATATATTTATTTCTCCTTTTTTTCTCAGCTTCTAGCTGAGACCCGCTTATGGCGGGATATTTATTGATAAAATAACCTAATTTAGCAGCCCTTGGAAATAAAGCATATCCGCTTGTTTGCAGCACCTCACCTTTATGACTGGGTTATTTAATTATAGCATAAAAACCTGTACTGGTCAAGAATTTTAATCAGGAAAATCCCTCTCAAAGCCCTCTCCTGTGGTATAATAAGAACGTCAGATGGCAGATGGAAGATGTCAGATGTGCGGATTTCCATTCGACATCTGCCATTTTACATCTAACATTTTCCCATGGACCAAGAAAAGTGGAGTGAAATCAAGGATATGATTCACGAGAAATTTGAGATTTTGGAGGAAAAGAAGGAAGATATCACTTATCCCAATGCCAAAGGAGTAGAAGAAAAACGTGGCGAAAGGGAAATTTTGATTTTCAATGGTCCGGAGGGAAAAATTAAGCTGGAATTTGAGAATAAAGAAATGATTATTGATAAAAAGGCCCATTATAGTCACCAAGGTGGCAGCGGCACAACTGAATTTATCTTTTCTCCAACCGAGCGAAGCTATAATATCAACGCTTATCAGTGGTCTGAAGAAATGAAAGATTGGGAGAAAATCCAGTGGCGTTATTAAAATAGAGAATGTATAATGTAGAATGTTAAATTCACATTTCACATTTTACATTATACATTCTACATTATACATTTATCTATGATTGGTATATTCGACTCTGGAGTTGGCGGTTTATCCGTCATGAAAGAACTAATTGCTGCTTTTCCCGACTACCAAATGATTTACTTCGGCGACACTGCGCGCGTTCCTTACGGTAATAAGAGCAAAGAAACTGTTACTCGCTATGCCCTGGAAGATGCGAGTTTTCTAATTAAAAAAGGCGCCAAATTAATTATTGTTGCCTGTAGCACTGCCTCTGCTTTCGCTCTCGATACACTCAAAAAGAAACTAAAAGTACCAGTAATTGGCGTGATTGAACCCAGCATCAAAGCAGCAATTGAAACCACTCGCAACCAAAAAATCGGAGTGATTGGCACTCGCGGAACTGTAAGAAGTAATATCTACGTCGGTCTAGCAAAAAAAATTGACCCAAAAGTGCAAGTTTTTCAGCAGGCCTGCCCCCTTCTTGTCCCCCTAGCTGAGGAAAACTGGGTTAATAAACCAGAAACAAGAAGGATTATCAAATATTATCTTCGCCCCCTCAAAGCTCGTGGAATTGATACTTTGATTCTCGGTTGCACGCACTATCCCCTCCTTGCCAAAACCATCCAAGATATCGCCGGCAAAAGTATTAAACTAATTTTACCGGGGCAAGAAAGTGCTAAAGCAGTTCAGAAATTGCTTAAAAAGAATTCCAAACTGGAAAAATCACTAACTAAAACCCGCAAACATCATTTCTATGCTTCCGATATCTCCGGTGAATTCCGTAATATCGGTAATCGTTTCCTCGGAAGAAGAATTGGTAAATTGATTCAAGCAGATGTGAGTAAGAGGTAGTTTAAAGTCACACCATATTGCGACCATAATTAAAACTAATCTTTTTTTATTTATTTTATGAAAATTTCCATTGTAATTCCTGTTTATAATGAAGCCAATACCATCGCTAGAATCATTGATATTGTAAAAAATGCTCCTTTACCGGAAAATTTAAATCGCGAAATCGTTGTGGTCAATGACTGTTCCACTGATGGCACTAAAGCCATTCTTGAGAAACTGAACCAACCCGAGCTTAAAATTATCCACCACCAGAAAAATCAAGGAAAAGGAGCAGCTTTGCGCACTGGTTTTCAAAATTGCTCCGGAGAAATTGTAATAATCCAAGATGCCGATTTGGAATATAATCCTAACGAATACCCCCAATTACTTGAACCAATTCTCAAAGAAGAAGCAGATGTTGTCTACGGATCGCGCTTTATCGGCAGTAAACCTCACCGCATTCTTTACTTCTGGCACAGCATCGGCAATAAATTACTTACTCTCTGCTCAAATATGCTTTCCGATTTGAATTTAACAGATATGGAAACTTGCTATAAAGTGTTTAAAAAACTAATTCTTGATCAAATCAGTATCGAAGAAAATCGTTTCGGTTTTGAGCCAGAAGTTACCGCAAAAATTGCTCATTTGGCACGAGAAAAGAATATCACCATCTATGAAGTAGGAATCTCTTACCACGGTAGAACTTATAAGGAAGGTAAAAAAATTGGTCTTAAAGATGCTGTTCGCGCTTTTTGGTGTATTCTTAAATACAATGACTCAGGATTAGCACGAGCAACTAAGTACATTCTCAATGGCACCTTAATCGCTATTTCCCAATTTGCCACAATTATTATCTTAGTGCAGTTATTTCACCCGCAAAGCAACTTAATGCAAAATGTTGCTTATGCCATTAGCATTGAAGTTTCCATTATTGTGGGTTTTTTGCTTCATTCCTTTATTACTTGGAGACATAAATATCGATCAGGTGGAGATTTTTTCAAAAAAGCAATGATTTTTCATCTCATCACCTCTTTTTCTTTTATAATCCGACAAGTAATTTTTTACATTTTCTCGACAATGAATATGAACTACCTGATTAACACTTTAATTGGAATTGGAATTGCAATGATTCTAAACTTTGTTGGCTATGATCGTTTGATTTTTAATAAATTACTCAACGATAACCGCAGAAATCAATGAATAAATTAAGATTAAAAAAAATATTTCGCAAGTTTAATAATCCTGCAATTTTTTTTAATGGCACTTTTTTAGTTATCATTGCCTCCTACCTCATTTTAGGGATAATTCTAATCC
>Ga0185342_1000258_pt1 | contig 29651 bp, 27 predicted proteins | sample ConPoolayeEmetaG_FD_128045 | JGI IMG/M metagenome (GOLD analysis project Ga0185342, IMG submission 128045) | Hot spring microbial mat communities from California, USA to study Microbial Dark Matter (Phase II) - Cone Pool mat layer E metaG... ... | reverse complement strand
AGCAAGGAAACTATCCGCTTTCTTTCCCCTTCCTTAAAATCAAAACACTCAAAGGAGGTGAGTATTGTATGAGAAGTCATAGGGTTCCCCGAGGGTCTATATACTTTCAAAAAACCCTCTAAAGACTCTAACTTCATCATACAAGGAAAAATGAAAAAAGCCATGGCTATAGGCTGTCATCCTGATGACATTGAATTTATGATGTCCGGCACACTCCTACTCCTGAAGAAAGCAGGCTGGGAAATTCACTATATGAATGTTGCTAATGGCTCCTGTGGTACTGTACGTTACGAGAAAGAGGAGATCATCTCTATCAGAAGGGAGGAAGCGCGGAAAGCCGCCTCTTTTATCGGAGCGACTTTCCATGAGAGTCTGGTGGATGACCTGGATGTGTACTATGAAAGGAAAACATTAGCCCGACTTACTGCTATCATCAGACAGGTGGCACCGGAAATTATTCTTACTCATTCTCCGGTTGATTATATGGAAGACCATATCAATACCTGCCGGTTAACAGTAACGGCTGCTTTTTGCCGGGGGATGAGAAACTTTCTCACTGAACCGCCGATAGCTCCAACCAATCAGCCGGTAACTATCTATCACGCACTGCCCTATCCCTTGAAAGACCCCTTGCGCCGGAGGATTAGAGCAGGCCTTTACGTGGATATTTCTTCTGTCATGGAAACAAAGCGTCAGATGTTAGCCTTTCACCGCAGCCAGAAGGAATGGCTGGATGTCAGCCAGGGACAGGATTCTTATCTCCAGATGATGGTTCAGATATGCCAGGAAGCCGGTAAAATGTCCGGTTGCTTCCTGTATGCTGAGGGATGGCGCCGCCACCTGCATACAGGTTTCTGCGGAGAAAATGATGACCCGTTAAAAGAAACCCTAACAGAGCAAATCTCGGTTGATGCCCAGTATGAAGCAGAATTAGACTGGCTTGAGTCCGAACCTAAAGTTTGAAAAGACCCTTAAAACCAAGAAAAGCCAGAGACATTAAGCTGGCGGTAATAAAAGCAATCGGGACGCCCTGGAAAGAAGAGGGAACCGGCGCACTGCTGACTCTTTCCCTGAGCCCGGCAAACAGAAGAATAGCCAGGCAATAACCACCGGAAACACCAACAGAATAAACCACATTCTGCAGAAAATTAAACTGATAATCAATTCCCAGAAAAGCTGCAGCCAGTATCGCACAGTTGGTGGTAATCAGAGGCAGATAAATACCCAGAGCCCGGTAAAGAGTCGGCGCTTTTTTTCTGATGATAATCTCTTCAAACTGAACCAGGGAAGCAATGGTAAGAATAAAAGTAGCTGTCCGCAAGTACTCCAGATGAAGTGGTACGAGAAGAAAATGATAAACAGCCCAGCTGACAGAAGAGGACATAACCATCACAAAAACAACTGCCAGACCCATTCCCAGAGAAGCAGACAAACTGCTGGATAAACCAAAAAAGGAACAGAGAGCAATAAACTTAATGAGAAGAATGTTATTTACCAGAAAAGCCGAAAGAAAAATCAATCCCGGGTTTAACTGATTCAGCATTTTTTACCTCTTTCTGACAGACTATTCTTCAAAGCAATCAAAAAACCCAGCACCAGAAAAGCACCAGGCGGCAGAATCATGATTAAGAAGGGATTATAATGGGAACCAAAAAGTCTCAGCGGCCCTAAGGTTCCATTTCCCAGTCCTTCCCGAATCACCGCCATAAGAACAATCACGATGGTAAAACCTGCTCCCATGCCCACTCCGTCCAGTAAGGAGTTGATTACATTGTTTCTGGAGGCAAAGGCTTCAGCCCGTCCTAAAACAATACAGTTAACAACAATCAAAGGTAAAAAAACACCCAGGTTTTTCTTTAACCCTGGAAGAAAGGCAGCCAGAAAATAGTCGGTTATAGTTACAAAAGTAGCAATGATGGTAATAAAAACAGGGATACGCACCTGGTTGGGTACCAGTCTTCTAATGGCTGCTATGATTACGTTGGAACCTACCAGAACAAAGGTGAAAGCCGCTCCCATCCCTATAGAGTCAGTTACGGAACCAGAAATAGCCAGAAGCGGACACAACCCCAGCATAAGTGTCAGAACAGGATTCTCCTTCCAGAATCCAGCGGTGAAACTCTGCCAGTTTACAAGTTTTTTCATAAATCTTCCTCACCTGTTTTACCGGGTTGATTCCGCACACTTTCCAGTACCTTCCGGACACCATCAGTGACCGCCCGGGAGGAAATTGTCGCCCCGGAAATAGCATCAATTTTTCCTTCCGGTGTTGTATTCTTCAAATAAACTTCATTATACTTTAAATCCTGAAACTGCTTCAAAAAATCTTCTCTGGCAACCTTGGCACCCAGGCCCGGGGTCTCATTGTGCTGGAGAATTTTTACCCCGCTTATACTTCCCTCAGGTGAAACACCCACCACCAGTAACATCTCACCGCCATAGCCCGTGACCCTTTTTTCTACAACCAGTCCTATCTTCTGACCTGAGTGGTCAAAAACAGCAGTAGTCTTCAAATCCCCGGTTCTCCCTGGTTCAAACTTAACTCCTTCAGGAAACAGTGCCCGGTAAAGACCTTCTGCTTCCAGACGTTTTTGTTCCTCTATCCTGGGCAGGGTAAGCGCATAAACCTGAGCGAGAAGAAAACCAGCCAGCGCCGCTACCACCAGAAGAATGATTACTCCTGAAATCAGTTCCTTTTTCTTCATGATTTAGAGTTTTATCCTGATTTTTCCTCTGCTTTCCGCAAGCCCTGCTTTAGGGCACCATAACGGGTTGGCAGGCTAATCCGGTCAATCATAGGTACCAGCATATTCATAAAAAGAATCGCATAACAGACACCTTCCGGATAACCTCCCTTCATTCTAATCAGTACAGTTATTAATCCGCAGCCCAGCCCAAAAATCAATTTGCCACGGTTAGTTAATGGCGAGGTAACATAGTCGGTAGCCATAAAGAAAGCGCCCAGTATAAGACCGCCACCCATCAGTTGAAAGAGTACATTCTGATGAAAAATTAAAGAGAGAAAACCAACAGTACCAAGATAAGCCAGCGGAATATGCCAGGTAATAATGCCTCTTGCGAATAGAAACCAGGCACCCAGGAGAAGAAGAAAAGGACTGGTTTCTCCCAGACATCCGGGTCTCACTCCCACAAACATAGCTTTCAGAGAAGGAAGAGCGCCAGAAAGGTTCTCCTTCATCATTCCCAGAGGCGTGGCACAACTGATGGCATCCACACCGTACTGAAAAGGCTGGAAGAACCTGGTCATTTCCACGGGAAAAGAGGCTAACAAAATTGCTCTTGCTGCTAAGGCAGGATTAAAAATGTTATAGCCCAGACCACCGAATAGTTCCTTCACCAGGGAAATAGCGAGAAAACCTCCCAGCCCAGCCATCCAGAGCGGTATGCGCGGAGGAAGAACAAAAGCTAAAAGTAGCCCGGTTACCACTGCACTACCATCCTTTATTCTTATCACTCGCCGAAAAAGAAGCTGACTTATGACTTCACTCAGGACACAGCTACCTACAGTTGTTAAAATTACCTTTAACGCATACCAGCCAAAAAACAGGATACTGCCTGAACAAGCAGGTAGAAGTGCAACAACTACAGACCACATAATCTTACCCGTTGTTTCTCCGGAATGAATATGTGGTGCAGGACTTAAAACTGGTAAATTTTCTGCCATTTACTTTTTCTCTCCTGTAAAAATTTTTCTTAACTCTGCCTTGGCCCACTTAAACCAGGCTACCAGGGGTAAGCGGGACGGGCAGACATAAGCACAACAACCACACTCAATACAATCGTTCACGTGCAGCTTCTGACAGGCTTCCCAGTTCTGCAATCTCGCCAGCCGACCTATCTCGGCTGGTGCCAGTCTCATAGGGCAAGCACGTAAACACCGGCCGCACCGGATACATGCTGCCTCTTCCGAAAACTTTCCTCCCTGATTCAAAATAACCAAACCGCTGGTACCCTTCAGGACAGGGATGTTCAGTTCAGGAAGAACCTGACCCATCATCGGTCCCCCCATGATAACTCTCTGGTATTCCTTAAGACTGATACCGCAAAACTTTAAGATATCTGCCACAGGAGTACCGATGGGCACCCGCAGATTAACTGGCTTTTCAACAACTCCACTCACTGTTAAAACTCGTTCTATCAGAGGCCAGCTGTGTTTTACTGCCTTCTGGACAGCTAAAGCTGTCTGGACATTAAAAACCAGACATCCAACATCAATCGGCAACTTCCCGGAAGGCACCTGCAATCCTGTGAGAGCTTCAATAAGCTGTTTTTCACTGCCCTGTGGATACTTTTCCGGCAAAATCTTCAGTTTAACAGGCAGCCTGGAAAGATGATTTTTAATTATTTGAGCCAGGTCTCCTTTTTCTCCTTCTATCGCCACGCAAGCTTCTTCTGCTCTGGTCGCCTGACAGATAATCTGAAGACCTTCTATTACTGCGGAGGTTTCTTCTCTGAAAACCTGCTCATCACAGGTAAGAAAAGGTTCACATTCACAGCCATTAAGAATTACCAGCTTTGCAGTACGAGCTTCTGGCACGGTAAGCTTCACATGAGTGGGAAAGGCTGCTCCACCCATACCAACAATACCAGCCTGACAAACACAATCAATAATAGTTTCCGGGGAAAGATTACGCCAGTCAGTTTCCGTAGTTTCTATCTTTGTCTGGGAACCGTCATTCTCAATAACGACAGCCAGGCTGCGTCGGCCAGAAGGTAGATAACAGGATTCTATAGCACTGACCTTCCCGGCAATACTGGCATGGACAGGACTGCTTACAAAACCATTAGCCCGGGCAATCATCTGTCCCTTTTTGATTAGCTCCCCTTTCTTAACTACAGGTGTGGCTGGAGCACCTGTATGCTGGGACAAAGGCAGAATTACCTTTTCTGGAGAAGAAAAGTTCTGAATCGGCCTGTATCTACTGACCTGTTTAAAAGAGACAGGATGAATTCCTCCTGCAATCATCTTACGCCCCAAACTTCTGCAGACGCCCGCAGCAAGCCAGCATCAATAAAATAGCTTCCTGGGAACGAAAGATACTCAACATTCCCTCAGCACATTCTCTTTCTGTAAAACGATTGACATGATCCGGAATGATGTGACGGGAAAGCAACATAAAAGGCACCGGATGCCAGGAATGGCCCTTGAGACTGGCTGGTGTGGAGTGATCTCCGGTAATTACCACTACTTCAAAACCCATCTCTTTCACCGCTGCAATCTTGCTATCTATCTGCTCTAAAGCCTGAACCTTGCCGGAGAAATTACCGTCTTCACCCATAGCGTCTGTTTTTTTTACATGAACATAGAAAAAGTCGTATTTTTCATATGCCTGGCGTACCGTTTCCAGCTGGTCATCCAGACTGTCCCCGGTAGTCAGCACATCCATACCCACCAGTTTAGCCAGACCCCTGTACATGGGATAGGTGGCTACACAGGCTGCCTTCAGCAGGTATCGTTCGGCAAAACCCGGTATTTCAGGTAGTTTGGAAAATCCTCTAAGTAGCACGGCATTGGCTCTGGATGAAGCCGTTTTCAGTACTTCCTCCACATTTTTGAGAAAATCAGAAAGCACCTGTGCCGTAAAGTTCCCTTCTGCGCAAAGGGGTTGAATCTCACGCAGTTTCTGATTCTCTTTCTGAGGGTCATTTTCTGTTACTTCAGCCACAAGATTCTTTCCCGAGAGTAAAATAGCCAGACGATGTTCTTTTACTGTTTTGATGGTGATTTTTACCCCGGATATTTCGATGATTTTACTTTGAATTAGTTCCACCAGTCGCCTGTTTTCCTCTGTAGAAATTCTTCCCGCCCGTCTGTCAGTGACAATTCTTTCTTCATTCATGGTGGCAAAATTACCCCTGATAGCCAGGTCTTCCTTACCCACCGATAATCCAATACCGAGACATTCTAAGACACCACGACCAATCTGATACTTAATGGGGTCATAACCAAAAAGTCCCAGGTGGGCCGGACCGCTTCCTGGAGTAATACCGGGGCCTACAGGAATCATCAGTCCGCAGGCAGCACCATGCGCCAGGGCATCCAGATTGGGAATATGGGCTGTCTCCAGTTCTGTCAGCCCGGTCTCTGGATGAGGCAATCCTCCCAGTCCATCAAGAACAACCAGAAGAATCTTGCTGCTATTTTTCTGAATGAGTTGGGGAAGAATCTTCTCTATATCCATCTGATTCCGCCTCCTTTATCATTTTATTCCTTATTTGGGAAAGTTATGGCGGTAGGATATAATTTAAGGAGAAAAAAGTCAAGAACTTTTCCGGAGAAACTATGTTATATGTGGTGGGCACGCCCATCGGGCACCTGGCGGATATAACCTTAAGAGGGCTGGAAGTACTTAAAAGTGTGGATGGCATCATCTGTGAGGATACGCGGGAGACATTGAAACTCCTTCGTCACTACGGGGTGGTAAAACCTCTTTACAGTTTTTTCAGGGAGAAAGAAAAAAGAAAACTTCCTTTTCTTATGAATTTGCTCAAAGAAGGGAAAAATCTCGCGCTGGTTTGCGACCGTGGTACTCCAGGGATTTCTGACCCGGCTTATCTTCTTGTCCGGGAAGCTTTAAATACTGGCATCCAGGTTTCGCCTGTTCCCGGTCCATCTTCCTTAACAGCAGCTTTATCTGTCTCCGGGTTACCAGCTGATAAGATTTCCTTCTTTGGTTTCCTCCCCCGTAAAGCTGCCAGGAAAAAGAAAATTCTGAAAAGTTTGAAAGACCAGGAAGAAACACTGGTGTTCTTTGAATCAGTCCACCGTATCGGCGAGACGTTACAACTGATAGCCGAAATTTTTGGTACGAGAGAGATAACCATCTGCCGGGAGCTCACCAAGAAATTTGAGGAAATAAGAACCGGACAGGCCGGCGAAAGTCCCGGCTGGTTTCCGCAGAGCAGACAGAAAGGAGAATTTGTGATTATTATCAGAGGAGCAGAAAAAAATAAGACAGGCAAAGCGAAGAAAGGAGATATATCATGGTGATGAAATTTTTTCGAAAAAAGAAAAATGCCCGTATTATTCTCTGGATTACAGCCATCCTGATTATTCCTGGTTTTCTTATCTGGGGAGTGGGTATTACCGGAGCCGGGCGAACCCGGTATCTGGCAGCTGTCGTAAATCGTGAAGCCGTAACCCAGCAGGAGTATTATCAGCAATTAAATCAGGTGGAACAGAATTACCGCCGTTTTTTCGGGGACAGGTTTGACGAAATTGCTCGTAACCTCAATCTGGAGAAAGCCGTTTTAGAGGAAATAATCAGAGATAAACTCCTCAAGCAGCAGGCAAGACGTCGCCATCTGAAGGTAACTGATAGTGAAGTCATTGAAGCCATTAAGTCAGACCCGGCTTTCCGTGATGAGCAGGGAAAATTCAGCCAGGAAAAGTTTTCCCGCGTTATTTCTCAGATTCCTCCAGAACAATTAACCAAAATTGAGGAGGAAACAAGACATCGTCTCCTCCAGCAGAAACTGAAACAACAGGTGTTGGCTGAAGGAAACATCCAGGTTACTGACCAGGAGGTTAAAGACTACCTGGAAAAAAATAAAGGCGCAAAGACAGATGAAGAACAGGTAAGAAGGATGCTACTGTGGCAGAAAGAAGAAAAATACTTCCGGGACTGGTATGACCAGGTGAGACAGAAAGCCAGAGTAGTTGTTTACATTTCTTTACCAGAACCACCCGCAGTGAAAAAAACAGAAGAAACAAGAAATAGTTCTGCAGAGACAGGCATCAGTCCGGCAACCGTTAAATGAAGGAAAAATGGCACAGGTAAAAGCATTTCGTGGATGGCGTTACTGTCAGGAGAAAGTCGGGGATATCAGTGAACTTCTGGCTCCACCATGGGATGTTATCAGCGAACAAAAAAGGCTTTTTTTGAAGGAAAAATCCCCTTACAACATCATCCACCTGATTGACAGAAAAGCCAATCCTGTGACGGTTTCCAAGATATGGAGAAAATGGCGGCAGGAAGGAATTTTTCAGCAGGACAGACAACCTTGTTTTTACTTCCTCAGGCATCTTTTTTCTTACCAGGGCAACATTCTTCGGCGCGATGGGTTCCTGGTTCTGGTTCGTTTGGAAGATTTTTCTTCTGGAATAATCAGACCACATGAGCAAATCTTTACTCAGCACCGGGACAACCGTTTAAAACTTATTGAGCATTGCCGAACTAATTTTAGCCCTGTTTTCCTTCTCTACGAAGACAAAGATTTTTTTCTGGAAGAGATAGGAGAAAAGTCTCAGTTGATAGCAGAATCTTCTTTTGAAAAGGATAGCCTTATGATGTCTGTGCTTACCGCAGGGCAAGAGATAGCAACGGTGGAAAAATTTTTCCAGTCCAGGCAGTTGTTCATAGCTGATGGTCATCATCGTTATCAGGCTGCTTTAGCCTTTGCCAGAAGCCATCCAGAAGAAGGAAATCAATATGTTCTGGCATACCTGACAAACATTTGCTCGCCGGCAGTAATCATTGCCCCAACGCACCGTTATATCCGCGGCGATTTTCCCCTTCCGCTGGAAAAAATCCAGCGCTACTTTGAAGTGGAAACCACAACCAATGCTGCTCACCTTTTTTCCCTCATGAACCAGGATGAAGCTATCTGCTTCGGGTTGTGGGAGGGACAAAAATTCTTCCTCCTGAAACTGAAAGACAGCAACGAGGTTTTTTCTTTACTTCCACAAGGACACCACTTTTCCTGGAGAAAGCTAAACTGTGTTATTTTCAATTATTTCCTGCTTCCTCATCTTTTTGGTATCCATCCAGAAACTGAAGCCCGAAATTTCTTTTATGATAGAGACCCGGAGCTACTCATCCGCAAACGCCAGCAGGAAGGAAACGGCATAGTTTTTTTCCTCCCCCCAATTAAAAAAGAGGATTTTTCTGCAGTGGTTTCTGCAGGGGAAATTATGCCGCAGAAATCCACTTACTTCTTCCCCAAGGTACCTTCTGGTCTGGTAATAAATTACTTCGGAAAAGATTGAGCTGGGTGGAGAAAAAGATGGCCACTATTTTTGCTGATCGGGTGGAAGGGCTGGCCTGCCGTTGCTGCCAGGGACATGTTGCCACCTTTAAGGTAGAGAAAGACGGACTCTGCTGTAGCTGGTGTGGCAATAAAATCAAATGTAGAACACCTGTGGAATTTGTTATCAAAGGTATCTGTCCCTGCACCCCGGAAGATGACCGTACCACTTTTGTCGTGGACGTGGACGGTGTGAAGACCTGTACCCGGTGTGGCGCTGTAACTTAGAAAGGGAACAGCATTGGCAAAAAGAAAGTCAGAGACACTGGTAAAGGTGGGTATCGGCTTTGACCTGCACCGGATGAAAAAAGGATGCGACCTCTACCTGGGCGGGATAAGAATTGATTATCCTTACGGGCTTGTTGGGCACAGCGACGGCGATGTTATCCTGCACGCTATTTCTGATGCTATTCTTGGTGGCCTGGCTCAACCTGATATCGGCTGTCTTTTCCCGGATACCGATTGCCAGCTGCGGGGAATATCCAGTACTCTCATTTTGAACAAAGCCATTCAGATTATGCACCGACAAAAGTTTGTGCTCGGCAATGTGGATGTGGTTGTTATCTGTCAGGAACCAAAACTGAATAGCCTTTACAACAAAATAAGGGAAAAGCTTGCCACACTGTTAGAGGTCAATCCTTCTCAAATAGGAATAAAAGCCAAAACTGCAGAACATCTCGGATTCCTGGGAAAGGGAAAGGCTATAGCCTGCTGGGCGGTAGTGTTGCTGAAGCAATCTTGCGGTTAAAACTTCAGGCTTACCTGGTGCCAGTTTTCCTCTGCTGCTTTCTGAACAGTCAGGGCAACCCTGGTAGCCAGTAAAACTTTTTTCGTATCCAGATCTTCCTTCGTTGCCTTCCCTTTCAAATCCTGCAAAAAACTTTGCAGGTAGACATCAGGAAAATTCTTACCTGCTGGCAAAATTTTCGCTTCCTTTTCCCCTGAAAGGTAGAGAGTGACAGTGGAAGATACTGCTGAGGTCTCCAGGATACCCCGGGAACCAAAAAAGGTCATTCTCCAGTAAAGAGGAAGAGAATACCCCTGGGAAGATGGCAAAAAGTAAGAGACATCACCGAGGACACCACAGTTGTTGTCCATGGTTAACATCATCTGGGCTCCGTCCTGAAAATGAGGGTACCGGAGAACAAAAGCATTCCAGCATCTGGCAGCATTAACCACGGCAAACTGCAGTCCTGTCATCCAGGGCAAAGCATCAAACGCATGGATAGCTAAATCGTTAATCGTGCCCCCGTGCTTTCCTGGCTCAAAGTACCATGAAGGTCTCTGTCCCGGAGAAAGTGGGTGCTGTCCACCAAAAGAAATAGCCTGGATTTCTCCCAGGAGTCCTTCCCGTATCAGTTTTCTTGCTGTAAGGAAACTGCCTATCCCCCGCAGGCTGAACATACATCCCACCTTCAAATTTCTTGCTCCTGCCAGATTTTCAATCTCGTCCAGTTCTTCCAGTCTGGTGCAAAGAGGTTTGTCACTTAAGACATGTTTACCTGCCTGCAGTGATTGAATAATCAGCCAGCCTCTCCGGCCGTAATAATCTCCGATAGCAACTACATCGCAATCTGTTTCTTTTAACATCGCGGAGAAACTTTTATGTGTGATGGTTGCCAGATTACTTCTGGCAACCTCTTCCCTGGTAGTTTCATCCTCTTCGCAGGCAGCAACGATTTCTATCTCCTGGCAGTTTCTTGCCAGATTATAAATCTCATAAATATGACCGTGTCTAAAACCAGCCACCGCAATTTTTAAAGGCACCTTTCTCTCCTTCTTAATTTTACATTGCTGGCTATGTTATACTATGTCTTCACAAAAAGCAAATATGAAAATTACCTGTGATTTACATCTTCATTCCAGGCACTCCTGTGATACCAGAAAAGGGAGTATGGAGGAACTGGTAGCCCAGGCAAAAACCTACGGCCTGAAAGAAGTCGGGTTTGCTGACCACCTGCACACACCTTTTAACCTGCCTGACCTGGTAGCTTCCAGAGAAGAATTTCTTACTCTGTCCTGTTGTTTTCCAGTACATTTTGGCTGTGAGGTGAGTTGCGTCTCGCAGTGGGAACTGGACGAGATTGCTGCCGGTAAGGTTACCAACCCTGTCTACGGTATCAGAGAAGGTGGACCACCTGGTGGCCCAATGGCTATTGGATTGACCCTGACAGAAAAACAAAAACTCGGAATAGAATACGTGATTGGAGGAGTGCACTGGATGCTTTACGAACCAGTGGAACCAGAAGAAGCCATTCGTTCCTACCACAGACAGAATCTTTTTCTCGCCAGCCACCCTCTGGTAGACATCATTGCCCATCCCTGGTGGTGGCAGGGGGCCTGGAGGGATAGCAACAGCCAGTACCACACTTACCCCTGGTTTGATGACTTTCACAGAATTCCTCGGCAGTTACATGAAGAATTCATCCGGACAGTCAAAAAATACGGGAAAAAGGTAGAAATCAATCTTTCTGCGATGCTCCTCAATCCTCGCTATTCTGAACATTTTAAAGGACAATATCTGGAATATTTACAACTTCTGAAGGAAAAGGGGATAAGATTCACCATTGGTTCTGACTGCCACGGGTCCTACCACAGTCTGGACATGGAGAAAGCACAAGCCTATTTAGAAGCTGCTGGTTTTTCTGAAGAAGACTTCTGGCGACCGGAAAATTCTGGTAGACAGACCTGATGCTTCTGGCTTATAATATACTGGCTAAAGGCCTGGTAGCCAAGTGGCAAGGCAGCGGTCTGCAAAACCGCGATTCGGCGGTTCAAATCCGCCCCAGGCCTCCCGAAGACTTCATTTCAGAAGAACAGGTTCTCCCCAGACAACCTGATTCGGAGTGCCTGCAGTTGCCTGATTGCTTTTGACAACAAGTTCCAGCAGTCCACCATTTCTTATGTTTATGTGGAAACGCTGTCCCGGGTAGTAATCGGTAAAATGCTTGTGGAAAACAAGCCTGCGATTCAGGTAAATACGAACTTTTATGTCTCCACCATGGCCTAAATCAGCATGTAAACCAGCTGCTCCGGTGAACAACTTATATACCCCTGCCGGCACCTGGTAGATTAAGGAATAGTGATAATGACTGCCTGTCCCCAGACCTTTCTTAAAAACAACAGTCTTCCATTTTCCTGAATCATGCAGACAAAGTTTCAGTGGACACTTCTGCCGTTTTTCATTAAGAGATTTGTCCCTGACCATGGCGATAAAACGATATGGTAAGGACAGCAGCCTTGGCTGCCAGACAGGTTTTAAATCAGAGAGGTAAATTTTCCTGAGTCTTTTTTCTTCTTTAGATGACCAGCGCTGGAAAGCCAGACAAAAAATAGTGTGGGCTACATTTAAACACAGTTGAGCAGTGCGGCTGAGCAGACAGGAACGAATCTGTCTTTCCTTCTCTTTGTTGCCGTTTCTCAAGGCGTAATAAAGAGGGATTAAAAGGCGGCGATTCGCTGCCTGTACCTGATAAAGTTCACTGTAAAGAAGAAAAGAAGCCTCGCTGATACTGGTACCCAGCAATCTCGGTGTTTTCAGATTAATCTGGCCTTCACTTTTTTCTCCCAGAAGACTGGTAGGCCAGAGAGAAAAATCGTCTTCCTCAGAAACAAAAAGTCTGTCCAGAACAAAAATATCCGTACCATCAATCCCTTCCAGGCTATGAAGGTAACTGGTGGCATCCTGAAGAACATGCAGAAAACTTCCTAAGAAACCAGCAAAATCTTTAATGTGTTTGTTCTGGAGAGATTTCACAGCCTGGCTGAAATAAAAGTTAAAACCCTTCCAGCAATGTTCCCAGGTTGGATTTGATTGGTAACAATTTAACCTTTTCAGTCTCAGTGGAGTTTTCTGGTTTCTTGTTACCACCGTCCAGTACTTATATTCACTTTCCACTGGCGTGCTGGGTAAATAGTGAAACTGAATACCATCAACAAAACAAGCATATGGTCTGGCTCGCCTGTAACCATCACCCCGGACATCAAAATAAAGGTCAGGGAAAAGGCTGCTTTCCAACAAAAAACTTTCCCCTGTCCTGCCCATAATTTTCTTCTGCCAGGAGGGAAGAAAGGAAATAATTTGCCTGGTCAAGTCTTTATGCATCTTTTCTTTAAAGCTCTCTTTTGTAAAAGACAAGCCGGGAACCAGGGGCCTGCTGAATGGTCAGTTGTAGCCCCTGCCTTATTTTTTCTCCCGGGAGAATCTTCTTCTCCTTTCTGCATGTTTCATCACTAATTTCTATCAGGTAAAGAAAATCTGACCTCACTGCCTGAAATTTAATCAGGTATTCTTCCTTTGTACATTGTTGTCTCCGAAAAACCAGAACCACACCTGACTGTAAATCTTCGCGATGGAACTGCAAAGCCAGCCAGCCTTTCTCTGAAGCATCATAAGCAGATAAAGGGTAATAATCCCCGTAAAAAAATTTTCTCACCTTCTGGAACTCCTGGACCAGTTTCTTTGCCAGCTTTAGGTCCAATGAGTTTCCTGGCTGCCAGTCAACCACAGGGGGAAGGAACTTCCGGTAAACATCGTAAGAGGCCTGCGGGTACCAGGCTGTCCAGAGAACCATTCCATTACCCAGCCCGCTGCGGGAAAGATAAGAAACAGGATAACCGCAGGATGTGGAACTGGTCGGAAGATAAAAGCTAATCCCGTAGAGATGATTTTGCTTTCCTTCAGGTTCAAAATATTTATAGTCAGAACGCCACAGCACCACGCTGCGGGAAATCGTCTCCAGATCTATTCTTCTACCACCAGAAGCACAGTTGTCAATGATAAGCCCTGGATGCCTTTCTAAAAGCTGGTCCCAGAAACGGTACAATCCCTGGATGTAATAAATTTCAGTAATACCCTGTCTTTCCGGGGTATCAGCAGATTGCCAGTAAGGTAAAGGGTTCACATTAAAATCATGCCTGTAAATACTGATACCTTCCCGTTTCAGAAAAGAAGAAATATAATCTGTTAACCAGTTTAGCGCTTCCTCCTTACCCAGGTTAAGAAGCCTGTTGGGATTGTCAGGCAGACGGATAACCCAGTCAGGATGTTGCCTGTCTATCCAGGTATCCTGGAAAACCCTCTCCGGTTCAAACCAGAGAATCAAACCTTTCATCCCTATCTTTTTTATTTTTTCTGTAAGACGCCTGAATCCATCAGCAAACCCATTTTTCCTTACAAACCAGTTACCCACACCGTTAGGCCAGCCTCCTTCAAACCAGCCGGCATCTATCCAGAGATACTCGGAGCCATAGTTTTTGCGGAAAAAGCTGGCAAATTCCAGTTGTTCTTCAGCAGTTGTTTTATTGGCTTCATCAGGAGGACCGGAAGAGGTACAGGCAAAAGGTAAACAGACTACTCTCCCCTTTATTCTGGGAAGATACTGTGCCAGAAGAAATCTCCGCCAGAGATTCTGGGTAGAAACAAAATCCTCTTCTTCGCTAAAAAAAAGTAACACACGCGGAGTTCTAATTTCTTCACCGGGGTAAAGCCGAAAAAAAGTTTTCTCCTGCCCGCTTTTTACCAGAAGCTTTTTTTCTTTCTTCTGGAAAGAAATAAACCATTGTCCAGACCAGCCCAAAGCTATCAACAGCCGCCTTTTGCTGCCCAGGTGAAGATGAAAAAATGGTAAGGCTGTGGCATTGGAGGAACGACCACCCACCGGAGAAAGGATAAAACAATCACATCCGGATAAAATCTTTTCCTGCGGGGAGAAATCATCCCTTTCTGCATTGCTTCCTTTTGCCCAGTAAAGAGTAATTTTATCCCCGGCTGCAAAAACAGAATCCAGAACCCGAATATCCTGGATGATAGGTGTTTGTTCCCTGCCTGAGTTTTGAAACTTCAGTAACCATTCCACTACAGGGAAATCCCGAAACGTTCTCAGTTCACATTTTACCTGTAAACCTGTCTTTCCATCCTGATAGGTAAGAAACCATTTTTTGCCGCTACTGGTTTCAGAAACTTTCTTTTCCGGATTCCACTTTTTTAGAAACTGCCCTGTTTTCTGTCCCCCGTAGAGGAAAGAAAAAGGGACACTTTTAGGGTCCTGAAATTGTTTTACCCAGTGCTCTATGCGGCTATTTATTGACCCGGACATAACTTTCCCTTTCTTTTTTCCAGCCAGTTCTGGTAGATTTTACTACAGAAATTCACCATCTGAAAATTTTCTTCCGCAACACAGTTCACCAGAAAACTTAGCCGGAATCACTTTTCTCCGCTAAAAACCGCTTATGTTTCATCCATCATCACAAGGCCATCTCCATTGAAGTTCAGCCTGCGAAAGAAACCGGGACTGCTAATTTCCTCAGAGCCCGGTTTATCGTCACCATTGCGGTCCCTCCGGGTTGGTGTCTGAGAATTCAGTTTTCCGCGCCCGGCAGACCGGGACGATTCCTGCGCCAAAAGTAGCACACAAAGAAAAATTAGCAATAAGCTGAGCATCATCTTCGTTCTCATGGTTTTACCTCCTTTTCCTGCACCCCGTCTGGTGTGGAACCCTCCTGCCGCGGTGGAGGGGATTTGAAGAAGGAGAGAATAATTAGTAGCTGGTTCATCTAATCTCCTGCTTTCCGCAGAGAAGTAGCTGGAGGAATTTTGTGTCACTGAAACTGCGGCTACTGAGGAATTCACCCTGCCGGACGATGACCAGCTTCAGAGAGGGAATCACATAGAGCCGCTGCTTACCTGCGCCGGCTGCCATAAATAAATCATCTGGTATCCAGTCTGCTCCTACAATCTCGCCCATCTCGTGTTGAAGGATGGGTATTTGACGAATAATGGAATCTGGCACCGGCTTTTTCAACCACCACGTCAAACCATAAGCAGGGTTTTGTTTTGTGCCCTGTAAACATTCTGCAAGAAGTTCCTTGCGGATGATTTGTCGTCCTTTCCATGTCCCACCCTGCCTCATAAACTCACCGAATGCAGCCCAGTCACGTGCGGTCATCGCACCACCACCCCCAACCTGGGGATTACCATCGCCGCAGCGAATCCGCCATTTTAGTTTAATGCCAAGAGGCTGAAGGATGCGACGCTCCAGATATTTTTCAAAGGTTTCGCCCTTAAGCAGCCGCTTGAGCGCTTCGGCAAACGCACAGAGATGATACGCTCCGTATTGAAATTGCTCTCCTGGTTTGCCTGTCATCGGTTTAGCTATAATCTCTTTCCAACCGGGCGAGCGGATCGCACTCCCGCGCTCTCCCGGGGTAAGACCACTGGTCATCGTAAGTAATTGCCTGTATGTAATTTGGGATTTAACAGGGTCATTTTTCCATTCCGTTAGAGACTCACATACTCTATCGTCAAGTTGGATCAATCCGTCCTGAACCGCTGCTACCGCAACTACACCAACGAAACTCTTTGTCCCACTTCTTAAAACCTGTGGACGGTCTTTACCACCGCCATTGCCGTAGCTTTCAAAAACAATCCTTCCGTCCCACATCACCAGCATCGCCTGTCCACCATATAATTCACTGTAACCTCGTGCGGCTTCCAGCTGCTCAGAAGCAGGAGGTGTTGTCTGCGCTCCAAGTGGGATATAGGCAAGAACCGTTACCAAGCTTATCATTACTATGTTCTTTTTAGTGCTTTTTTTCATTTTTCTACCCGGCTACATTTTTAAGCGGCATCCCATCATATTCATTTGTTCAACACTCCATGTTTAATAAACCACTGGCGAATGAGACGTAATACTTCCTCTTTCTGGGATTTATCAATATTATGTCCTTCTCCTTCAAAAAGCACACGTTCATTTGGAACATTATTGCGGTCAAGTACTGCTTTCAATGCTGCGGATTGTTCCGCACGCACAACTGTGTCATTGCCGCCATGTATGATAAGAAACGGAACCCGTATTTTTTCTGCAATTTCGATTGACGGTGCTGGGAATCCGAACTTAAGCGCCACGCCACTTCCAGTAATGGCTACTGCTTTCAGAAGATCAGGAAAGGCTGCAGCAAGAGCGATAGTTACAAATCCACCCATACTGTGGCCATAGGCAGCCATACGTTGCGGGTCCACCTCTGGCATACTACGCAAAATGTCAATGCAAGTTTTAGCACGAAACATATTTTCTTCACTGGCTCCGTAACTGGTCTGTCCGGTACCTAACGACCTTTGTTGAAGATTGGCAGAGTGGATGCTATGAGTGTAGTTCGGTGCAATGCAGACCATTCCCCATTTCACAAATTCCCGTGCTTTCTCCATTCCAGAACTTTCAGCACTCCCACCAAGTCCATGGCTGATAAGTAATCCTGGAAAGGGACCTTTACCTTCAGGCTTCAGCAGGATTCCGCCCATTTGAAATGTATCGTCACGATATGTCCAGCGGTCACCGTCGAGCGTGATTTTCTTTGCGGCGGGCACTGATGTGGTCCTGCCGATGACCCTGGCACCATAGGCAAGCGCTTGTTCATAGGCAGGGTCATAAGCTGGTTGTCCTCTGGTCCCGCGCAACACGTCTACTGCATAAACGCCCAGATAATGCGCACCAATCCGTTCAGCAGCCTTCATAATATCCATCAGTGAACCGTTTTTCCCACCAGACGCGTCCACCATCTCAAAGTAAAGGAACGTCTGTGCGCCCCAGCGCTGGAAGGCGGTTTTACGCGGGCTGTCAGTCTTGTAACTGTGTGCGTGCAGTCCGTTTTGCCCCACGTAGCAGCCGCGGGCGACACAATATTCACCGATAGCTTGAAATTGCTCCGGACCATCAAGACTACCGATATTGAGAGTAATAAGGAGCGGAGTTTTTTGAAATATTGCCTTGGCCTCGTCAACTGCCTGTTTAACAGTTTCCAGCCACAGCTCATGTGAATACTGGGATCCATCACTTGCCTTAGTAGAAACAAATTTTTGCTTGAATTCCGGATCCAGATTATTTATATTGCGAAATCTGTATGGATTGGTTTCTGCACCCGGTGTTACATCTATAAAAAGAATGTTTGGGTCTCCATCAAACTTCCGTGCTACTTCGCGCAAAAAGCAAGTTGCGTATTTGCGGTAAATAGGATCCCAGAACAGAGGAAGATGGGTTTTAGTTGTTTCTGAATACACGGTCACAGCACCTGATTCCAGAACAAATTCTGGAGTAGGATTTTTGGCAGCAGGGTCAGGCCAGTTACCACTTGATGACCATATGATGCGAAGAGCAACCTTTTTCCCAGCAGTTGTCCAGAGATTAATGCGTCTATCCAGCTGGCTCCAGTCAAAAACACCTTCCTGTTTTTCTATTTCGCTCCAGTAAATATTAAAAAGTGCGCCGATGATGTATGGATTTTTTGCTGGTTCAGGATTGTCACGGTAATGGTAACAAGCAAAATAAAGCAATCCCTTGGGCTGATTCAGTTTTATGTCCTGAGTGGCCTGTGGTGCTATGCTACTATCTTTTCCTTCCAGATCGCCCTGTTTCTCGCTGGTAGTGTTTTCTCTTTGTATGACTTTAGAAAATTTAGAGGCTCGGGGATTTAAATATCTGTCAAAGAAATCGTAGACCATTTTATCTATTTCTGGATTATCAAAACCTTTTCCATGACCAGCACCTTTAACTATATGAAGTTGGACATTGACTCCTGCTTTTTTCAGTGCTTCAAATAATAACTGACTTTGGTTGATTGGCACAACCATGTCGTTATCACCATGAAGAATTAAAAATGGTGGATCGTCAGGGCTTACATAAGTAACAGGACTTGCAAGTTTCGCTTTTTCCGGAACTTCTAAAACACTACCACCTAAAAGTTTACTCTCGGGAGAATCTGCTCTGGCATGTCTTTCATAACCACGAGTTTTAACAAATACAGTAAAATCTGTTGGCCCGTAGAAATCGCATACCGCCTGCACACGACTTGACTGGTCAAGGTTGTCACCAGCATCAAACTTCTTTACTTCACCTGTTGTTCCAACAAGTGCAGCCAGATGTCCACCTGCTGAACTTCCCCAGACACCGAATCGGTTGGGATCTAATCCATATTCCTTCGCATGTGCACGCAGCCACCTAATCGCTGATTTACAATCTTCAATTTGTGCAGGAAAAATTGCATGAGAACTGAGACGATAACCAATACTTGCTATGGCATAACCACGATTAGTATAACCCCTGCGTAATGGTAAGCAATTCTGTTTGCTCCCACTCTGCCAGCCACCCCCGTGAATCCAGATAATAAGAGGCAATGGACCCGTAGCATTCTCTGGTATAAAAAGGTCAAGTTTTTGTCTTTCATGACCATTTTTGACATATGGAAGGTCGCGAAACACTTTTAATCCGCTGATTCCAATATGCTGTATAGAAGTTTGTTCTGAAGCAGATAACATTTGCCAGCTGGCTTCTCCAGAAACGGTAACTTGTGGTGCGGCACTTGCCAAAGCAGCCCATATGCTAAATCCGGCCTTATAAAATTGCTGGAGTTTGCTGTCAAAAGAATCCGAGAACGGATTAAACAAATGAATTTGCTTTGGGATACCTTGAAAACTCATGAAGAAAATAAATGCATAAACTGCCACCATCTTTTTTTTCATTTTTCTTTCTCCAGTATTCCTTTGTAAATCCAGACGGTGTTATGTGATGGACCGGCGCCTCCGTCGTAGCCGCAGAAGTAGAAGACCCACCCCTGTTCCTTGCAAATACCGCCTGGTTCGGTGTCGCGGCAGCCTGTAAGTTTCTGACCAGCAAGGACCGGATGGGCTGGGCCGTAGATATAACCACATTCATAGCGACCGTAACAGTCACGAATAAGGTAGCAAGACCCGTTGTGCGGGTGGCTGAGCAAACCAGGACGTTGTACTTCTAACTTATTTGCCACCGCGCAATCCTTGTTTTCAGAAAATCCCACATACAGATTGAAAATTCTGTCACCTTTTTAAGTTTAGACTATGAAAAGTACCGACCGTTTAGATGTGCGAAAAACAAATCCTGATAAAAGCGGAATTTTTTTAAGAAGCAATCACAAGCTAATGAGAAGAATTAGTCCAGTTCTAACGCCTTTCTCAGTATTAAAATCAGATCGGTAATATCAATAACTCCATCCTCATTCATATCTGCGCATTCAGTATCTTCTTGATCAATGCCTATCGCCATCCGCAAGCATAATATGACATCCAAAATATCAGTTGTTCCATCATTATTGATATCTCCAGTTGTTTGGGGCAGATTATAAAAAATTCCATAAACCTTATATGATGAACCTTCCCACCTTTTCCACATTACAAGAAAATTGTTATCAGTGTTACCTAAAACTGCTACTGGGGTCTTCTTTAATCCTGAGTATGGAGTAATCAATTCATCATTTTCATAAACAGGACCTGTTTCTTTAATTTGTTGAGCATAAATGTACTCATTATTTGCATCGTAATTACCCTGCTCATCTGCCCTATCAGTCCAGAAGGCACACATTTTCCCGGATTGTGAAACTGCCACACTTGCCTTCTCTTCCTGCAGGGATGTTTTTGAGATATAAAACGCGTCTCCAGAAGGGCTGCTGTCTGGGTTTATGAACCTTGCCAGCACTCTTGCCGGATTATAAAGGCTATATCCGAGAAGGTATTTATTTATTTTTGGGTTATACACAACCCTGTTAAAAAACAAGGAACTCTGAGAAGTGCTCGCAAGGGTAATCTCATCTCCCACACTTCCATCACTTCCTATGATTCTTCCCCAGATATACTTTCCCGCAAGATAGGTATAAGTTACCAGAAAGTTGTTTTCTAATGGATTATAAGCCACTGAAGAAGTACCGGGCCAGTAGTCCTTTTGTCCTACATCAAACTGGGTTTCCACGTTCCCGTCTTCATCAAGCAAAATACCAATCCATTTTCCTTTATATTTATTTTCGCTGGCAACAACAAGGTAATCACCGTTTGTTGTATTTACAGACACAGCAGGGTATTTGTATTGTTGTTCACTTATCAGAAACGGTTGTTCTGCTTGATGTGTTTGCCCGTCAATAAAAATTCCATATAGATGATAATCTGGATTATTAGGTATATACGTACCTCCCATAAAAACAATGAGATATTTATCACTTACAGGATTGTATACAACATCCAGCATATCTACCCAGTTGTTTTCGTAAACAGTGAATTTACCTCCAATTTTATAGCCATTATCATCAAAGAATTGACAATAAATGTAAGAAGGAGTCCAGACATCTTGAGATTTTCTGGTTACAAGCAAATAACTTGAACCCTTTGCCAGGGCTGGTGTGTCGTTGTCAGAAAAAATCTCCATACCAGTATCAATCTGGACAAAAAGTCTCATAAGTTTTGTCTCTGTAGAAGTACCATCTGTCGCTGAAACAACAAAATTGAATATTCCAAGTTGAGTTGGTGTTCCTGAAATAATTCCTGTGGATTGGTCAAAAGAAATACCCTGGGGTAAATTTCCCTCTATTAACTGCCATCTGTACCTGTTACCATTTCCACCGGTACCGCCAATCCTCACATTATACGGTTTTTCGAGCGCAGCAGGTAGTAAATTTTTTTCTGTTGTTATAGTCAGGAGAGACCCAGGATCAACTGTACCATTATTAAATAATTTTTGAGCATAAATATTGCCGCTGGACCATACAACTATCGCACCATCATTATCCGCAGACGCCTTAATTTCTTCAAAGTTTGAATTGTTAACCTGTACTCCTCCTTCCTGCCACCAACCAACCCCGGAATTATCAATTTTTTGTGCGTATAGTTTGTCTGAATACTTCCAGAAAACAAAATAGTTACCATCAAGCGAGTTTATTATGTAAGGCATTGACCCTGTTCCTATCAAAACACCTTCTTCCTGCCATAGTTTATTACCGTTAGAGTCAAGCCGTTGTGCAAATATCTGGTCAATACCGTTTCTTGTATCAACCCATACACAAACAGCCCCACCATCATTATCAGGTACAGCCATCAAATTTTTTTTGTCTCCTGATGCATAACAAACGCAAATTCCACCATCCTGCCATAAAATATTTCCTGAAGAACTAACCCTTTGAGCAAAAATATTAGGGTTTCCAAATCTACTATCAATCCATAAGGTAATCACCCCGCCTGAACCATCGTCTACAATATCAGGATAATGAACAACGTTGTTCAGTTCATTGTTAGGCAAAGATACTCTTACTCCACCTAAAGCCCAATTTATTCCATCTGCTAATTTCTGAACCCTTAATGACCTCCAGCCATAATAAGGTCCATTTCTATCATCTTCCCAGGCAGCAATGCCTGCTCCCTGGGAACTCGTTTTCACCATCGGATTGGCAATTGCTGATCCTTCTCCATCATCACCACCCATTGAAGAAAGCGAACCATAATTTTTAATAATATTTCCATCCGAACCGATGCGAGATGCCTTTGCCCTTGGATACCATAATCTGAAGCCACCGTAATTCCACGTTGCAAAAGCACCACCCTGCAAATCAGAACATATAGAGTTATTTCCACCACTATCCCCATTCTGAAGTAATACTCCACCCAAACCCCAGAGTTTGTTTCCACTACCATCAATCCTGTTTATCCTTACGCGGTTTTCTTGAACACTTCCTCCAGAAGCATCTGTCCAGGAAAAAATCACTCCACCGCTTCCATCATTTGTTGCTTTAACATCTGTCTGCAGTTCAAAAATTACCCCCTCTCCATAACCTTCAACAACTGGTATTCCGTCTTCCTGCCACTGAATTTCACCAGATGAATTTATCTTCTGTCCATAAATATCCTTGTACTTCCACGTAAAATTACCAACTTTACCTCTTCTTTCATCAACCCACAGGATAATAAAATTCCCGTCAGTTGTCCTTACAAGTTGAATCTGATTCTGTGCTTCCTCTCTATCGCAAATAACCAGGGGGGATGAAACCGTGTGGGACCACGGCAGAAGAGTTGAACAGAAAAGGCAGAATAGAATCAAGAGTAAAAATTTCTGCTTGATTTTCTTTACCTCCTTTGAGTTATTCCTCTTAACCTTCTATTGTTTTCCACTTTATTTTATATTCTAAACAGTCATTCCAAGAGTGTCAAATCCCGGTTTCCCCTGAGGAAAACTGGCTAACGCATTTCCAGGACGCTGTGAAACATGGTGTGGACTACCTGTGGTTTTTGAAGCCGATGGCTGCAGTGACAAAGCCCTTGTTCGAAAGGACCTTCTTAGACCCAACGGTTTTCTGACGCCGGCGGTCGGGCGCAAATACATGCTTAAACTGGGACTCCGGATGGGGATGCGGCTGGACAGGTAGTGAAAAAGAGACCAGACACGGATTCCGAACGGCTGGAAAAACTCTCTTGCTTTCGTTTTCCCCCTGCAGACCTGTGCAACGACAGGTCAAAAAAGTTGTAGGCGGTCATCACTTTGTGTTTTTCAAAATCTTGCTGTAAAGTTAATTCATATCCTGGGTGCATTTCGTTAGCGGAAAGGGAAAAAATGAAACTCAATTTTAAGTATGGTAAAATAAGCAGCCCTGCCTTGAAGGATGAGAAAAATAATCTGAGAGACCCTGCTTGTTTAGTTTACAATGGTGTGGTTTACTTTTTTTTTACAATCCATAACCTCAAGGATAATACCTTATGCTTATGCGTGGGAATGACAAAAACAAATGATTTTATCGCCTTTGACCGTACAAGAACGATTTCTCCTGTTGGTTATGCCTCTCCCGGGAATGTAATAAGGGTAAAAGATGCATGAGTTTTGTGTTATCAACAACACAAGGAGTTCCCGCACTATCTTTGTCTGTCTTATTCGGATAACCTTGAAAATTGGTCTGAACCAGAGAGATTCTTCAACACAACCTCAAATAAATGGAATACAGATGGAGGAACGATAGACCACATAGTCATATGGGAAAATGCATGGTATTGTTTTTATACTGGCTCCAGCAGAAGGGGAAAAAGGAGTGGTTACAATATGAGAGGTGTGGCGAGGACTATGATTTTAAAGAGTGGGAAGATATATCAAAAGACAAGCCAGTCATAGGAGTTGATTATGAATGGGAAATGCCAGATGGGAATGAAAATAACTGTGTTATCAGGGTAAAGGATAGGTGGTTTATGCTTTATTCTGCGTCTTTGACAAAACAAAAAATTGCTTATGCAACAAGTTATGACCTGTTACACTGGGAAAAAGAAGGGATTTGCGATATACCTGTTTTCAGAGAGTCAGCATTAAGATTCGGGGCAGCTTTTGTCATAGAAGGATTATCAAAGGATGGCAGTTATTACATGATTTACATGGGTGAAGACATAAACCAGAGAACAATCCTTGATTCTTCTTCAAAGTGAGGATCTTATATCCTGAAAATAGGTTATCCCCTGGAGCCTGATTGTAAACAACCTACCCCGAACATACTGGTGCCGCAAACTGAAGGAATGTGCTCTCGGTAAAATGTGAGCTGGGTCTGCGCACCAGCCCTGCTTGCCAGCAGTAAAGGATTGCTTCCTCATCCAGGTACTAACTACCTGCTATCTCAAACTTTCAGCTGCCTGACGTCTAACTTCCTCATTTGTGTCCTGTAACAGACGGTCAAGGATTTGAAATACCTTTTCCCCCCTGTATCCTGCCAGTGCCAGGGCTACTGATTTTCTCACCTCCACTTCCGGGTCTTCTGCCATTTCCAGTAACCGATTTAAACCAGACTGCCGGCCCACCAGACCCAGAAGGATAGCTGATTTTGCTCGCAAAACGACCTGCTGGCTGGAAGAAATTTTTAGAAGAAGGGGAAGAACAGACTGGCTTCTTTCTTTAAGAAAAGCACGGTTAGCCAGAAAAATCTGTTCTACCGAGTAAACAGCTGCCTTTTTTACTTCCAGACTTTCATCATCCACTACCTTGCTAAGGAGAGGTTTCACAAATTGCCAATCACCAGTATCACCACAGGCTAAAGATACTGCTATTTTCTGCTTCTCCTCTCCTTCTGCAAGAAAACGGACAAAGAGAGGAAAGGCTTCCCTGCTTTGTGCAACTCCCAGTATTCTGATACCCTTTTCCCAGTCGAGAGCTGATGGATTACTGAGATATTCCACCAAAAACTTTCTTCCTTCTTCACTGCCTGACAGGGCAGTTAAAGACGCAAGACGAATTTCCTCCTGTTTATCCGAAAGCAAAGTTTGCAGGAAGGATATTTCATCACAACCAGCTAACTGGATGAGACTTTTAACCAGTGCCTTTCTCAGTTCTGCATTCTCCGTGCCTTTCAGAACCTGAATGAGAACCCCTTTCAGACTGCGTATTCCAGTTGCCGCTATACTGGTGGCTGCTTTCCTCACAGTAACACCGTCTTTATCAAGGAGCTTTTGTTTTAGGAATAGTTCTGTTTCTTCCGGTTCCACTGCCAGCATCGCTTCTGTTACTGCTGCAAGTGTTTCCTTCTCCTGACATCCGGTTTTTTCCCAGAGTGTCCTGAAACCAGCCATAGCTTCAGGAGAACCAATTTTCGCCAGTATTTTACACCACTTTGTCGTATGAGCAGATTTATCTGAAAGAAGCGCTTCTGTCAGATAGCCTGTTGCTGCCTTGCCCAGCCGCTGCAAGGCTACCTCAGCCTCCTGGCATGCGGTCGATTCCCGGCAGAAGGAAAGGATGACTGGAGTGGCAGAAGCCAGACCAATCTTTCCCAGGCTGCCACAACATAAGTCTTTCCATCTTGCAGGCCAGGACTTTCTCTGGATTAGAGACATCAACACCAGGGCCGAGGGAAACTGGCCGGTATTTCCCAGTGCTTGCAAACACGCTTCCATTAACATACTGTTTTCATTAACTCTTTGGTCAGAAATAAGGCCATGCAAAATCTCTACTGCCTGCAAACTACCTGTCTGCCCCAGAGCCTGGATAGCAGCAGCTGCCCATTCCACCTGTGGATGCCCTACTTCTTCCTCAATTTTTTTCAGATAATCCGTTTCCCCCAGCCGCACCAGAGAAGCCATTATTGTCACAGTTAAAAGATGCTGGTAATACGACTGGTCAAAATTTTCTCTCTGCTGCCAGGAGAATCCTGGGGCACCTTTGAGGATAGGAGCAGGAAAGACAAGCTGATACCCGGTCACTAATCGTTCTCTCAGAAAAGGAACAGAATCCGGGCTACCAAAACGTCCGAGAAGAGTTGCAGCATAAAGAGCCAGACAGTATTGTTTGGCATTCAGGGATTGTTTATCCAGGAAGGATTTTAGCAGTGATTCACCAGAAGTGCCAAGTTGCATAAGAAGTTTTTCCATTCTTATTTGAGCATCTCCGTCACACTGCCAGGCTGCTGATTGCATCAATGCTACTGCCTGGTCCCAGACAGCAGAATCTGTCACCACCCTAATATTGGCCTGGGAAGCAAAAAGATAACCAGAAAGAAAACAAAAGAGATAACTGACAAAAGAAAAGAGATTTTTCAGGACAATCAGTCTACCTGTTCCCATCTACCAGTCTTTTCAGACTTTCTCACCGCCTCAATTATTCTGGTGTTATAAAGCCCTTCTGCGAGAGAAGGTGAAGCTTCCTGCTGCTGATGAACCGCTTTCAGAAAAGAATAGATAGCATGGACATGACCGCGAAGCCAGCCAATGCTAAACTTCGGTCCAGGGAAAGAAGATTCTTCATAACGCTGGACTGTCGGTAGAGCAACATAGCCTTCGTTTGTCCTGGCATCAAAAAGGTGCAGAAAGTTGGGTTCCATGGAGCGGTAACGGATGGCCCCGCCACTTCCATAAAGTTCGTAATTCAATTCATCTTCTGCACCGGCTGCTACTTTGGAAACTTCAATTGTTCCAGTAGCCCCATTTTTTAAACAGAGCATTACCAGAGCATGGTCCTCCACCTCTACCGGCACATTTTTTCCTTCTCCATCAGGACGGCAGGGATAAAGGATACGGGTACAACCTATTACCTTCTCTATTTTTCCCAGAAACCAGTAGACCAAATCAATAACATGGCTTCCCAGGTCCAGAAGTAGACCAGCACCTTTTTGTTGTTTCCAGCCCAGGGGTTTATGCGGGTCCAAACTCCCTGAATGATAATAGGTGAAACGAAAGCTTACCGGCGTGCCAAGGAAACCTTTGTCCAGCAAACTTTTTGTTTTCTGCATGGCAGGATAAAAACGGTTATGAAAGGTCACCTGATTGGTAGCATGATAATGGGGCAGAAGTTTTTCTACTGCGCATACTTCTTTCCAATCAACAACAACTGGTTTCTCACAATAAACTGGTTTGTTTAGCTTCATTACCTCCAGAAGTGGTTCTAAGTGGTAAATGTTAGGACAGCAGATATCCACAATATCCACCTCAGGATGTCTGATTAGTTGCCGGAAATCACTGGTGGTAAATTTAAACCCGTATTTTTCCCCCTTTCTAAGTGTTTCTGGTGTCCGGCTGCACAGACCGAAAAGTTCCACACGAAAGGGTAATTCATAGTAGTAATGGAGAACAGAATAACAATAGGCATGAACCTTGCCAATGAATCCAAAACCGATAAGCCCAATCCTGTAAGTTTCCACAATTTATTCCTGTCTTAATCTCTTTAGTAAAACTTCTCTACCTCTTGTTTGGCAATCTTTACCCACTGGCTCATCCGCTGAGGCTGATTACGGCAGGTATGGGTATCTTTCATTACAATTTCCAGGATACAGCCCCTGGTCAAACTCAGAGCCTGCCGCACCATTTTCCTCGCTTCTTCTGGTTCCCAAAATTCACCGGCAATGATTGCCGGGTTTGGTTTCCAGGAAAAGATGAAACGGTTACCAACAAACTGTGCAGCTTCACCGATGTCTACCCAGGGACTCATGGAGATACGTCTCAACCGGGGAATTTTTTCTACCTGTCTCAGTTTTTTGTGCAGCGGTTCACAGCAGCCATAACAGTTCAAACCAAACCGGGAAAGCACTCTTTTCTCGTATTGCAGGGCGAATTCTTCATGCATTACCGGTGAGACAAGCGAGAAAATCTGTGCCGTAGCGTGACCCCACATATCTATGGTGCGTACATTCTTTCCGTCAAAATCTTTCTGGGGAAGCTGGTCAGTGAAACCAAGAGCACCTGAACCAACATAGTGATTGCCGTTATTGAGAGAAAGTAAGCCTGATTTTTCATACTGGTCAAGGAGAGAAATGGTACCGGTGGTAATTTTCTCCATAACCTGGTGGACCCAGGCTGGTCTTTCGGTCAGGTCTATGAAAAGATTATCCAGACCACGCCAGGTGGCTAACCAGTCCACAGGAGAAAACCAGAGACCTGTTACTCCTGTCAATTCTACCCTTAGAATCCCAGCAAAAATATCCTGAGCTATCTCCAGTCTTCTTTCTGTTTCTTCTCTGTCCTCGGTGACTTGAGGAAACTTAATCTTCTCCAGATCTTTTTCCTCCTTTAAAACTGGTTCGTAATGACAGGCTCCTCGTTTTTCTTCTGGCCGTATCTGCCTGACTTCTACACCCCAGCCAGTATTATTGATAGCCCTTGGTATCCGTAAGCAATCATCAATGACACTATCGTCCTGCAGATACTGGTGATAGTAAAGACGCCATCTTAAATCCCTTTCTACACCGCGCCAGAAAGAATCAGAAACGACAAGATTTTCTTCCGGTAGTAATTCATTCCAGGCACCTTCAGGAAAAATAAGAATCATGGGTCTGCCTGGCTTTAGGCTATTATGCCGCTTCCAGGATTGGACCATTTCTTTCTGTCTGGGTAACTGCGCTACTTCTGCCACTTTTTTCGCCAGTTCTCTAAGATATTTTTTTTCTTCCTTTTCTATTCGCATCTTTTGTTCCAGTCCTTTAAGAATTCTACATAAGCGGCGGTAATGGCAACAAAAAGTTTTCTGCCTTTCTCCGCAGTAGCAACCAGGGAATCACCGTAAGCGCCAGTAATACTCTTCTGCATTCCCCAGGTGGAAATAAAAACCCTGCCGTAAAAGGGCCAATCGGTAAATTTTAAGGTATCCACATCAGTTAACCTGTCCTGCCGAACACTTTCCGGGCACAGATAAAGCATTAAAGAGGTTTCGTATTCCCCGGCATGGCAGCTACCCTTCCTGCCTTTTTCTAAAATTTTTTCTATTTCCTGCCTGGCGATGATGTGGGGAGCAGTCACCACCAGATACACTCCGTAACAGTCAGCTATCTTCCTGGCAACTACCTCCAGCGCTCCGGTGTGATTTCCGTGGCCACTGATAAGAACAATCTTGTGAAAACCCATCTTCACCAGGGAGGAACAAATGTCTTCCATCAAAGAGATGAAAGTCTCCAATCTCAGATTGAGACATCCTGGCCAGCGCATAACTTCTCTGGTAGAATAGCCGCTCCAGACAGTGGGTGTTACCAGCACCGGAACCTTCTCTTTTAAATCCTGTGCTACTTTTCTGGCGATGGCTTCTACCAAAAAGGCATCAGTTTTAACCGGCAGATGCCAGCCGTGTTCTTCTATCTGACCAACAGGAACAAGCACAATAAGGTTCTTTTTCCTGTCTTCATCCAGCTCTTCCCAGGTTTTTTCTGTCCAGAAAACTGATTCTCTTTCCTCCTTTTGCCTTTTCCCTTTCATAATTCCTCCCCAACCTACACCAGGTTCTGCCAAACTTGGCTATGTTTTAAGTAGTCTTTTTCTTTGTATTTCAATGGTTTTATATGTTTTTATAGCCCTCCCCCCTTTTTTCGGGTAAAAT
>Ga0185342_1000257_pt1 | contig 29666 bp, 30 predicted proteins | sample ConPoolayeEmetaG_FD_128045 | JGI IMG/M metagenome (GOLD analysis project Ga0185342, IMG submission 128045) | Hot spring microbial mat communities from California, USA to study Microbial Dark Matter (Phase II) - Cone Pool mat layer E metaG... ... | reverse complement strand
CAAAGGGGAAAAAAATATAGGGCTGAAGGAAAAATAAGTTTTACGCCCCCTTCGAGGGGGCAGGCAAAGTGAGATATTGTTAATTATGCAACAAGGGAATTTCTTGAGAATTGTAAAAAATTAATTTGTGTTAGTTTGTATTTGTATAGTGAAAAGTAGTGAAGAAAAGCTGATTGTATTGTTTGAGAAAATCGATTAGTTGAAGAGAAGCATCTAGGTAGTCTTAGTGGCTCTCTGTAACTTATGGGAAACATAGAAAAGAGACGTTCTCTAATAATATAAATCGGATAGATGTAGAAATTGTACATTTTAGGGATTTTCGATTTTAATGTTGCAAAACTTTTAATAATGGGAAAACTTGTTTGATATCCTTACAGTAATATTGTGAAATGGGTGATTCATGATGAAGAAATCTAGGGGTTACCGTTCAGGTACTCGGAATGTATTCAAGAAGCATACTAGGCAACGCGGACTTCCACCCTTAAGCCGAATTTTGAGAAAGTATGAGCCAGGGGAGAAGGTTAGTATTGTAATTGATCCAAGTGTTCATAAGGGTCAGCCTCATATGAGATTTCATGGGAAGATTGGGACTATATTAGAAAAACGTGGAAGAGCCTATGTGATTTCGGTTAATATGGGGAATAGTAGGAAGATAATTATTGCTCGACCGGAGCATTTGAGGTCTACCTAGGTAGATAGGAGGTAACCTTTTTGCCTGTTAAGATTCTAAAGGAGAGGCGGCTTACTTTAGCAGAGGTTAAAAAGATTTTAGAGGAACGTAGCACGAAAGGAGAATTAAGTTATATCCAACGTGTAACATTAGATTACGCTACCAAATTTTCACAATTATCTGTTGAAAAGTCTATAGAGATCGTTAAAAGGTTAATTGAAAACTTTGGAATAAGTGAAAGTACTGCTATTCAAATTGTTAATGCGGTTCCAAAGAGTATTGATGAGCTGCGTGTTTTTTTAACGAATGAACAAAAGATTTTTACTGAGGAGGAGTTGAACAGAATTTTAAAGATTTTAGAGGAAACATGAAATAGATTCTTTTTAGTTACTTAAAGGCGGGATTAGAAGATGATTCTGAGTTCTAAGAAGTACGAAGAATTTGCATATGTGTTAGACTTTTTACCACAGGGCTATGCGAATGACCCCCGACCGACTTTCCAAAGAGAACCACTAACACAGGCTATTGGTGAAACCCATTTTACATTGTTAGAACTTGTCCCAAGAAAGGGAGTTTCATTCGCTCTTCAGGAGAGAATTTATATTGGTAAGGGCTCCCGCAAAAAAATCGACCATGTTCAAAGGCGTATTCGCTATGAGGATCTTACTCCCACAGCTAAATCGGAACTTCCATTTGTTATTGAAAAAATTGTGCAGCTAAGAGAAAAAGAATTCGTAGATTTCTTTAACAATGCGCGTCCAATAACCACCAGAATGCACCAGTTAAAATTAATCCCGGGCATTGGCAAAAAGACAATGTGGCTAATACTTGAAGAGAGGAAGAAAGAACCTTTTAAGAGCTTTGAGAATATTAGTAGCAGAGTGCGTATGCCAGAACCGAAAAAAGCTATAGTTAATCGAATTATGAGTGAACTAAAGGGAGAAGACAAGTACTACCTTTTCACCCGCCCATATACAACTAGCCAAGAATGATTTAGATTGCTCGATGATAATTTGTTTTTAGAAACCATCAAAATATTAAAAGAGTATAATATTAAGGCAGATAAAAGGAAAGGACAACACTTCTTAGTCAATTCCAACTTACTCAAAAGAGAGATCGAATACGCGGAAATAAAACCGTCCGATACGGTACTTGAAATAGGCGCAGGGTTAGGTACCTTAACCGCGGCTCTAGCGGAAAAGGCTAAAAAAGTTTTTGCGATAGAGAAGGATCAAAAATTATTCAGTATTCTGAGAAAGCGGTTATCTAGTTTTAATAACGTGGAATTAATATCTGGCGACGCCCTAAAATTAGAATTTCCAGCAGTTCAAAAAATTGTTTCCAACATTCCATACTCTATATCTTCCCCATTAACCTTTAAAATTCTCTCATCGAAATATGAAAGAGCGGTTTTGATCTACCAACTGGAATTTGCTAAACGGTTAATAGCAGAACCAGGTACAAAAGATTACGGTAGAATAACTATTGGAGTATACTGTAAAGCGGATGCAAAGTTACTGGAGAGGGTTCCCAGAAAAGCGTTTTATCCGCCCCCAAAAGTTGAATCTGCAGTTATCTTGTTGAGACCAAAGCATCCACCGTTCGAAATTTCAAATGAGAACCTCTTTTTTGAGATAGTGCGTTTTCTGTTTATGCATCCAAATAAAAAGGCAAAACATAGTATAAAGTATTATCTAAAAAGTAAAGATATCGAAATTAATAAACTAGAATCCGCCCCTGAACTATTCGAAAGAAGGGTTAGAGACCTGACACCCATGGAGATAAATAAGATAGTTAAAGTTCTCATGACATTGAAGAAGGGTTGATTATGAAAAGTTTTGAGTATCAAGGGTTTAAATTTCTTGTTTTTGAAGACGTTTACGATCCTTCAGATGATACTTTTTTATTAGCCGAAAATATGGATGTATCAAAAAATGATTATGTTCTTGACATGGGCACTGGTTGTGGAATTTTAGCGGTTATTGCGGGGAAAATTGCTAAAAAAGTTGTGGGCATTGATATTTCCCAAAGAGCAATCATGAATGCGAGAGTAAATATATCTCTAAATAAAGTTGAAACACGTGTCGAAGCACGTTTAGGTGATTTGTGGGATGTTTTAAAACCCAATGAAATTTTCAGTTTGATACTTTTTAATCCACCCTATTTGCCAATACCTGAAACCGAAAAAACTGAGAGTATACTTGAAAGAGCATGGGATGGAGGAGAAAATGGTAGGGCGGTAATTAATTTATTCCTTGCAAGGCTTGATGATTTTTTAAGAGAGGGGGGACGAGTGCAGATGGTTTTATCCTCATTATCTAAAATAGGGGATACCCTCTCTTATGTTAAAAAGAAACAGTTTGATGTGGAAATAAAAGTAGAAAAAAATTTTTTCTTCGAAAAATTATTTTTAATTAATCTCAAAAAGGTATAAAGGGATTCATTTTTAGACATGTTTAAAAATGTTAACAATTTTCCGTAATATCGGCAAAACTAGCCTCCAACAAAAAATATTCAACTGGAGGATTTGAATTGCCAATCAATCTAAATCCCGAGGCCCAAGTAGCCTTGAGGAGATTGGAAGAAGCAGATACAAAGGAAGAGAAAATTGCGGCTATACAAGAGTTATTAAAGTGTATGGATAAACATAAAGGAACAGAGAATTTCGTAAATCAGCTTAAAAAGAGATTAGCAAAACTCAGGGCAGAAGTTGAAAAAGAAAAGACAAGGAAGTATGGTAGAACCCAAGAGTTCAGCATTAAAAAGCAAGGAGCCGGGCAGGTTATTTTAGTGGGATTAACAAGCACCGGAAAAAGCACAATCTTGAACTACCTCACTGGAGCCAAAGCTAAAGTAGGGGGTTATCCTTTTACGACAACCCGCCCTGAAGTTGGTATTTTAGATTTTAATTCGGTTCCCATACAGATAGTGGAATCACCTGCACTTTTTGAAGGTTGCAGAAGTAGCGAGAACGGGCCTCAAATTTTTTCCGCTATTAGAAATGCTGACTCTATAGTTTTAGTTGTAGATTTGTCTCAGGATGTTTTGCAGCAAGTTAGAATTTTATTAGGGGAATTAGAATCTGCGGGGATTCTACTTAACTTAAATCCACCCCCAGTTGAAGTAAAAAAGACTGGCAGCGGGGGAATACAAATAATGGGTCAGCATTTTTTTGATGGCAGTTCAGAAGATATTTCAAATTTTTTGCGGGGAAAACGTGTAATCAATGCAATAGTTCGTATCTGGGGTAAAACCACCTTGGAGGATATCGATTTAGCTATGAATAATAGTGTGGAATATAAAAATGCTATAATAGTTGCCACTAAGGGGGATTTGATGGGTTCTTCCGAGAATTATAAAAAGCTCGTGGATCATTATGGTAAACGATTTGAAATTTATCCAATATCCATTTTTAAAGAAAAAGGGATCAATGAATTTAAAGAGGGAATATTCAAATCGCTAGGTATTATTCGAATTTATACTCGGGAGCCTGGAAAAGTTGTTTCAGAGAAACCTCTTGTTCTTAAAAAGGGCTCCAGTGTTGAGGATGTAGCTAAAAGGCTTCATGTACGCTTTATTAAGAATTTCAAGTATGCTCGTATATATGGGAAATCTGTTAAGCATGAAGGAGAAAAAGTGGGATTAGAACATGTGCTCGAGGATAATGATATTATTCAGTTTTATGTTAATTGAAGTGGATGATTATTTTGATAAATGTTAAAGTGGTCGTCTTAGAGCCAGAAAATGCTGGAAATGTTGGTGCGATTGCTCGTGTGATGAAAAATTTTGCACTAGAAGAGCTCATACTGGTTAATCCAAAATTCGAAAACATGTTTGAAGCAGAGCTACGTGCAATGCACGGTATAGATATTCTTAGAAATATGCGTATAGTTAATACCCTCAAAGAAGCTATTTCGGATGCAGATTTCATAGTAGGCACAACGGCTAAATCGGGAATGAACTACAATGTTCTTAGAACTGTTATAAATCCTGAAGCATTAGTGGATAGACTGGTAAATATCAGTGGAAAAATTGCTTTACTTTTTGGGCGGGAAAGTAGTGGTCTGAGCAATGAAGAATTGGAGGAGGCAGATATTATTGTTACAATTCCTACATCAAATTATTCGGCTCTAAATGTTTCACATGCTGCTGCAATCATATTTTACGAGATTTATAAAAGCCAAGCACGATGGCGAAAAGGCGCTCCTAGGGCTTCTTCAAGGCTGGAAAAAGAAAAGGCTTTAGAGTATTTTCAGCTAATTCTATCAGACATAAACTATCCCTCCTTTAAATACCATATCGCGGAGAGGGTTTTTCGTAATGTTATTTCCAGAGCTTTTATTTCTGGGAGGGAAATTTATACACTAATAGGCGTTCTTAGAAGAATACATTCATTTTTAACTTCAAAAAATAAATAAGAAGAATTACACTTCCAAATTAAAATCGAATTTACTGTTAACAATGTGAATTTGCTAGGGAATGTTATGGTGCTTAAAATGATGAGCCAAAATGAGTTATCAGAATTGTCAATACTGTTCGAAATTGGTTTCCTCTCTGACAGAATAGTAAAAGCTCTTTTTTGTTATACAGTTGGATTGCAGAGGATAGATGAAGAAATTTTGAGAGAGGCCTTGATATTCCTTAGAGCAGTTGAAAAGGCTAAAGATAATTTTCCACCAATAATTATCGAAAAAGACACATACTTTAATTTAATAATCTACCGCTTGGTGTTGTCTACCTGCTCTGAGCTTGAGGGAAAGAATTTAATGGCGGAAATAGCCGAAATGAGGCGAAAGTTAGAGGGAATAATTTCTAGAAAGAGAATTAATGAAAAGTTAGATAGTATAGTAAAGTTTTTTAATAAAATTAGTGAAAAAACTCTGGAAGAAGGCAATAACTTTTTCAAATCCTTAGAAGGTCATAAACACTACATTAATGATAAAAGAGCCATAGAATTAGCGATAGAAAGAATTTTATCCCAAGAGCATTTATTAGAACGACTGAGATCTGAAGAATTCCCAACAAATACACAAGAAAAGGTCATAAGCCTACTGCTAAAAATCTCCTCAAAGATATATAGAAAGTTGGCTTCTTTAGCAGAGGAAAATGCAGATATAATTAAATTGCCCCCTGAACTTCAAGAGCAATTAACTCAAATATTGCAAATCAATGCGGAGAGATATAACCAACTCATATCACTTACATACGAAATATCAGAACTTTTAGAGGCGTCAAATGTAAGACACTTTCCCCTGGGAGTACATTATGCTCTAGAGAGCATTATTAGTGATTTTCAAAAAGATGTGCTAATAATTGTAAGCCTCTCGGGCGATAGCAATCTTTCATATTTAGATTTACCAACTATCTTAGAAACCATCCTAAAATATGCTCTGGATAAAGAAGAAATGGTAAAATTAAGGGATGACATGTGTCAACGTATACTAATTTTTAATATCCCAAAATTAGAGAGAGATAATTTGTTTTTACATAGTTCTATAGCAAATCGAATTGGCAGTTATTTGCTTGAATATTACGAAACCTTCCCAAAAATAGTAAGTTCAAAAAATTTTTCTGATTTTGTTTCATTTTTATCATCATTTGATTTAAAGGATTTGGAAAAACAAGAAATTGAAAAAGTTAGAGTAGCTGAGCAGTCTCTAAAGAAAATTAAGAATTGGATTACAACTGTTGCCTCAGACTTGTTATCGACCCATATTTTTGGTCCATCTTACATGTTTTCCTTTTTTAAATACACTTTTAATACGGATAACCAGGAATCAGAGGTGCCGCTAAAAAGTCGATTAAAAATAATTACAGAGGAGATTAAACAGTTAAATTATACAAGAAATGTTGAAATTGGAAAAGAAATTGAAAAAATAGAGAAATATACGATAGATGATAGTTTGGCAAACAAAGAAGTACTCAATTTAATTAGCAAAATTAAAGAGGAGATAAAAAAAATAACTGAAGGAAAAAGATATACTTTAGAACTTTTTGAGGAAGAAGTTTACTTCCTAATTTCCTCAATCTCAAACCTTATACCGCCCAACGAGATTTTAGATTTTAAAAGTAGAAAAAGTCGCCCCGCAAAAATAATCTCAATTCTGAATGCTAGTTGGTTATTAAAATTAAGCCACATAAACGAAGTGTACAAATTGCTCAATGCCAAGACATCTAAAGAAAAAAGTCAAGTTGACATCAAACTCGACAGCTTGATACAAAAAGCAATAGAACTTAGCGAAATACATAGAAGGATGAGGGAATCAACAAAATGACCGTACTATCCTCAAAGAGTATAATGGATAGGCTATTTCATGAAAACCCACAAAAGAGGCTAGTAATTACGCCAATAATTAGTCATGAAGATCAAATAGCTCACGGCTCAATAGACCTAAGGCTAGGAACAGAATTTATCATCACGAAAAGAACTAAGTATCACCTCTTGGATCCGATGCAGGAAAATATTGAGTCCCAAATAGAACAATATCAAGATAAAATCTACATTGGATACAAAAGAAAACTTGTCCTCCAACCACGCCAATTCGTTCTAGGAAGCACCTTAGAATACATAAAATTGCCAAACGACCTCTTGGGATACGTAATAGGAAGATCATCGTGGGGGCGTGTTGGACTAATCATTGCTACAGCAACAATGGTAGGACCAGGCTTTTCAGGATCGCTAACCTTGGAATTGGTTAACTTGGGAGAAGCAAATCTAGCATTGTACCCTGGAACAAGAATAGCTCAATTAGTTCTCCATACCATGGACGATGAAGATAGAGGATACATTAGCAAACCGGAGGCAAAGTATATTGGCGCTGTGGGCCCTGAATTCAGCAAAATACATACAGATAAAGAGTGGAAACTTTTAAAGTGAAAAGCAAAAGCGTGTAGCAAAACTAGTTAAAATAAGGGAAAAGATCTAAGCAAATAATACGAGGAAATCGCTAATCTGAATTTTCTTCGGATACAAGTTTAACCCTGGAGGGTCTAGGAAGTTTTGAGCCGCCAATACGAAGAATTTTCTTTAAAATCTCTCTATTCTTGGGAGTATCATAAGCCCAAATACTGCAGATGACTTGCCCATCACGAACCCGCGCCGCACGACCAACTGGCTTACCAAACGCTCGACGCATCCCATCCTGTAAACGGTCAGCTCCTGCAAACGCCATCATTCTATTTTCTCTAAGAATATGGAATGGTTTTACATGTATAACAAAGCGGAAGTCGTCTTTTCCCATCATTGTGGAAAGATTCCTGTTAACGGAGATACGCAGAGCTTCGAGTGCCTTATGGCTGACCTGACACCTTTCTTCAATGATGAGGTCCCCTCTCAAATCGAATTTCCCTTGACGATTGCCCATATCAAAAATCCTTATCTTTGGATCTGGGCCGCCACGAACATACTCTCTTCGGGTATAGGGCGGACGATCAATTTCGGTGTAGCACCTTGCGGGTCTCTTAGACATTTTGCTCACCTCTTTAAGTGACACCAATACTAAAACTCATTAGCATATTAAGGTTTCCATACACGTTTGCCAATAAAGTTAGATTTATTGGTTTTATAGGTAACTAGTTAATTGGTATGTTGAGCCAATTTTTTACTCTTTCATGTTTAAAGGTTTCATCTGGAAATATATGGTTTACTAGGTAGTCACTTGTCTTCCACCAGTTTCCAGAATTCTACATCATCCATAAAGTTCTTACCCACACGTATACGTGTAGGCCCTGTGACATTTTCCAATAGTAATTTTCGCTCAATCTTGGCGACCATTTGACGGGTAAATGTGACTGCATCAGGGTTTACGCTAATGCTGGTGGCACCCATACGAACTAGAAACTCTAAATAGTCTGGATAAACGCTTGGCGCCTGCCCACAGATAGAAGTGGTCACCCCATATTTTTTACATATTTTAATAGTATATGCAATTGCACGTAGAACTGCCAAGTTACGCTCATCGTACAACTCCTGAACGCTAGCATCATTACGGTCTACACCCAGAATTAACATCGTTAAATCATTTGTCCCAAAGCTAACCCCATTTATCCCCTCTTGGCAGAATTTGTCTATCAAAAGTACACTGCTTGGGACTTCCACCATAATCCAGATCTGGAAGTCGGGGTCTATTTCTGGATCCAGTCCTTCTTCTTTCATAATCTGCTTTGCAATTCTAAAAACTTCTATACTTTGAACAAAGGGGAGCATTACCCAAAGATTTTTTAATCCATATGTTTCTCTAACCTTTTTCACCGCCCTGCACTCTAGCCTAAAAACATCTGGCTCCTTTACGTATCGGAATTGGCCTCTAAAACCAATCATTGGATTTGGGCCAATGTGGCCGGCTTCATATTCTCTTCCCCCTTCTAAAGCTAAGAATTCGTCAGGTTTAAAGTCTAGAAAACGGTACACCACTGGACCTGGGCTGAAGGCTTCTGCAACTTTTCTTATACCTTCTGCAAATTTGTCTATCATTTCTTGATCTCCGCCCTCTTCAATAAGTTTTCTTGGGTGTTTTCCAATGGTTATCATTAAGTGTTCTGCTCTGAGTAATCCAACTCCATCTGCCTGCGTCTGTTTCGCAACTCTGTCTGCTATTTCTGGTATCGATAGGTTCACGTAGATTTTTGTGGCAGTAGGTATTATTCCCATGCCAGTATTTGTTGCTACAAATTCCTCTTTTGCCCTTTCTAAAACTCCCCGGTAAACTATTCCTCTTCCACCATCAACGGTCACTTGCCCCTCATTCGCCAAGACAGCCGTTCCCTTTTCGGTTCCCACTATGCAGGGAGTCCCTAGTTCTCGGGATACTATCGCCGCGTGGCAAGTGTATCCTCCTTCATCAGTTACAATGGCTGCCGCTTTTTTCATAGCGGGAACCCAGTCGGGCGTGGTCATTTTTGTTACTAAAATGTCTCCTTCCTCTACTTGCCTTATGCCACTAACATCTTTAATAACCTTCACGGGGCCTGACGCTATTCCCGGCGATACCCCTAGTCCCCTGAGTATTATTTCGCGTTCCGTGGTGGTTTCCTGTGGGACGGCCTTTGTTGTTTCCATAGTTTCCAGTTTTAAACCATGTACTGTTTCTGGTCTGGATTGTAATATGTATATTTCTCCACTCTTATCTACTGCCCATTCTATGTCTTGTGGTGTTTTATAGTGGTTTTCTATTTGTTTTCCATACCACGCAACCTTTTTTATTTCATCATCGGTCAGAGCGGGGATATTTTGTCTTTCTGGGGGGACTTCTAAGTGTTCGGTTTTTCCAGTCTTAGGATTCAGTTTGTACTCTACTTTTTTGGGTACAACATGTTTTTCTATTATTTCTAGAGTGGATTTGTCCACTAAGTATGTGTCTGGTGTTACTGCTCCGCTTACGACAGCTTCTCCTAATCCCCAACTGGCTTCTATCATTATTTTTGTAGCATCTCCAGTTGTTGGGTGTAGTGTAAACATGACTCCCGCAGATTTCGCATCGACCATAAGTTGGACAGCTACGCTAATTAGCACATCTTGGTGTCTGAATCCCTTTTCTTGCCTATAAGTTATGGCTCTCTTTGTGAATAAGCTACTCCAACATTTTCTTACTGCTTCAAGCAAACCTTCCCTGTTTACATTTAGATAAGTTTCCTGTTGTCCAGCAAAAGATGCGCCTGGCAATAGAGGAAGAACGGTTAGCCCATTACTTTATCCTCTGCGGAGGCGCTCGACCTGACAGCCACTAATGGCTCTCTTTGTTTTACTCTTTTACCTAGTTCATCGTAACTCTCCATTATTGCCTCTGAAATGTCCTTAGGTATTGGTGTAGATTCAATAAGGCGCCTAATTTTGTTTGATGTATCTTCGAGTTGCTGGAAGTCTTTAATATCGGTTTTTTCCAGCATGTTAAATATCTTAGTTTCTATTTTTGCATCCTCGAGGAACTTTTTATAGGCATAGGTAGTAACTGAAAAACCTGGTGGAACTGGAACTTTGGCTTTTGTTGTTAATTCGCCCAAGTTAGCGGATTTTCCTCCTACTGCAGTCACATCGCTTTTTCCAACTTCTTCGAACCATAAGATAAACCTTTTTTCACTGGGATTCATACTTATAACCTCCAGTTACAGTGTAATATGTCAATTAATACAAATCTTTTATTAATTTTTTGTAGTATTCGGTAATGAAAAATAATCTTACCCCTTTACTTAATAAAATATATTGTTTTACAACAAATGATTAAAACTATTGAAGCATAAACATCTTATCTGTTCTCTTTAATGTCTCTGAACTTAAAAAGATGTAGCACTGTTTTTTTATAATTTATAATTTTATGCGTAGTATGATGTATGTAGAGAGGTTCATTTGTCAGTAATCGAATTATAAGGTCGGCTTGCACTTTTTTTGCTAATTCTAAAAGGTGGGGATGAAGCTCGGGAGGGGGACGAATAGAGTAAATGAGCGTGCTGTTAGCATATATTCCCATCTTTGGTGCGGTTATATCGTCGACAACAGTTTTTAAGCCATGGCAATGGGGTATCTGCTCAAGGTTGTTAGGTTCTATGTCTGTGACGACAATCTCTGTTTCTGGTAGTTTTTCCCTTAGTCCTAAAGCTATTTGATGAACTCTCCCCACTCCTATCTCAACAATTTTTCTGGAACCCTTGTAATTACTTGCTATATATTCGATAATATTTTCAGCATCCAACAAACCGACATCGTTTCTAATTACTTTTTCACCTTCAGATAATTTTTCATTAAATCTCTTATATGGGAGGTTTAGATAAGGGTATTTTGAGAGAATTCTCTATTCTCAGAAGCTCATTTATCTTGGCCATACGTTCTCCTCCCATTATTCCTATTTTAATTATTGGACAATTTAATCCAACTGCGATTTGGGACAAAACAGGATCTGTAGTTTCTCCGGATCTGTGTGAAGCTATGGCGATAATTTTACTTTTATGGCAGAGATCTACGGTTGATATGGTGTCTGTTAGGGTGCCAACTTGGTTGGGTTTTATTATAGCGGCTGTTATTGCATTCTTTTCTATTGCGGTTTCAAGACGCTTTTTGTTAGTCACTATTAGATCGTCTCCAACTATCATAATGTTTTTTATACTTGCTTTTAGTTTTGCGAAGTACTCGAAATCCTCTTCTTGAAAGGGATCTTCGAGGTATGCTATTTCATAATTGTTTAGAAGGTCTAATAGGTATTCCAAATGTTGTTCAGAGTTTAATCTTTTCTTTTCTTTTTTGTAAATATATTGCCCCTTATTAGGATCCCATAACCCTGATGCCGCGGCGTCTATACCAATTTTTGCTTTTACTCCCGTCTCATCTTCAACTTTTTCTATTGCTTTAGTTAGTATTTCTAGAGCTTCCTTTATTGTTAGAGGCGCCGCCCATGCACCTTCATCATTTCTTCCAAGCACATATTTTGAGTACGCCTTTAGTATTAGTTCCCCTGTTACTTGGTGAATCGCTAAATTAGTTCTTGCTGCCTCTTCAAATGTTTTGGCCCCTAAAGGCAGGATCAAGAACTCCTGAAAATCTATCGAATCCCCTTTTGTGTGCACCCCGCCTCCTATAATGTTGCTCATGGGGAATGGAAGCCTTAGCTTGTTTCTAAGGTATTGACATAACATCAGATTTTTACTTTTTGATGCGGTCTTAGCTGCGGCGATAGAAATAGCTATTGCAGCATTTCCACCGATTCTGCTGAGGTTTTTTGTACCATCGATAGTCCATATCTTTCTATCGATTTCTTTTTGTTCTTCAACTTTCATTCCCTTAATTTTGGGTAATAATTCACTGTGTATAATTTGAATCGAGCGTTCCACGCCCTCCTTAGGAAAGGCTTGAACTTCGAATTTTCCAACACTGGCTCCAGATGGAGCGCTGGCAACAGTCTTAAAACCATTGCTATAAAGCGCAACCTCTATTGTATATTTCCCTCTAGAATCAAGAATCTTACTTGCAGAAATACTATCTATTACTGGCGATTTTGCTCACCTCTCTTTAAAAGATAGGTCTAAGAGGATATAAATAAATCTAATTACAACGATCGCTAAATCAATAGAAAACTTCTTCAGTTAATAAAAAGAATGATTGGTTTGAGCAGAATAAAAGATTATTTTGAAGATAACAGCTATTAAAACTTAGGTAAATGATAGAAATGGACTATTTTATGGAGTTAAATAGTATTGAGGCGGAAATTAAAAGTAGGAAAGCCCGAAAAGTTCTACTCCAATTTCCTGAAGGATTACAAAGTTCTGCAGTAAAAATTAGCAAAGCACTTAAATTAGCTACCGGGGCGGAAATAGTAATATCTGCTGATCCTTGTTGGGGAGGATGCGACCTAGCGGAAAACGCGGCCTTAAAGCTTGGAGCGGATCTTTTAGTACATTTTGGTCATTCTCCTTGGCCTAAAAAACCTAAAGTTCCTACGTTGTTCATAGAAGTGCGTTCCGATATAGAAGTTAGAGAGGTTGTATTGAGAGCGATAGGCTTTTTAAGTGCCAAGAAAATAGGCATTGCAACAACTGTCCAACATATCCATAAATTAAATGAAATAAAAACACTACTCGAAGAAAAAGGCTTTGAGATTTTAGTAGGTAAACCTAGTGGGAGGGCCAAATATGTTGGACAAATATTGGGTTGCGATTTGTCTAGCGTTAAAAAAATAAATGTCGACCAATTTTTGTTTGTTGGCGGAGGAACTTTTCATCCATTAGGAATAGCTTTAGCTACGGGTAAGAGAGTAATAGCGGCAGATCCCTTTTCTGGAAAAGTTACTGATATGAGTGAAGAAACCAAAAGAGTTCTTATGCAGAGATACGCTCAGATAGCAAAAGCTAAGAACGCGGAGAGATTTGGAGTAGTCATAGGATTGAAGTTTGGGCAAATAAACTTAAAATTTGCTAGGCAAATTAAAGAAAAAATTGAAAGCGAAGGTAGAGAAGCGTATTTAATAGCTTGTGAGGAAATAAATCCTGAAAGATTTTATGGACTGGAGGACATAGAAGCACTTGTAATAACTGCCTGTCCAAGAATTGTAATTGAGGATGGCCCTCGGTTTAAAATCCCTGTGATAACGCCTATGGAACTAGACATTTTGCTTGGCGTTAGAAAATGGGAGGGAATTATAGGTGAAGAAACATTCGGTTACAAAGAACTCAGTAGGCTATGAATAATTTAATTTAAAAACTTGGCTGCGTTTCTTCAGGCAAGAATATGAAAATGCTTTTCATAGTAAACCATTATACGCTTAAAGCGTCTTAGACAAAGTATGAAAAATGTGTTTCATGGGAAATATTAGTTTGATGGAAAATTTATTATTTGACCATAAAAGAGTTAAAAGGGAGGTACAATGAAATTAGAGCAAAGGCTAAAGAAAAGAGACCTCGAGAGGATACTAAGTGAATTGGAGGTTAATCCCTCTCCGAAAGTTGAATGGGAACAATACGCGTCTTCCAGTGAGGTTGCGGCAAGCCTTCTATTTATAGCCGCATTCACTTTCAATGACATCATTGGACGTGAAGTTTTCGACTTAGGATGTGGAAATGGCGTGTTAGGTATTGGAGCCGCATTAATTGGAGCTAAGCGTGTAGTGGGAGTAGATTTAGACTCAAGGGTTTTAAATATTGCAAGAAACAACGCTTTGAAGATAGGAGTTTCCAATTTAATTGATTTTGTAGCTATGAACGTCTCGGATCTAACCGGTTCTTTTGACACTGTTTTACAAAATCCTCCATTTGGTGTTCGGAGAAAATCTAGTGATAGAATATTTTTAAAAAAGGGAATAGAGATTGCCAATGTGACATACACTATTCATAAATCCGGCTTAAAAAACAGAAGATTTATTACTCAATTTGTGCTGGAAAATGGCGGGATAGTTGATAGAATTATTCCTATGAAGATGACCCTTCCACCGACTTTCCCCTTTCATACTAAAACAAAACATGTTGTTGAAGTAGATATTTACAGAATATTAAAAAATTGAAAGAAAAATATTTTATCTCGATAATCGAGATATTTTAGCAAATAAGTAAATACTATCTGTTCTGTTAAACATAAAAAATTAAGAATATAAAAATTGTTAAAATCGGCTATTATTTTTAAAATAGTAAGGTGATCTAGAGTTGCAAGGAGAAAACAAACCAAAAACGGGAAATCTAGTAACTCCTGGTGACTGGTTAGGTGTTATTGAAGAATTTACTCCAGGAGAGGGCACATACGAGGAAAACGGAGCGGTTTACGCGTCAACTGTTGGTCGCCTTTTAATCGATAATGTAGAAAAAAGAGTAAAGGTAATACCAATAGAGGCACGTGCATTACCTAAAAAGGGCGATATAGTCTTGGGAAAAGTTACCCAAATTAATAAAATGTTGACGTTTGTGGATATTGCTCGAGTAAGAGGCCACGATATCGCTAATCCTTTTTCGGGCGTAATTCACATCTCGCAAATAAGTACGGAATATGTAGAAAACACTTCAGATGCATTGAAACCCGGAGACATTATCAGAGCAAGAGTAGTAGAGGAGAAAGGTGAACTAATTCAATTAACAACAGTTGAAAAAAATCTGGGAGTTATATATGCTACATGCTCCAAGTGCGGTTCTGAACTAGAAAGAACAGGAAACATTCTTTATTGTAAAAACTGCGAATCAAAAGAATCCAGAAAAATAGCCAGCGATTACGGAAGAGTAAAACTATGAAATGTGGAGTAAAATAGGTGAAGACTCTAAGTAATAATTTTACAATAGTATTTAATTCTGTGAAAAACATGAATAGGAAATGGCTACCACAAATATGAAATACTAATAAATACAATGTTCATAAAAAGTTACTAATAGTACTATTTGAGGCTTAAACAAAAACTTTTTTAATAAACACCAAGAGACGCAATAAAAGATGATGGACTATGAATATAAGAATCTTGGAGAAAAAGGACAATGAACTTAGAGTGGAAATAGAGGGCGAAGGACACACTTTATGTAACGCCATAAAATCTATACTCTTTGAAGACGAAGCATTGGTATTTGCAGGTTATCGAATAGAGCATGCATTACTTTCAAAGCCTATCTTATATATAAGTACAAATGGGAAAAAGGATCCCTTAGTTTTACTAAATGAAACTCTTAAAAAGTTAGAAATGAGAATTGAAGAATTCAAAGAGAAATTTAGAAAGGAACTTGAAAAATTAAATTAGAAAGATAAATTAGTTTTAAAACTGTCGACGAGAAAGCCCCCGACTTGCTCGGGGAGTACCATATCCTCTGGCAGGGAAGTGATTCCACGAGTTCTTCTAAAAAGAATGAATGCACTTGCAGTAAAAATATGCCTGACCGAATGTCTGTAAAAGAGATTTTAACTGATAAAAACTTGGCTAAACTTGGAGATAATATTGCAAATCTTTTATACTCCTTGGTGAAATCAAAAGTGCTTGGCAAACCGGATGGCGCTAAAGTACCTGATACACTTTTGGCAGAGGCGGTGAGACAGGCGGATCTCAGAAAATACATTTCCACTAGGCATAACGCTCATAGTTTAGGCGACGCAGCTGAGGCGCTAATCGCTTATTCTTGGCTGAGAGACCTCTTTGAAATTAAGGAAACAGCAGAGAAATTTGCTGAACTAATACCCCAAAGGAAAATGTTAAATCGTAAAGCTGAAAAGGAGTTAACCATACAAATCTTCACATCTCTACTGCAACACCTTTATGAAAAAGTTGTGGAGGGAGAGAAAAGTAATAAATAATTCGTATTTGGAATACAGAGAAATTTGATGCAAAAGCTAGGTGAAATTAATGAAGTTCTGTCCTAAGTGTAATTCAATAATGCTCCCAACAAAGACGGATGATGGAACGGTCAAACTAAAATGTAGAAGTTGTAATTACTCTATCGAATTGGAAAAGGAATCAGTAGAAAAGTACAAAATTAAAAAAGAAATTAAGCATACCCCAAGAGATAAAACAGTGGTAATAGAAGACGCAGATGCAGTTCAACCTATGCCTACAGTAAAAGTTACCTGCCCCAAATGTAACCACAATAAAGCGGTATACTGGCAACTTCAAACCAGAAGCGCTGATGAGGGATCAACCATATTCTACCGATGTGTTAAGTGTCACCACACTTGGAGAACTTATTGAAGAACATTACTAACTATTAAGAAGTAAAATTATATCTTTTGATTTATTCCAGAATTTTAAATTAAATAAATATTTGCCATGAAAAATCTTTCGCCTTTCAGTCGAAGAGGGGACTCACCAGGTAGCCGGCGTTCCTCAACATCTCAGCCATATCCTCCAAGGAAAGCCCACTTGGATGTGTGGGAGTCCTGAGCCTAAGCCTCTTCTTGAAGTCTTCCTCAACGTAGGGCTCACGGTTAACCAGAATGTGATATATTATGTGAGAATCTTCCGGGCCAGGGCAACAACAGCAGTCTTCTCACCCTTCCTAGCCTTCACCCGCAGGTAAAACCGCCTCAGCTGGGATTTCTTAATCCTCTTTGCGGCGTGAGCCACCTGAACCAGGATACGCCTTGAGCCACTTGGAGCCCTTCTTAGTTATACTTCCAGTCAGGTTCTTTCCCGCCGACTCATGAACAGAGGGAGCCAGCCCCGCCCAGGAAACCAGACTCTTACCACTCTTAAAACGCTCCACATCACCAATCTCAGCCAAGATCACAGCCGCCGCCCTCTCATCCACACCAGGAACCGTGATCAGGAGCTTTAATTCATCCTCGTTAACCAATCCCCTAATCATATCATCCAACCCACCAATCACCTGATCTAAGCACTTCACCGTGTCCATACACTGCCCCAGTATGAACATGTCCACCTGGCTTAAGGCTCCCCCAACCACCCTGACAATCTCTTCCTTCCTCTTCTTCAGCCACTTGTTCTGGCTCTGGTCAATTATGTCCTCTACTGTCTTTCCGTTTATGAGGCCCTCAAAGGATCTCCGTCCCCGCCTTTCCAAAGATGTCGCTGAGTCTGGAACCCAGCCTTATGTTAACCCTCTCAAGAACCTTGTGGCACCGATTCTTAAAATCGGCTCTGGTTTGAACAAGCTTAAAAACCGGAACCGGGTCAACTCTCTCAAGTCCCTAATCCCCCTCTCAGGAACGTAGCTCGGCTTAACAAACCGCTTCTCAGGAGCTGAGCCAACCACTGTGCACTTGTGGTGTCGGTCATACGGCCTGGTGTGCTCTTAACCTTGTAGGCGTTCGCCAGCACCACATGAACCCCCGCCTCCTCAAGGGCTGTGTAGAGGGGAACCCAGTGAACTCCCGTGGACTCCATAACCACATGTTCACATTCGTTTTCTCTAAGCCAAGCCCTTATGTTTTCTATGCCCTCCAAGCTGTTCTCGAATCTAGCCCTCTTCTCCGCCGAGGCGTCACCTATGATGTCTGCCACGAGGCTGTCCCTATGGACATCCACACCGCAAGCCTTATCTAACACAAACTACACCTCCTAATATTGGAGCGCCGGAGACGCCCCTTAAAGGTCATCGGCGACAATTTGCCATGCGGGCTCCAAGGCCCAATTTGTCTAGCCGTCAAGAGGGGGCGAAGACCAGTTTACCATTAAAGGGGGTCAAGAGCCCCAAAATAAGAACGGTCTTCCACCGGCGCCCACAACACCATTAAGACGCGGGAGAACAAGAAAAGATTTTTCATACTTTGCCTAAAAAGCGAAGCTTATGTAGGTTACCATGAAAATTATTTTCATTCTCTGTCTAGAACGCTTCAGCGTATGTATGTTTTTAATATAAAATTATTAGACCCTATATTTATTTGTACAAATTTGTATACTGAATATCCTCATCAATATTACAGTAACACTAAGGTTCAAAATCTAAAATAAGCTACATAAAATTTGGTTCTCATTATAAGTGACGAGAGGACGAATAAATGAGACATGAAAAAGTAGCTTTTATCGGGCTTCCCGCGGTTGGGAAAACCAGTATCATAACCCTTTTAAGTGAAAATAGGACAGTCACTAACTACGAACAGACCATCGGTATATCATTCGGTTTTGTGACATTGGGTGAATGCGAAGTTAGTCTCTTTGATATTGCGGGGCAAGATCGTTTTCGTTTTTTGTGGAATGGTTTTATGCGGGGAGCGAAGGTCATCTTTGTAGTTACTGATTCAACCCCTGTAAACGTTTTAAACACCCGCAAAATAATTGAAGAATTTTGCAATAAACCTAATACTATAGTTTTAGCTATAGCTAATAAACAGGATCTTCCAGGTGCGATGAAGCCCTCGCAAGTTGAAGATCTTTTAAATGTAAAAACGTATGGAATGGTTGCAATTGACCCCAGAAAGAGGACGAAAATGTGCCACATACTTAGAGAGGCTTTGGAGCAAATCATAATTGAACGCTCCAACTAATCTCATAAAAGATTCACAATTAACCTAGAACTTTAAGGAAGATCCACCTGACTTTTGGGGCAGTAATACATTTAATAGAGTCTTTACGTTTCAATATTTGAAGAGTTGATTTTAATGTCGCGTAATCAGCGTAATGAGGGCGGTTCATGGAGACCTAAGCATCCTGCAATTGAAAAACAGATTAAGGATATTGCTGTAAATGATGTTTCTTTTATTAAAGTTCTGGGTGTTGTTTTAGAGAAAAGACAAAACGTCGCCCTTATTGATGATGGGACTGGTAAGGCAAAAATTGTGGCTTTTGATGATGCAATATTAAGCAAAGTTAAAGTAGGGGATAAGGTAAGAGTATTTGGAACAGTTTTACCAGCAGAAGAAGATGGCGAAATACAAATCAACGCAAATATAATTCAAAACATGAATAAACTTAATATTGAGTTACGCTCAGAAGTGGAGCGGTTAAAGAAATCTGTAGAAAAGATGTTTTGACTTAACCTAGGGAGCTTATAAAGGGGAACAACAGAATTATTATGAGAATTGTTTAAAAATGAATGGGACTGTAAATATGCACCTGTAAATTAATTATTTAAATGGGGCATGGGTTGATTTACCTCAAATCACTTATATTAGTTTATTTGAGAACCCTTAAAAAAGGTGATATGTATGTCTCTTAAATTCGCCTTTACGGATGCGAAGCTTTGGAAAAACATTATAGACGCTCTATCTGGTTTAGTCGATGAACTAGTTTTCATAGCAGACAAAAATTCCCTGCACGCCAGGGCGATGGATCCCAGTCATGTAGCTATGGTTGACTTCGAACTACCAAAAAACGCCTTTAGCGAATATAACTGTAGTGGTGAAGTTAAACTGGGAATAAACCTTGAGGATATGTCCAGAATAATGAGAAGAGCGGGGGGCGGAGACGCGTTAGAACTGTCTCTCGATCCAGAAAAGAATAAGCTTAATGTTACGTTTAAGGGCGCATCCATACGCACATTCCATATTGGCTTACTTGATTTGACACATGAAGAAACTCCTGTTCCCTCAATTAAATTTAACGCCGAAATCAAAATGACTGCAGACGCTTTGAAGGAAGCCTTGAAGGACGCAGAAGTGATAAGTGACCATGTAGAAGTTGAGGCCACCCCCGAAGAGTTGGATATCAATGCTTCAGGAGATACAGGAGGGGTAGAAATCAGGTTGCCTAAATCTAGCGACGCAGTCCTTGAGTTAAATGTAACTGAAAATTCTAAAGCAATGTATGCTCTCAGCTACCTAATGGATATGATGAAGGCAGCGGCGGCAAGCGATACAGTTACAGTTCAGTTCTCAACCAGTATGCCTATAAAACTAGAATTCAACATTATTGGCGGAGGGCGCTTAACATATTGGCTAGCTCCAAGAATAGAAGCAGAATAAAGGAGTTATAGAAACGGATCCTATTTGAGAGCAATGTGTCTTTTAATTTAAATTTTTATAATTAGTAATAACACATCTGCAGAAAGAATAATGCCAAGCGAAAAGTTCTGGAGGAAGTAAGGCGCCTCTTTAAACTAGTGTGTATTGTAGTGTGTTTCTCTGAATTAAATTTACTGTTTTCACAAGTGTTTAAATGTCCAACTAGGATATATTAGTTTAAGGGTCAAAATTAGGAAATGGATGAAAAATATTAATTTTGTTTATTAACCATGTTAGATAAGGGTTAGTGAAATGGTGTTTATGTCATCCAAAGGTGATTTAGCTAAGTATCCCTTCACAAAGGAAGCCCAGAAATATATTGAGAATCTAAATTTAGATATTGGGGATTTGGTTTCTCCAAAATATTCTTCTCTTCTTAGAAGAGGTAGTGAACGGGTCATTGAAGCTTTAGAAAAGGGAATCGTTTCTTACAAAGATGATAATTACATAGAAGAGCTCCTTTCTTTTCCATTGGCGCGTCTACTTGTCGAATCACTAGGAGATGATTATTTAAGAAGAAGATATGCGGTTGCAGAGTCTAAACGTGTTGATAAACTTTTAGCTATGGAAGAAAATGATAAACTGATTCATATTGCAAGAGAAACATTTGGGTGGGATATTAGAAAGGCGCCACGCCAAAGCATTAGTGGGCGTTTTTACGATTATGAACTAAATGTTGTCAACTACTTGGAATACGCTCCATATTTTCAGGATAAATACTGGAAACTAGTAAACAGAGTTTTGCATAGGGGTTACGTATATCTTCGGAAAAATGATGTGGCTAGGTTGATCTCTGAAGCGGTAAAGTGGCGCCTTATGGAAAAAAAAGGTAAACCACCGGATCTGCCGTCAGAAATAAAAGAAATGGTTAATATTATAGAATCGAAGTTAGTAGCCCAAAAAAAAGATAAAGGTATTGATGGAGGGTTTGGTGAAGTCTCCAGAGATAGTTTTCCTCCCTGCATATCGAAAATTTTATCCGACGCTATTACAGGTAAAAGTATGTCTCATCACGCAAGGTTTACCCTCACTTCTTTCCTGATAAATATAGGCATGTCTGTTGATGAGCTTGTAGAAATATTTAGTAATGTTGCTGATTTTGATGAGGAACTAACTAGATATCAAGTGGAGCATATCGCAGGAATTAGAGGAGGTGGAACAAAATATACTCCACCGACATGCAGCACACTTCAAACATATGGTCTATGTGAAAAAAATGAGTTGTGCCAAGGGGTAAAGCATCCTCTAAATTATTATCGTAATAGTTTGCGTAGACAAAAAGGAAGCGAAAAAGCAGTTATTTGAGTTGGCATTGTTTATAATATTTGACCAGTAGATGATAAATTGATTTTAGAGTGGGATTTTTAAATGAGTACCGCTGATTTTTTAACGAATTTGTTTGGGAATTATTATAATGATAATTTTGATAGAATAATTTCGCCCTCTAACCTGCGTAAAAGAGAATTCGGTTTTATGTTTTTTAAGTATGGGTCAATTATTAGACATTTAAGTTTTGAGGATGAGAACCAGTTAAAGACGTTTCTAGCTAGAGAGGCGCCCTCAGATGTGTTCTACTCTGCCGCTTACTATTTCCAGCCAGCTATGCCTAAAATGCCTATGAAAGGATGGGAGGGATGTGATTTAATTTTTGACATTGATGCGGATCATATTGAAACTAGTTGTAAAAATGAACATGACAAGTGGAAGTGCCAGGTATGCGGCAAGGCAGACAAGGGGATCAAACCAGATAAATGCCCCGTTTGTGGAGAGTCCAAAATCGAAGAGTTAAAATGGCTCTGCGATACTTGCTTGGATTATGCTAAGCTAGAGACAATTAAAATTGTGGAGGATTTTCTAATTCCTGACTTTGGATTATCTAAAAGTGAAATTGGCATCTGTTTTTCTGGGCACAGAGGGTACCATATACATGTCGAATCAGAAGTGGTGAAGGAGCTTAATTCTCAAGCAAGAAGAGAGATAATCGACTATATTAAAGGCGGCGGAATCGACCCAGAGTTACATGGACTTCAAGAAATTGGACGCAAAAAGGTAATCACTGGACCTGATACTAATGATAAGGGATGGGGAGGACGAATTACACGAAATGTTATTAAATTTATTTCCAAGTTACAGGAAAATGAAATTATTATGGAAGACAAGTACACAAAGAAAAAATTGCTAATGTTAATAAAAGAAAAGCAAAAAATAATAAATTCCTTGAGCCAGCACCCTCCGCTTTGGGATGCGATGAGAAATATTGACATCAACTTCTGGTTTCTCATTGTGGAACGCGCTATAAATATGGCCAAGGGGAAAATAGATGAACCGGTTACTGCTGATATACATAGACTTATACGCCTTCCAACATCTATTAACGGAAAAACAGGCTTCCAAGTAAAACCCTTAAAATTGAATGAAATAGCTAGCTTTGATCCCTTCAGCGATTCGCAGATTTTCGAGGGGCAAATAACAGTGCGCGCAGGTGATGTGCCTACTTTTAGAATTGGAGAAGAAACCTTTGGGCCCTACAAAGACGAAAAAGTTGAACTGCCACTATCCGCGGCAGTGTTTCTCCTCTGTAAAGGAGTTGCCCAAATTCTAAAAACTTAATCGAGGTAACATGTTATGTATGAAAAAATCTATAGTGTCTGGGAGAAAGAACAGAAAGAAGAAAGCTTACAGAAACTTGAAACTAACTTCTACATTGAAGCTAAAAAATTTTTAGAAGAAATAAAACTATACAAAAATGAATCAGATCCATTAGCGAGTAAGCTTGTCAAAAAAGAATATGATATTCTCTATCTAATATTAAATGATCTCATAAATATCCGGCTTGAGAAAATTTTGAGGAACATACGTGCCAAAAAAGAACTAAACACCGAAAAATTAACACAGGAAGAAAAAGTAGTATATGAACACCTTAAAAATGCATTTTCGCAACTTTTTAATGGAAAAAGCCTCTCCCCAGAAATTAGAGTAATCGAAGAAAAGGATGAAACGTTTATTCCAATTCGATTTTTAAAGCAGATTCCAGCTATAGTGGGGAGCGATATGAAGATTTATGGACCGTTCCAAGTTGAGGACATTGCTACCCTACCAAGGGAGAATGCAAAAGCGTTAATATTAAAAAATGCTGCGAAGCTTCTATTTTTTCAACAAATTTAATTTAGAGGACACCTTCGGGGAGTAACAAATAAGGTTGTCAGCTTTTTCTTCTAAATGCATATAAAATCGAAAGGTATAAAATGAGTTGTGGATATTGCTCAAATTACATATAAGTGTAATCATCATTGTCTAAATGTAATCGAATATAGAAAGGGTGTATACTGATGTTATATCCTAAAGAAAAACGTACCTACTGCCCGAAGTGCAGAACATACACTGAACACTCCGTTTCCTTGTATAAGAAGGGTAAGGACAGAAAAATGGCGCAAGGTGCTAGGCGTTATAGTAGGAAGAAAAAGGGGTATGGTAGTCAGCCCAAACACTTCTACATATAATTGTAGAGCTGGGGCAAACCAATACAAAAAAGATTTGCTAAGACTACCAAAAAGTTTTCCCTTAAGTTAAAATGCAAAGAGTGTGGGCATACCATTCAAAAGAAGGGAATGCGTCTTAAAAAATTGGAAATTCAGTAGGAGTGTATTCTGCATATGGTTAAACGCAAAGAAATTTTACCTCAACCTAAAAGTAGGTTTATTAACGTGCAATGCTCCGATTGTGGTTCAGAGCAGATTGTTTTTGATAGGGCAAGCACCATCGTTAAGTGCAACGTATGTGGTAAGCCTCTAGTAAAACCACTTGGAGGAAAAGCAGCAATAATGGTTAAAAAAAGTAAGCAACAGTTTCTAAGTTAGACTAGGTGATAATGGTGGTCAGGCCAAAAAGGGAATATCCAGAAAAGGGGGACTTGGTGATTGGAACAGTCACCAGAATTGCTAATCACGGAGCATATGTTCAGCTTGACGAGTACGATAACAAAGAGGGAATGATTCACATATCGGAAATCGCTCTGAGTTGGGTTCGAAACATAAGAAATTTTGTTAGAGAAAAACAGAAAGTAGTGGCAAAAGTGCTCAGAATAAACCCACAAAAAGGATTCATAGATCTTTCTTTGAGGCGCGTCAATGAACAACAAAGACGCCAAAAAATACAAGAATGGAAAAGAACTCAAAAGGCAGAAAAACTCTTGGAAATGGCAGCTGCAAAAATTGGAAAAACTCTAGATGAAGCATACACGGAAGTAGGTTCCAAATTAGAAGAAGCACATGGCAGCATATACAGAGGCTTAGAGATAATATCTGAGAAAGGATCAAAAGTACTAGAGGATTTAGGGGTAAATAAAGAATGGATTGAAGTAGTTACCGAAATAGCGAAAACACACGTAGAACCCCCAAAAGTTAACGTTGCAAGAACAGTAGAAATGACTTGCTGGAAGCGTGCAGGTATAGATGCCATAAAAAAGGCGTTTAGAGATGCAATTAACGCTGTACAAAATGAAGAAGTTACTATAAATATATATACTCTAGGCTCACCAAAGTATCGAATAGAAATCACTGCCGATGATTACAAACAAGCCGAGTCTGCATTAGAAAAAATTATTAACACCGCCAAGGCAAGCATAGAGAATGAAGGCGGAACATTGGTGATTCCGAAAAGTTAATATTCTCTATGTTCCCTTAGACGTTTCACACCTCTTGTAAAATTCCCTTTTTTGCTGACGCCTCCATTTGCCAACTCGGTCTTCAATTGAGAATCTTGAAGGATGTGGTATCCTAACCTTACCTCCACAGTAAGGACAAACCTCTTTAAAGGTATATTCCCCACACGATACACATTTCCGAAGCATAAATTTCATTTGTAAACCTCCGGTTAAAGATATGATTCAGAATTAAAAAATCACGAATTTTAAGGGGAGTTAAGTTAGAAAATTGTTTGGGGTTTTAAACTAGAACGCTAATTCGTATCCGCTAATCTTGATAGAACTCTTTCCTCTAAGTATCAAGCTCAAGGTTTCGCCTCTACTGTAACAATTTTTTCTACATAAAAGTCAGGTATACTTGTAACTATTCGAATAATTAGTTTATCGCCTACGTTAACTGTTTGAGTTACATTGAAGGTAATTTCTTTTCTTTCTCCAGGCGCCAAACTTATTGGAAGGGTTATATTAAGTGTACAACTAGTTCCGTTTGAAAGTATTTGGGTGATGTTGTACGTAGTTAATCCAGTATTTGTTATGTTTAAAACGCCCGTTGAATCATCATATACTCTCAGATTATTGATATCAAGCTTTGAGTCTAGAATTGAGTAGTCTATCTCGTAGATTTTCACGAGTCCATTGCTGGATATAAATACTGGTTTGAAATGGTTGAGAGTCCTAAAACCTGCAGTCCAACTGGACCACAGGTATATGTATGTAGTTTGAAGCGTTTCGTTCCCACCGATAACCAGAGGATATTTATTGTTGCTCATTTGAGTATATAGGTTACGGTTTAGAGTGTTGTAGTAATTGGGATGAATTTTTGGTTCTGGGGCGTGATAGTACAATAGTTTATAGATTGTGCTGTTAAAGAAGGCTTCTTGAATCGTTGATGTCCCCGGTAGTACGTAAGGATTATAGAACTGGTATTCATAGGGGGTGTTGGCAATGAAATTATTTATGTACTCTTGAGACGCTCCAGATTCGTAGAGATTTTGTACCAAGTTTACTATTTCGTCGAATGAGATTCTAACCATCCATAACCATTTTCCTTCATCGCCGTGTATGTTACCATCGTTGTATCCGAAAAACACCAGTACATGTGTAGCATTAAATCTTCGGAAGTCCTCTAGGGATCTTATTTCGCTAGTTTCCATAAAGGCGCGACCAATCCAGCCTATTTGTGTGAAATTACGCGTGTTCCCATCCGCCAAAGTTATCTTTCCACCTTTAACTGTGATCCAGTAACCGTAGTCCCACCAAGCCGCAACCACAGCATCCTCGGGAAGTTCATTTCTCATAAATGAAAACGCTTGATCCCAATCCAGATATGCTCCACCATAACTATCCCTAACTATCATTGAAGGCGGAGGAGAGTATATGGTAGTATTAACTCCTTGAAGGAAGGCGTAGACTAAAATTATTCCTATTATTGCAAAAACCAGCAGGGCAGTGTCACGCCCTAGGGGAACACTGATTCTCATTCTTCGTCTTCTAGCTATAGTTAGGGTTCTTCTAGTGATAACTTGGGCTAGCGGTTTAAATATTATTGATAAGGCGTAGGCGCTTAATATACATGCGGCAGGAGCTAACATGATTATAATACGAATCATTGATCCAGTAAAATATGTTACAGTAACTCCATATATTATTAATAGTAAATCTTCTTCGTATCTTCTTTTGAATGCAAAGTATAATCCTACTGGAAAAAGAACAACAAGAAAGTTGAGGTCGTAAAAGAAAATTCCCCAAGGAGTTGGCATCTGTTCTGCAACACTTGCGACAATGTGTTGTTCTTCCCGGTATGTAGGGTAAATTATTGAGACAAATTTAGGTGCAAGCCCAGAAATATTACCAAAAACATCTAAGTTAACTACAATGAGCAAGGCTGCCAAAATTGAAACTATCCCTCCAACTAGTATCAGGAATCTTTTTCTGTTCTGGAAAAACCACTGGACTCCTTCCAGAGCTTTACCTTTTAAAGGAATATACCTTATGACACTTTCTAGAATCATTGTTCTTTGAGCATTAAGGCGGAGGAAAACCTCATAAAATAGGAATATTGCCAAAACGATTAATGCAGGTATAACACTCATAGATTTTAATGCGTCTGGGCCGCCCGCTGCTGGTACACGTGTAATAATAATAACTGCTAATGTTATTGTAACACTATAAGTCATAAAGAGGCGGGGTGTATATTTTTTTATTAACAATAACAGTATTGCAGTTAGGGCAAATATGTACATTAGGTATAGATGGGCACCCCAACTAGCCGCCAGCCCTCCTAGGCAGAGACCCGCCAGAACAGCAGATGTTATTGAACCTCTTTTTAGGGAACGTACGAAAAAGTATATTGATAGCACCAGAAACAGCATTCCTACTGACTCATTATCGAAAAAGCCAACCATGGTTCGTTCAATAAAAGCAGGAGTAAACGCCAGGAGGAATGCTGCAATAAGTCCAGTCTTCTTGTCCAAGATTTCTTTCCCCAAGAAATAGGTTGCTACACAAGTTACGGCGCCCATAAACGCGGGAAAGAAATAACATATCATGTAAATGTCAATATTAAACCCAATGGCATGTAGCAAAAAGTATATGGTTGCAGCGGCAAAAGGGGTTCCCGGAAAGAATGATTGAGATATATCCCTACCAATGGGATACCATGAGGCGTGATCATACCAACCAAACCAGGAGTCAAAACCAAATATTGAAACGTATAGAGCGTTTTCATACTGGAGCCAGGGATCGAAGGCTCTTATATACGAAGGGTAGATAAAGAAGGGTATACATCGTATACAGAGTGCTATTACGAAAATCGAGAGAAGAGATAGAGCTAGTAATAATGTCTGCCTGCTTACTTGGACCCTTGGTATAGGGATAAGCTTTTTTGCCTCGTATATAAACTGTTGTAGTTTAGACACCACTGACCGCCAACTGAATCCAAATATTTTTACTTTTAGCTTATTTCGTTTCAGTTATTTTTAAGAGTATCGCGAGAATAAATTTAGGTTAAATGTTATTATATTTTAATTTTTGGATGTTATTGAATTTTTTTTATTAATATTTGGCGGTATCCCGTAATTACCCTGATGTATCCTCTTAGTTTCTCATCAAGTTCGGGGCAACTGGTATCAACTCTTAGTGTTGGTATTGTTGAGAGCTTGTAGGGCGTGGCTATAACAATAATATTTTCAATTCCAACTTTTTTAATCACCTCAGGGCTTATTTGCTGATTCCCTCTTCCAAAAATAAAGCCTTGGCGACCTATAGGCGTTATAATTATTTTGGATTTTGCATTTTCTATGGCTTTGAGAATCTCGCGTTCGTCAGCATCTTTCGCAATAATTCGTCCATTTTGAACTAAATCTACTCCCAGTAAGGTCTTGTCTATGCCTAATAAGTCAGCTATCGCTTTGCAGGTGGTTCCAGGCCCAATTATATAAACTGTATTAGGTTCTAAGTTCTCAACAACACTACGGGCTATGGCATTTTGATCCTCTATCTCATTTGTTGTTTGTGGACTCATCCATTTGGAGCCTTGTAAGTACTGAGGTTCGTAGGGGGTTATTGCGTAACCCTTCAACTGGACATTTAACTCGTCTCTTCTGAATAATTGCTCATTAATATCCATTACTTCAGCTTCCCTAACTGGGAGTTCACCCCATAAATAACGTAATGTGATGAGACCAGCGGTTTTTGGGGTTGTAGCGAATGTGGCTGACCAGATTTTTACTCCTGAAGGAATTCCTAAAATTGGGACTTTTTGGTCTATAGCTTCAAGTATGTCGACTGTGGTGCCGTCGCCGCCAGCATAAAGGATTAATTCGGCCCCCCTCTCAGCCATTATTCTAGCTGCCTTTTTAGTATCTTCAGGGGTGGTTTTTACAGAAGAAAGTTCACCAACAACCTCTGGTTCAAAGCCACACTCTCTCGCCTCATCCTCACCCATAATACCCGGAAAAGTTAAAAGTCTTAATACATCCTTCAAGGGGTTAAGAACAAGCAGAGCTTCTTTGGCTCTTTCTGGCGAGATTGGTTTCGCCCCCAATTCAATCGCCCTTTGGACTAATTCAGGATTATCTGAACCTTTAAACGCATATTTACCTGCAATCCCCGCAATAGGATTCACTATTAATCCGAGGGTTTTACTTTTTAAACTTGGTTGCCGCGGCTTTTCGGGCAATTTACATATCACCATTAAGTAACTTTTTTAAAGGAAGTAAAGCGCTCTCTAAACTTTTCTAAGATTTGAAATACATCTTACTCAAAGAGTGTCCGACTTGCTCTATTTGGCGCCACTTGGTGAGATCCCACATAATGTTATTCTTCGATACGCGTATCCCTATTTTATACGTTGATTATCAGTATTTGAAAATGAGTTTTGGGGGTAGGGATACCCTTATAGTGGAGGGAAGGGTATTCTTACCCCCCTTGGTGAAAAATATGACAGAAATACTTCT
>Ga0185342_1000256_pt1 | contig 29707 bp, 27 predicted proteins | sample ConPoolayeEmetaG_FD_128045 | JGI IMG/M metagenome (GOLD analysis project Ga0185342, IMG submission 128045) | Hot spring microbial mat communities from California, USA to study Microbial Dark Matter (Phase II) - Cone Pool mat layer E metaG... ... | reverse complement strand
CCTACATTATTTTTCCCTCAGCCCCACAAGAAACGCTACAAAAAGCAGGATCAACCAGAAAAAAAGCCCAGTTTATCCGAATCTATAGTCCAGGACGGGTATCCATCATCCAAGTTATGTGGGCATCGAATTTACTCATCACTGTTTGGCCAGTCATTTTGAAAATTATGAAGCCGTTAGTGTCGACAAACTTGTACGTGTCTCGAAGAACGTCTGGCATATTCTCCCTAAGCCATAGAATTCTTGGTAAATGATCCTTTCCAGCAAGACCCGGACCTCCGCCAGTTATCCTCAGGAATGTGAGGAGGGAAAAAAGGTTGTAGCCACCAATTTTTAAGAGTCCACCGCCTGCCACCTTTTTTGCCTGTTCAGCAGCTCTTGCATCCATCCAGCTTATAGCCCTCATTAGGGGCTCGCCATCCTTATTTATTGGAACAGTGCAAAGGGCCTGCCCACCAAAGGTTATTCCCACAATTTTGGAAGCGTCTACACTTTTCTCCTGTACCAATCGCTTCGTGGTTTTCACAACAGCGTTCCACCAATCAAGAGGATCCTGTTCCACATAGCCCTTTTTTGGAAAATATATGGGATATTTGTCAAGCTCAGTTGCCAGTATGTTAAACTTGGTATCAACTAAGCTCGTTTTAATATAGCTGGTACCAATATCAAATGAGAGAATCAACTTATCTGGCAAGTAAACCACCCAAATACATAAGGTATGAAACTTGCATAAACATTTTTCCCCCATAGGTAAGCACCACTAAAAAGTGTTCCAGGCAAGCGGAATCCCATGATAATCCGGAATGAATAATGTAAGAACTTTTTGGAATTCAAAAAAAGAGGATGGATAATCTTTAAACCATAATCTCGGATGGTATTCGGTTTTAGCTATAAATTTTTTCCAGACAATAGGTTTACTGCTCTGATGTTTTAGGTGAGGGTAGTAATTTTTTATGTTGCCGGTTCTACTTTTGATACGCCGTTTCTTTTTTCTACCCTGAAGACCTGATCGGCGAAGCTCTCCAACTCTCTCTCATGTGAAACCAATATTACCTGTGCGTTTTGCAGCTCGTTTAGTATTTCTCTCACTTTTGAGAGCTGTTCCTTGCTGAATCCATCGGTGGGTTCATCCATTATGAGGAGGTTGGTTTTCATGGCGGTGGATACTTTTCTTACTATGTTGTTTAGTGCTAGTCGGTATACGAGTGCTAGGCTGGTTTTTTCTCCTCCGCTCATGTAGTTTATGTTTTGCTCGTAGCCGTCTTGCTCAATTATGGGCGTGAACTCTTCGTCTATTCTGACGCTTTTTCCTGGGTCGTCTACGAGGATGGTGAACCATTTCTGGAGTTGTTGGTTGAATTCTTGGTTTATGCTTCTCAATACGTGTTTCTCAATACTTTCCAGTGTGGGTGTATAGTAGTCTTGGAGCCAGATGCGGTGTTCATCAAGTAACTGTTTGGTTTTTGCCTGTTTCTCCTTCTCTTGAATCTCAGCTTGGAGTTCTTCCTTATGTTTTTTGTAGATTTCTATTTGTTTTTGGGCTTTGGAAATTTGGTCTTTTATTTCTTCACTCTGCTTCTTGAGGGTTTCCAGCTTGTTTTTTGCTTGTTCAATTTTTTCAGAGACACTTTTTAGTTCCTCAAGTTTTTTCTGGTTTATTTTTATCTCGGCGTCTAGCCGCTCTATTTGGTTGGAGAGTTCAAGCATTTCTTCCATGTTTTGAGTGAGCCTCTTCTTTTTATCTTCTAGGCTTTTGGTGAGTTGGCTGAGTTTTTCCTGATTCTTGTTGTATTCTCTGAGTATGTCCAGTTGGGATTGTGTGTTTTCTAGGGCTTCGGCCAGTTTTTTGCGTTCTTCTTCTACCGTGTCTCTTTCTTTCTTCAGGTTGTTTAGTTTTTCTCCGAATTCTTTGGGGTCAACTTCTCTGTCGCAGGTGGGGCAGATTTTGTTATCGATTATTTGTTGGTAATCTTCTATTTTGAGGTTAAATCTGTTGACATTTTGGAATAGTTCTCGCTCGTTCCTTCTCATTTCGTCGATTATGTTTTGCAGTTCCTTCTCATTTTTGTCTGTTGGTTTTTGGAATTTGCTGAGTTCTTCTATTTTGGGTTGGAGCTGTTCTTCTATTTCCTTCTTGTAATCATTGTTTTCGAGCTGCAGTTTTTGTCTTCTTTTTGTTTTTTCTTTTATGTCTTCTTTGAGTTTGGGAATTAGCTTCTGGATGCTGCTGAGCTCCTTTTCCTGTTCTCTGAGCTTTTCTATTTCTTCCTCTTGCTTCTTGAGTTCAGAGTCCAGCTTTTGATTTTCTTCGCTTAAAGTTTTTAGTGATTCTTCTGCTTTTCTTATTTCGTCTGTTTTCGTTTCTAGGTCCTTTTTCTTTTGCTCTAGGTCTTGGATTCTTCCTTTGAGAAAATCGCTTTTTTCCTTGATTTTGCCTATGAGGATTTTTGCGTTTTCTGCAGCGGTTCTGTAGTCTTCTATTCCGAAGGCTTTCCTCATAGTCTGTAGTCTTTCCTGGGGTTTAGCCCACAGAATTGCCTTCATTTCTTCTTGGGGTGTAAAAATAGCATACCTATAGATTACACTTTGAGCATTAGGATTGGGAGGCTCGTTAAACCTGAGAATTTCCAAAATTTTTTCCTTCAGTTCAGTGGGTGAGAGGTCATATCTTTTACCATTAATGATTAAGCAGCCTTCCTTCTGTTGAACAGTGTTTCCTTTTCTCACAAGTTTGCGTTGAACTTCGTACTCGCTTCCGTCTAATTCGAAGGTGAAGGTTACAGAGCCTTCTTTAGCCCCAAGTCTTAGTAGAGAGGCCCCCTTCTGGTCTCCTAAACCGAAAAGCGCAAATTCGATGGCTAGGAGAATGGTGGATTTTCCGGAGCCAATATCACCCTCAAAAAGGGTTGTTCCCTCTGGAAACTCAATATTTTCTTCCTGGTAGCTGCGAATGTTTACCAGTTTTAATGATTTAACTCTCATTCTAAAGCCTCCTCCAGCTTTAGAAGGTCGACTGCTTGTTTTAACACCCTACTCTCATAATCCTTCTTAGTTTCGCCAACCTTCTGGCTCTGTTTCAAGATCTTTAGAAGGTCTGAGGCTAATTTTGCTCCCTGCTCACCCTTTAGAGATTCCACCGATACCTTTACTGCTCCTATGTTTTCCCTGAAGAGATTTCTCTCAATTTCACTAATATCTTCCCCCATAGGTCTCAGTGTCTGATACTCCCTTGTGGTTAGACTATGACGGTTAATATTAACGTAGAGCGCGCCCTTCTGAGTAAGTATGTTTCTCAGTTTTGTAAAGTCTATGTCGGCTGTGTTGCCTCCGGACATTTCGCCGCTGACTCTAATAAGGACGATTTTGTTCTCTGCGGAGAGCTCACTACATTTATTGGTGAGTTCTTCATTTACTCTAGCTGAATTCTTGCCAGTGGCGTCATAGTCAAAAAGGACATATTCGGGTCCGGGTATCTCAACAAACTCCACATTCTCAATATCACTGCCAAATGAAACTATTAGGAACCCTCTTCTTTCACCTCTCGCACTGTCCTCCATGTCTCGGGGATAACCCGCAAAAATTGTGCCTGGATAAGCTACCAGTCCATACCCCTCAAATCTCTGCTTTATGTGCTGGTGTATATGTCCGCCGGCATAATAATTGAATCCTTTGGGGAGATAGGAGAGGGGTATGGACTCCATGGGGGAGAGGCTTTTGGGTTTAAGTTCAGTTATTCCACTATGAAAAGCAAAAATTTTGAAACCCGACTCCTTTTCTAGAGCTTCACGGTCAAGCATCTCAAAATACTTCTTTTCAAGCCCCAATCTGCGGGCGGAAATGCCGACTATTTTTACCCCAGTTTTTGGGTCTGTGAAAAATTGTAGCGTCAACTTTTCGTTCCTTATTTCCCCCCGAACCACCTTTGTAAATAGACCCGCACTGCTTAGAATGTCAACTATGGAGGTTTCATTGGGGCTATAGTCATGACTCCCATATATTACATATATGGGGATGTTCTGGAGAACCACCTCCTTCATCTTTTTAACTGCAGAGTTCACCACCCCAAGGTCCGGAATGTTGGAATGGAAAAGGTCTCCAGTGATTAGGATGAAGTCTACCTTTCTCTTCATGCATTCCTCCAAGGCGTAGTGGAAGGCTTCCAATTCCAAATTTTTTAGTAGTGGTTCCTTATTGGAACCGAGATGACAGTCGGATATATGGGCAAACTTCAAATCAATTCACCCGATGAAAACCGTTGACTCCTCCTTCTTTTTAGTTCGGGCCTCTTCTTCAAATTTTTTAATGTATTCTTCAAAAAGCGGAACGTGTACGGGTATGGCGAACTTTGTGAAGTTGCTGCTTATAATGGCCTCGCCCTTATCTAGGCTTGCAATCTCCCTGTCCTCATCTGAAAGGTCTTGGGCGGCGCTATCAATGATGGCCCTGCGCTCGGGAGCCACCTCATTACCCATAATGATTTTGGTATTCATATTTGCAAGAATAGTTCTGGGAATAACGCTAGTCAATTGAGTAATGGCAATAAGCCCCACTTTAAATTTTCTTCCCTCCCTAGCCACAGTGGCATAAATGTTTTCACCCATCGAGGACAAAACCTCAGTTCCCAGTACGCGTGGAGCCTCCTCAATCACCAGTGTTATCACCGGCTTGGCGTCAAGCTCACCCGTAGATTTATACTGCTGATACCTGTTAAATATACCCTCAATCACTATGCTGCCCAGAAGTAGCTCAGCTTGATCCAGTAACCGTGAAGTGTCGAGAATCACCATTTTTCCCTTCTCCAGAATCTGAATTATTTCATTTATAGTAGACTCCCCCGCAGTGTCGCTGAATGTTCGGCTTCTACACTGGAGAATCCCTGAGGAGTCCATATAAACTCCCAAAGCGTTATTGAACTTTCTTTGGAGCACATCCAATGTTCTTGAAGCAATGCCATTTGATTTCTCCCCCCTTACAATGCTTTCAATCCAGTTTTCCCCATAAAGATTATAATAAATTTTGATGGCGTCCCACTGGGGATCAGTAAAGTCAATTATCCCTTCAAAGTGTGAGGGCTTAATGGACTTTAAATTAACCACCAAGGTATGGGTGCCCGGAATGGGATTCGGAGAAAAATAGAATATGTTGTCCTTAGCCTTAGGGTGATCTTTCAAACCTTTGGCGTTGGCATGACGCCCGTAATACTCGTCGTGGGGATCCAGAACCAAGACGCCAAAATTGTCTTCACCCACAATGCTCCACAGCATAACCTTCACCAAGTTACTTTTGCCCCTACCCGTAGTGGCTGCAACCAAGACGTGATGGGTAAAAATGTCTAAGCCGTTCAAAAAAACATCAACATTCAAAACCTTGGAGCCACTGCGAACCTTACCCAGATACACGGGACAGGGTGGCTTGGTCAAAAAGTTAAGGTTTTTCTCCGAAATTAATCTAACACTTTTAAAGAATCCCGGCAAAGTTTTAGGAGCATACAACTCGTTTTTTCCCGTAACCTTTGCGATGGCCTTAACCTCAGCTAAAACGTAGCTCCTCAATTCAGGCTCTAGAAAATCAACTGCGCCGCCATGCCCCTCCAACTCCATACCTGCAAGAAGCTCTCTGGCGGCTTGGGGAACTTGACTGCCATACAAGAGATTGAAGACCTTCAAAATAAGGTAGCCATCCTTATCATCAACAACCAAGAGGTCACCCAGCTCGATTCTCTCACCACTCTTTTCGCGAATAAGTATGGAGGAAACCTCTCCCGCAACTATTTGCCCAACGACATCCATATTTTACCCACCAACTATGAAAATAGAAAGACTTCAATTTGAAACTCAACATTCAACGTCTTTAATATTTTCTAAAAATTGTCTGCGATTCCATTTATAAGGATACAAACATTTACCACTACTTGCTCTAATAGGTCATCTAAGACACTTTAACATGAAAAACGTTTTCATTTGTCTTGAAATGCAGACCATGTAGGTTTTTTTAAGATTTCCTTCTAAACCAATTAGCCAAGAGCCCTAATCAACCCCACACATTCTCCCAACTAAAACAACAGACCCCAAAATTTTAGGATAAATAATAAGCACCCCATACCAATCAACAATTCTCATCTCCAAAGAAGAAATTTAAATTTTCCACAAATATTTATTAGCCAAGAAATAAATTAAGCAATTTACTACATGTTAGGGTGAAAATTTTTTGGGCAAAAGAATAATCGGTCCAAAAACTGAGAAGGAAATAGATGACTTATTCGGATCAAAGAAAAAGAGGAGACGGAAAACTAAAAAGAAAAGAAAGTCCAGCCCGAAAAGAAAAAAATCAAAAGGCAAATGAACACGTAAAGAGAAAAACTCTAAAAAATTCGAGGGAGAAGCTCAAAAATTCAAAAGGCGAAGCACCCGTTTACTCTGCTCCACTCTCCTCATCTATAACAATTCCATATTCTCAGCCCAAAAAATAGGAACATTTTTGGAAAACTTTTATTAGGATAATTAGGCTAAAAATTATAAGACTTTATATCTACAATTAGGGTTAAACCCTCTTGCAAAAAATTGGAGCGAGGACTGATTAGATTATGAGTTGGATATTTGGAAAGAAGAAGGAAGAAAAACCAAAAGAAAAGGAAGCAAAACCAGCAAAGGCAAAGGCAAAGGCAAAAACAGCAAAAGCAGCGAAAGCGAAGGCCGCAACTACCACATAAAGTTGCTTCTGGTTCGAACTGGAAGGAAGTGGAGAGATTTAGTGAGTGTAATTCTTATTGAGCAGGTTTTGGGGAGGACTATTTTTACCAGTGGGTCAGTTGGTTTAGCTTATCGTGCGCGTCTTTGGCTTGGATGTGTCTCGCAAATTTCCCCCATATACCTTTTTTAGATATTGCTGAAAGCAGGGCATACTTGTATCTTTGCATTTCGTCGGAGCGGACCCGGGCGTTTGAATCTGCGTCTATAAGTCCGTAGGGATATCCTGGAAATGTGATGTCTGCAGAGTTGTTGGAAAGAGATTCCACTATCTCGCCTATTTCTTCTATACTTAATTTTTTTGCCTGTTCCCTATATATTTCGAATCGGAAGATTCGCTCCGTCATAGGATTGAGTTTTACTAAGAGTATGACTGCCTCGTGAACTGGGCTAAAGGCTTCTGCGACAGGATAATAGTACCACATGGGGTATATTATATTGTTGTTTTTTGCGAATTTTCTTGCAGCCCCAAGAAGAGATAAGCCCGTAGTGGTGAATAGGCCGCAGGTCTTAGTTAAACCGGTAACAATAACGCCCTTCTTTTTAGCCAGTTCATAGACAGCCTTTGAGTATTTAGACTCGTTGGTAAACGCGGTTTGGAGGGTGCCATCCATAACAATGACATCTTTTTCTTCTAGCTCATTCTCTATTACGTGTTTGGCGAATTCCCACTCTGCGAATCTTCTCGCTATAGAGGAAACTGTTGCTATGTCCGCTCTGAGATTCCCCTGCATCACGCTGCGATCCATGGAGCTGAATGAGAGATCCCGAGTGTCTGGAAGATAGTTTTCAAATTCTTCACTTACCGGGAAAATCGAGGTGTCATAATATATCTCGCTCTGCCTAAAATTTGAAAAGGTGACCGAAAAAAATTCTATTCTCCTCGGCATCACACTTTCAAAAACCCGCTTCTTATTCTGGAAGATGTTGAAAAAAACCCGATTAATCTGAATTGAAAAATTTGGAGCACCCACAATCTCCTGATTCCCCCCATCAACAAAAGCCATTTTGCGTTCAGACCCAGTACCTTTAATCTCCCTAAAATTCTCCACACTAAAGGGATACGCCACGTATCCCGAACCCGAAAAGAAAGGATCACCAAGATCCGCCTCATTAACAAATCTATCCAAATTCTCAATAACACGGTCCAAAACATCTGCCAACGACAAACAAACTCACCACCCTACTATAGAAAAATACATCGACTGAACTTGAAGAAACAACCACCACACTCACATCTTAAATGCTTAATTACGAGGATGCCCACAGATAAGTAGTTATCCCCAAATATAAAGTCCTCCTCTAATACAAAGATGACCATCATCAGTTATTCTACACACTTTCTCGTTGATTTTTTCCTTTTCGCCTCCCGTGAAAATCTCCCTTTCTCTCCTCCATTAGCGAAAAGGAGGTAATATAGCCCCATTTTTGAAACAGTTTAAAAAAAATTAAAGAGAAAATCTACACAGCAACAGATAAAGTAAGTAATTTTTTTACAGAAACTTTTCCTTCAATAATGTTTTTATGTAGTTTAACACACTTATTATACATTTAAGCTCCTCACAAGCTTAACAATTTCACTTAAAGGGTGTTTTTATGAAACCTCCAATATGCTACATATGTTATAAAGATTTTCGAGACCGTGAAGAGGGAGGGTTGGTCTATTTCAAAAAGCGACCAGACGATTATAAGTGGGATGAAAAAATGAGAAAAGGGGGAATGACTGGCCATCCGCCCTATGCGGGATGGTTCTGCGGAGACCACTACGAAGAAGCGAAAAAATTGGAAAATTTGAATATTGATGAAGCAATGAAAATTCTAAGAACTTTATTCAAGGTCAAGTAGTGCCTAGGATATCTACAGCAGCGAGTGCGTAAACTTTTGTGGCTTCGATCAGATTCTCTATCGGTACATATTCATTAGTTCCATGTGGAGTTTCTGAGCCTGCACCATAGCAGACTGTTGGAATGCCCTTAGCGCGGAAGAATCGAGCGTCTGTACCTCCAGTATGCACAAATAGTAATGGGTCTCTACCGGTTACCTTTTTTATAACATTTTTCACCAGCGGAACTAAAGGCGCGTCGAGTTTTTGGTAGGAGGGTTCAAATCTAAGTGTTTCTTCCACTGTGATTCCCTCTATTCCCGCAGACTTTAGATTTGGATAGGTTTTCTCCAAAGTTTTGTTAAAGTCTATTCGGATTTTGTTAATTTCCTCTTTAACCTGGTCATAGTCCATTCCAGGTAGGATTCTTATATCCACTTCCGCCTCCGCATTAGCTGGAACGATATTTACCTTTTCTCCTCCCCTAATCATACCCACATTTACAGATAATCTTTTGTACATTTTGTTAATCAACTCCCTAGGAAATCCCAGGGCCTCCAGCTGTTTCAAGGTGGGCTGTATCGCATCTATTATCCTATTGACATCTTCGGGAAGCGTTCTATCCACCTGCTCAATTTTGTATAACTCAAAGCAGAACTGACACAGCAGATCTATAGCGTTAACACCTAGAAATTTCACACTGGCATGAGCAGGTATTCCTCTAGCCTTCACGCTCAGCCATAATATACCCTTTTCACCTACGCACAGTGTATTAAAGGGGGAGAATTCGCCCACAATGCAGGCGTCACCCTTCAAAACACCCTTATCCACAAGGAAACCAGAACCCAAATATCCACCAGTTTCCTCATCAGGAACCAAAGCCAGAACCAGATCCCCCATAAGACCCACATCCTTCTCGGCCAGAACCTTAGCCGCCACCATAGCAGCTCCAACATTGCCTTTCATATCTGCAGCCCCTCTGCCAATAATACGCGAATCAACCACTTTACCCTCCCAAGGATCAGCAATCCAAGCCTCAGGATTAGATACCGGCACAACATCCACATGACCATCCCAAATGAATCTACGCTTACCCCGCCCCCTCAGTATTCCCACCACACTCACCTTTCCTTTTTGCGATTCATAGAGATTAACACTCAAGCCACTATCAGAAAGATAATCCTTCATGAAACCAGCAATTTCAACAGTATCTCCGGGAGGATTCACAGTCTTATAACGGATCAGCTCCTGAACCAGTTTAACTATATCATCTCTTCTCGAATCAATTTCCTTCAAAACCACATCCATAATACTCAATTGCCTCACCTCAAAAACGCCAACATAATACTAAACAAGCTAAACAATAATATTTTTATCTCAAAGCTTTAGACCTTAGGATAACAGGAAAATAAACCCATCTAAAAAGTCCTTCGACAAAACTCTAAACTAATTAATTATAATCAATCCTGCCCAACATAAGTCGCGTTATTGATCTTTATGAGGACACAAAAAGCTTCCCAGATTAAGGCTCACACAGTAATCCTCAGCTGCAAATCCAAATATCTGGAACCCAAAATTTCTAATAGTAGCCTTAAAGGCTATTCTTGTAAAACTTTCGGTGCAACTCGCTATCCCGATATAAGCTTACCTTTTATCTCCCACATATATAAGCGGGGAACCTGTATTGTGTCGCTTCTCCAATCACTACTTTTCGGTTTGAGTTTTCCAGACACCCAAATCAGAATCCCCCCGAAAATTAAGCCCACTCTATGTTGAAAAATTTAGGAGGGGCAGAAGTAAGTTGGACTTTGATGGCTTGTTTGAGGCTTGATTTTCTTGGGTTTTGTTTCCTTTTTTGGAAAGCTTAATATAGGACTTTTTAGACTTAATAATATTCATATATATTTATAAAATATAAATAATATATTTTGTAAGGATGAGGTGTGAATCATGCCTGTATGGAAAATGATTGAACTTGTGGGCATATCTGAGAAGTCTTGGGAGGACGCCGTCAAAAGCGCAGTAGCCGAAGCCGCAAAAACTCTGCGAAACATAACCAGAGTCTCAGTTGAAGAATTCGACTGCAAAATTGAAAACGACAAAGTAGCAGCCTACAGAGCCAGAATAAAAGTAATCTTCGAAGTAGAGCGTCCAGAGTAAACAAGATAAAAGGCCTTCCACCCCTTCCCACCTTTTTTTAAATTGCGAGTCTACTTATTCGCTTGTTCCTTTTTCAACGATTTTTACGTTTTCTGGTTTTTCTTGGGGGGTTTCGTTGTTTTTTCCTCTTAAATGTAGGTGACAAATTATTGCGGCTATGAAGCCCACCACTCCCCAGAGATAAAACATGCTGCTGATTCCAAGGTTGTCCACAAATAAGCCGGATATTAGGGGGCCTCCCACCATTCCTATTCCCATAGCAGTGTCGTAAAGGCTTAAGACAGTAGCCATACCGTGCTTTCTTCCCGCCTCTGTTCCCAAGGCTAAGGCGGGAGCCTCGGCGGCAGCAGAGAAAATTGGAGCGAGAACAACCAGCGGTATTATTCCCTCCAGACTGGGAACAAACGGCATAATAAGTATTAGAGCTGCTCCAACACTCATACCCATAACGGTTAGTTTTGTTCTGTCAAAGCGGTCCGAGGCCAGACCCATGAGGGGTTGGAGTAAGGCGCTTACCAAGAGAAATATGGCGAGAACTATTCCGACTTGGGTGGCTGAGGCTGCAAATTTTGACGTTAGAAAAATTGGTAGGAAGGATACCAAAGCGTTTCTTGAAAGACCAACACTTGTTCTGTAAGTCATTATCCCCTTTACATGGGGGTCCTTCCACGCATTTCTCACTGAGGGTTTAAAGTTTGTCGTGGTAACAGTTTTGATTTTCTGTAATACTGGGCCGGGATTTCTTTTTATATCCTCAAGATTGGGGAGGAAAACTATGACCAGAACTAGGGCAATTGCGCTTAGGGCGGCCATGGTGTAAAAGGCTGCGGCTGCACTGTAATTGTCAAACATCCAGCCACCTATGAAGGGACCTACTCCAAATCCGACCATGAGTGAGGTCATGAATGTGTTCATGTAGGTTCCCTCTTTCCCCTTCGGCGTTAGGTCACCTATGTAGGCTTGGGAAACGGGTAGAACCATGGCGGAGGTGAAGCCGTTGGCGAAGCGTATCGTGGTGAGGAGAACCACGTTATTGGCTATAACGTAACCTAAACCGGTAAGGGCGTAGCCCAGCAGTCCGATTATTAGAAAATTTTTTCTGCCCCTTACGTCGGACACTCGCCCCACTATGGGGCTTGCAATTGTTCGAGAGAGGCCGAATCCCGAGAATATTAAGCCAATCCAGATTCCCGAAGCCGCTAGGTTTTGTTCAGCGTATAGCGGCAGTATGGGTGCGACTATCCCGATCCCGAGCATCGAGGTAAACACAGCGATGAACAGAATAATAAAGACGATTCTTAGTGGTAGGCTACGTTTCAACAATTGGTATCACTGACCTAGGAGTGCTGAAAAATAAATTAATTAGCATAAAGGTTTTGTGTAATACTTAACTTTTTTGGTTTCCTAAAAACCGGCTTGCTAAGTGAATCCTTTGTGTGTTGAACATGGTTTGGGGTCTAGATTGATATTTTTATTGCCTGGTTGGGGCATTTTTCGACGCATTTTAGGCATTGTGGGCAATACTTGTCCGCGTAGGCTTTGAAGGTTAAATAGATTTCGTACCTTTTGGGTGCTCCATCCTCACTTTTTTCTTTTGTTGGCTTGAACATTAGCAGGGAGTGTGGGCAGATACTTAAGCATTTTAAGCATTTTGTTGGACGATTCTCCGAAGGATCGTGAGGTAGAATACATTTTTGGGAGTTGTATTCGAATTTGACCATTATTAGAACCTCTACCAGATTTCTCTCGCAAGAGGATGAGTATTCCTGTCTAAAAGGTTAATGGCGTTTTGTTCGCAGGCCATTCTGCAAAGCCCGCATCCGAAGCATAGTTTAGGGTCTACATATGCACGGTTGTCTTTTCCTAGACTGATTGCCCCGAACTGGCAGCGCTTTACACATTCGCCGCAGCCGATACATTTGTCGATGTCAACTTCGGATACATACTCTGCTTTGCGATAAGCGTTCTCAATACCATACCATATTCTCGGTCTTGCAGCATAGCAGTATTTGGTATCGCAATTGCAGATGCAGATGGATTGAGGCATCTCACACCACCAGAATACCGCATGTACGTAACCCTTTTCGTCGAATTCTTGTAGCTTTTCCTTCGCTTCCTCGGGGCTTAGTCTTTTTTCCTTCCAACCTCTGATTGCCTTCCTATTTATTTCGGTGATTGGGGCGTAGTTTAGGCACTTGTATTCGTCCTGCCCCTTGAAGAGTCTCTTACACATACAGGGATATAGAACATGATCGTGGCTCAAATCAACTATTTTTAAGGCATCCTCTAATGGAACCACTTGAGCCGCATGGTCGCGGATGGCAACATAGTTCCCGTAGATTCTAACTAGGCGACCTACAAATGGGAGGCTTGCCCAGTTAACCTCATCCATCATTTTTGAAATTCGGATCGGGTACCAAGCTGATTCGGAGACAGTTTTTGCATCTCTAACTTTCCTAGGCTCCCTACCCAGAATTCGGTCTAATGACGAGAGCTTATAGAAAAATTCTTCAGAGAACCCTTTAGGATTAAGATACCATTTACCATAACCTTGAGCATGCATCTTACAGAATTTGCACAATATCTCCACATCCTCATAAAATCGAAGAAGAGCTAAACATAACTAGAATATTCTTATTTTTGAATTTTTAGTTTTAAACAGTTTTTCTGACGAAAGGGATTAAAACCAGAAGAAACTTCTGTAATAAAAACTTTAGCTGTATATTTGAGGTGGTTTTATTGATTATTGACACCCATAGTCAGCTCTGGAATGAGGAAGCTTTCAAGGCTATGCCTGAACATATGAAGGCGGGCTACTTGGCTGTTTTCGGAACCGGTTTTGCGGGGCCCAAGCTTGAAGACGAAATAAAGGATATGGATGAGGCAGGAGTTGACAAAGCAGTCATAGTGGCAATAGATGCTGAAACCGTGTGGGGATACAAGGTTTCAAACGAGCTGGTTGCAAAGGCGGTAAGCCAGTACCCAGATAGACTAATAGGATTCGCGGGGGTGGACCCCCATAAAGGTGTTCTAGCAGTAAGAGAGCTTGAGAGAGCTGTTAAAGAATTGGGGTTAAAAGGACTCAAACTTTTACCTCACCTTCTTGAACTTTATCCCAACGACAAAGTGATGTATCCTGTCTATGAAAAAGCCCAGGAGCTAGGGATACCGGTTCTTTTCCACACTGGAACTCAGTTCCACTCTGGAACACGCATAAAGTACTGTCAACCCCTATACATTGACGATGTAGCGGTGGACTTCCCAAACCTCAAAATTGTCATCGCTCACTTCGGTTTTCCATGGTTTTACGAAGCCATAGCTGTGTGTCAGAGGAATCCCAACGTCTACATTAATTTGGCGGGGTGGGCTCCCAGACACATACCAGAACCAGTAATAAGCTACATTAATGGTCCTCTGAGAAACAAGGCGCTTTTCGGTTCAGACTACCCCCTTCTGCCCAGAAAAAGAATAGTGGAAGAATTAAAGCAGCTCCCCTTTAAAGAAGGTATACTCACAAAACTATTCGAAGAAAACCCGAAGCGACTCCTTGGAATCAGTTAAATGGATCATAAAACCTCCACATCCTCCCTCTTTTATTTCTACCAGTTCATTGCTCTTCTTATTTAGCAAATTAATATTTTCTGGTGAATATGCTTTTTATCGGAAAAACTTTTAGAAGATATATGAAGTGAAAATTAGACCTTTTTGTGGGTATTCTTTAGTCAAGTTAAAGAAGTGAGCTTGTGTCTCTAAGTGAATCAGCTAGTTTCCTAAATTATTTCCTCTGTTAGGCTTCTGGTTACTTCTTCGGTTTCAATTATCTCTATTTTTCTTTTTATCATCTCTTTGAGAAACTCTCGGGCTTCCAAGCATCCTTCGGGTGGTAGTACTCCCTTGCTTGTGGCTTTTCCGTTGGCAATCATTTGTACAGCAGCGGAGGCTGCAGCTGCAGTTGTTGTGGCGAAATTGGCCAGCCCATCATAGGTGTATTTTACCGATTCTCCTTCTCTTTTTCCTGCGATAATGAGCTTTGCGGCGGATGCGGTGGGAGCCGCTTTTTCGATCATTTCCTTAATTTCTTGGGGGTAGGCGTGTTGTGAGAATGTTAGCGAAACAGCAAAATCCAGTGGAACTATGGATACTCCCTTAACGTTTACTGGTTGCTTGCTTGCAAATCCGGATTTGCTCAGTTTTCTGAAAACCTCATCGAGCCAAGAGGGAAGAGTTGCCCCCTTGACGCTCACATTCCTTACACCTTTGATGTAGCGGGGTAGTGTGAGGGGTTCCGGGTGCCCTATGCTGTAAACCTCCACTTCTCCGATGGGGTCTATGAACTTCACAACTTCTTTTTCAGTGCCAGCCTCAATGTACTTTAGTTTTCCATTGCGGAACGTGGGAATCTTCCCACTTAGGGAGTGGAGGATGTGATAATTTGCTGCGGGTCCCCCAGTGTCACGGACGCTAACAGCCCAAGCTATTTTTATATCCTCCACTTCGTCCATTTTGGTTGAGGCGTACTTGGCAGTCATGTTGCTGAGTCCGGGGCTTGTACCACAGCCTATACACGCGGTTATCCCGGCCTTTTTGGCTTGTGCGTCGTGTTTGAAGGCTTCTTCTGCGGCGTCAAAATCATCGCAAATATCTACGAGGTTGACTCTGGCTTCTATGGCGGCATTAACAACCTTTTCGCAGTACTCATAGAAGGGGCCAATGTTACTGGAAACTGCATCTGCGCCCGAAATGACTTCAGTTAAAAGCTTAGGTTCATTGGCATCCACAAATTGTGCGGTAATCTCAACGCTCGATTTCTTATATTTTTCAACCACTTTTTGGGCGGCGCTCAGATTTAAATCCGCAACAACAATCTCTTCAACACCGCTCTTAACCAAATCCTCTACTACAGCGGAACCTATTATTCCAGCTCCACCCAGAACAACAATACGCATGAAATTGCCACTCCAAAACTATTTACTGGTTTAATAAGTCTTTGTAGGAAACCAACTTATATCTTTCTAATACTTAAAAGGCATAATGATGAATTCTCGATTCCGCCGCACCAGAAAAAGGGAATAAAACAGTACGACTATTCTTGCAGCATAGACCAACAGATTCAAGCTGAAACCTTCTCAAGCTCCATTTTTGGAGATATAAAAGTTTTGGGCAAAATTCAAAAATAGAAGAGGTATCTATAGCTTTATACATGATTGATTCAAGCATAGTGACCCTTGTTGCAGTAGAATAGTGTTGACGCAGGAGTGATTTTACTATGGAGAAACCAAAATTACTGGATCTTAAGGTTTTTGCGTATGAAAAAATTTGTGCCGAGGATTATCCCGAGAACGCCCACGTGTACGTTGAGGCGGAGTGCGTTGACTGCGGTTTGGTTCCTTTTAATGTGACTGTAGAGCACTGGAATGGGGACTCCCCAGTTGCCTTTCATGGAATTATTTGGTTGCAGTGTTCAGTGTGCGGGCGGAAAAAGGAGTATCTATCGGTACTGGAGGACGGCGGCAAGCCTAATTATTTTGAGCAACGCAGGTGTAAGTGCGACAATCCCACATTCTACATTGCAAGCTGCGACAGAATGGAGAGAGTAGAAGACGCCAACGTTTTCAGTGAAGGAGTTGTTGTAGGAAAGTGCAGCAACTGTGGAGCACTACAAGTAATTGCTATGACTGGCTAAACGAGCAATTACTAAATTCTCTTTACCACTCCCCCAATTTTTTCCCTTGTTTGGAAACCTTCTCTAAACCATTAGTTTCACAAACTCAGTTTATCCCCCCTAATTTAAGTGTTCGGCAATAAAAAGTTGAAGCACAACTACTTGTAGCTCTTTGCTTTTAGCCGACTTTCTGTGAGTTCTGAGCTGGCAATGTTAACGTGACTGTTTCTTCGTCCCAGCGAACCCTGGAGGCTTAAATTTTTCAAATTTTGTTACTTGTTTTGGAATTCATCCAGTTGTACTGGTTGTTTGGATAATCCAATGCGAAATCTTTTAGTTTGGGACAATTATTGAATTTATGTATGGCTCAAGTAAAAAGAATTGATTATGTCGATGGCTCTGGAAATAGGTACATTTTGGAATCAGAAGAGGGAAAAGCAGTAGTCAAATATGAGCCTATGACACCTGAGAGGAGTTCTAGTGGCTTCTACTATGGTGGCGAACCGTTTGAAAGAGATATAGATGTTAAATTGTTTAACCAAATTGCAGAGATTGCTATGCAAGCTATACAAACCAAATCATCTCATATAAATAGAAGAATCATGGGTTCTGGAATGCTCACAATTGAAATTAACAACTCAAAACAAAAAGCAATTCTTGCTCCCGATTCTAAAATTAAGGAAAAACTTGAAAAATTTCTTGACAAAACAAAACCAAAAAATCCTTAATATTTGCATAAAAAAAAGGGAAAAGGCCGAAAAGGCATTGCAAAAGAAAAAGGAAAAATTATTCTGCAAAAAACATTTTGGTTGTAAAAACCTCTATTCTTTTAACTTTTTTATTCTCAAAAATGGTGCTTTTCCCCAAAAAAAGAAAAAAAGCTTAAAAATTTGTTTGCCTCTTATACTCCCTACAGAATGTTGGAGGAAAAATTTTTTAAACAAAATACCTCTTATAATTTAGGTTTAATAACTAGAAGTTAAGTTTTTTCTATGATTTTTAGGAAAAAATAATTTTTTTTATTAGAAAATGTGGTGCAGAATTTGTTAGTATCTTTTATAGGTTGGTGGCGAAAATGAAGCAGTTGCATAGACCGAGAATCGTTACGGAAATTCCGGGTCCCAAGTCCCGAGAGTTATGGAAACTTCACGAGAAGTACATTACTAGAAGTCTGGGTATGGATAATGAAATATTTGTTGAAGAGGCGCAGGGGGCCCTCCTAAGAGATGTAGATGGGAATGTTTACATTGATTTTGCGGGAGGAATAGGTACTATAAATGCCGGTCATTGCCCTCCATCCGTTGTTGAAGCTGTTCAGAAACAGGTGGAGAGACTCATACACACTGGGTATCAGGTTGTGCCATATGAAGTTTACGTGAGATTGGCGGAAAAGCTTTGTGAGATTACCCCAGGCTCCTTTGAAAAAAAGGTTCTCATAATCAACAGCGGAGTGGAAGCTGTTGAAAATGCGGTTAAAATCGCAATCCATTACACTAAAAGGCCTATAATCATTGCCTTTGAGAATGCCTTTCATGGAAGAACAAGGCTGGGGATGGCTCTCACAAGCAAAGTAAGGCCCTACAAGCTTGGTTTTAATGCTTACCTATATAATTTGGATCGTTATCCCTACGCTTACTGTTATCGGTGCCGTTATGGTTTGGAGTATCCCAGTTGTGGATTGAGGTGTCTCCATGCCATAGAGGAGGGGTTCGCAGTTCGCTACGCTGCAGAAGAGACCGCTGCCATTATAGCGGAACCCATTCAGGGCGAGGGAGGTTTCATTGTGCCTCCAGACGACTGGTTCCCAGGACTTAGAAAAATATGTGATAAGTATGGAATAGTGTTAATTGATGATGAGATTCAGGCGGGAATGGGCAGAACGGGAAAGATGTTTTGCGTGGAGCACTACGGGGTGGAGCCAGATATAATCACAGTGGCAAAATCTATTGCCGCAGGCTTTCCGGTGAGTGCCACTATTGGTAAAGCCGAAATTATGGACTCCCCCCAGAGAGGAGGATTGGGAACCACATTTGGGGGGAGCCCTGTTTCATGCGTTGCTGCTCTTGAAACCATTAAAGTCATAGAAGATAACCTTGCCCACGCCCAAAAAATGGGAGTAATCATACATAAAAGATTGCGGGAGATGCAGGAAAAGTACGAAATAATAGGAGACGTGAGAGGCAAAGGACCCATGGCAGCCTTGGAACTGGTGAGGGATCTAAGAACAAAGGAGCCTGCAGACCAAGAAACTAAGAAGCTGGTTGAAACCTGTACCAAAAAGGGACTGATTACATTGAGGTGCGGAATCTACGACAACGTTATACGAATTTTGGTACCTCTGATTATAGAAGAAGGACTCCTGAACATGGGACTGGATATTCTCGAGGAGTCTCTAAAAGAAATCACATAAATTCTTAAAAAAAATGGGGACTACACAGTGAAAAGTGAAACATTGTATGTAGTCTGGGTGTAGATGATTTTGAGGAAGTATCGCTTAGTTGTCTTTGATATGGATGGAACAATTATCTCGGGAGTTAATAGTTGGCAGTGTTTGCACAGGCACTTCGGTGTGGAGAACCTAACAAATTTGAGGGACTATTTGGAGAAAAAAATTGATTACTCTGAGTTTATGAGAAGGGATATAAAGCTCTGGCAACCGCCACCCCATATAGATGAGGTGAGAAGTGTTCTCCTAAACTACGAGTTGGAGCCACACGCCCAGTACGTCACAGAAAAACTGTTAAACTGGGGACTAAAGGTTTGCATAGTGTCCGCGGGTATAGACATAAGGGCTAGAGACTTGGGCGAAAAATTGGGTATAAAGTGTACGGTTGCAAACGGTTTAAAAACAGACAGAAACGGCTACCTTACGGGAGAAGGAATTTTAAGAGTTGAACTATTAAAAAAAGAGAAGGCACTGAAAAGGGTTGCAAAAATTCACGGCGTTAAACTCTCAGAGTGCGTAGCGGTGGCGGATAGTAAATTTGACAAGTCCTTCTTATCAGCGGCGGGTTTAGGCGTAGCCTACAAACCCTCAGAAGAACTAGTAGAGTGCGCGGATTTGGTAATAGATGATTTAAGGGAACTCCTAAAAATATTCGGGGAACAGTTTTGAGGCCCCTAGCCTTTTTAGAGTCTCCTTAGGTATTCTGGTTGGAGAAGCTTCCTTCCAGTTTCTGGGTCAACCTCTAAGAGCTCAATGTGGGAATCGAGAAATTCTAACATGTCATCCTTATCTTCCGGCAGTTTGCCGTTAATGGGTAAATAGTTGGAAACATGGTCGCTTAGAAATTCGCTGTTAACCTCCAGTTCATCTATAAGGATTCTGGTCTCTTTTAGTATGTCAAGTGGAGAGCCCAAATGTAGAATCCCCTTCTCAAAAACCTCATACAGAGGAGTGCCCGGAATTGGTACAAGGGTGCGTACGCGAATGAATGCAGGGTCAATCTGGTTTAACACTCTAGCAGTTTCCCTTGCGTGAATTTCGCTCCTCTCCACCCCGCCCAAACCCAGAATCACATACTCACTGAGGTGAATTCCAGACTCCACCACCATTCTCCCCGCTTTAATCATTTCCTCAGCTGTTGCCCCCTTATTTATGAATTTCAAAAGCCAGTCGTCACCGGTCTCAAGACCCACATGTAACCTTGTGAGACCAGCCTCATTCAACCTCCTCAATTCAGAAACAGTCTTAGTATGGAGAATGGTTTTCGCCCTAGCGTAGCTTGTTATCCTCTCCAAATTGGGGTAAACCCTATAGGTGTGATCTAATATTTCCTCCAATTCTTGAGTCTTCAGAATAATGGAGTTGCTGTCTCCCCAAAACATGTTGGGTCTCTCACCGTAAACCTCCGCCGCCATCGAAATATCACTCTTAACCTCCTCCACCGACCTCCGAGAAAACTTTTGACCCTTATACATATTACAGAAAGCACAACGGTTCCAAGGACAGTTACGAGTCACCCTAATAAGCATACTATAAGCCTCAGATGGCGGACGATAAGGAGGAAACTCAAAACCCACAAGCATCACCACACATCACAACAAAGTCTCAATTTTTAAAGTTTAGCATACCTATCCCCTAATAAACATTTGTGAAGCGTAGTATAAGGAGTACAGAATATTATCCAAAAATATCATTTTGTGTTAAAAAATTTTCTGAAATTTTAAGAAATATATCATTTTTTTACACGTTTTCTTATCCTTTTAATTATCATAGGAGCTCTGCGCCTGAACAGCAGGATTCTTTCTCAAACTCAGCTTCCTTTATTTAACTATCAAGACCCCTCCTAGGATAGTGGTGCAAATGCCAGACCAGTTTATTCCTATCCCAGTAATTTCAAGAGAGAGCATTGAACCATTTACCAAAAAAGAAAGTCTAATGGGCAACGGACAGGATTTGTCCTGAAAGGTATCGCAGAATAGGGCTTTGAAACAAAATTTATACTTTAAGACGTATTTCACCTTTAGGGTAGGGGAGAAGTACCGTTTTTCGTCGCAAATAAGATGCTTCAAAAATGAAAAAATTGAGAGGAAAAAGCGAAAATCAACTTGTCAAGACGTAGAGTATCGAAAATTTATATACTACTTACTCTATAAATATATCCATACAATATAACTGCGTAATTTTTTGGAGGAACAAGTTTGTCTAAAGGAATATATGAGAGTAAACCTTGGCTGAAACACTATGACCCTCACGTTCCAAATACTCTTGAATATCCAAACGTACCATTATCTCACTTTGTGGATGATTCAGTGAAGGAATTTCCAGATAGACCCATGATGATTCAGGGCAAGAGAATAATTTCCTTCAAAGAGTTCGGCAATTACCACTACAGCTTCGCAGCGGCCCTTGCTGATATGGGGGTAAAGAAGGGGGACCGAGTGGGAATATACTGTCTAAACATGCCCCAATACTTGATAACTCTCTACGCAGCCATAAAAATTGGGGCGGTGCCCACAGGAATAAACCCGCTCCTCACTCCCAGAGAAATCAAATACATTTTAGACGACTCTGACGCGGAAACAATTGTAGCCCTAGACCTTTTCCTGTCCCGAGTACAGGAAGTGAGAAAGGAAACCAAATTGAGGAATGTGATAGTGGCGGGGTTAGGCGACTTTCCACAGGAGGGCCCTCTGCCTGAGCCGACAGAGTATGAGGGGGCAGTCTCATTCTTGGAACTTCTTAAATATGAGCCGAAACCCCCAGAGGTGAAAATAAATCCCAGAGATGATTGGGCTTTGCTCCAGTATACTGCGGGCACAACTGGTTTACCTAAGGGAACAATTCTCACTCACGAAAATATGGTTAGACAAACAACTCAACTCATGTCTTGGTTAAAGTTTGAGAGAGGTAAGGAGATTGTTTGCTCATCTTTCCCATTCTTTCACCTAGCGGGTCTAGAGTTCAATATAGGCTGTGTTTCTATGGCAGCCGGCCAAATCCTAATAGCCAACCCCAGAGACATTGAGGGAACAATAAACCTAATCGACCAGTACCACCCTACGGTCATATGCAATGTTCCCACAATCTACATCCAGCTACTGAGACATCCAAAATTTGAAAAATCAGCAATAAGAAACGCGAAAATGTTCATAAGCGGAGCTGCAGCCTTCCCCCCAGAAATTATAAACGAGTATAACAGCAAAACCCAAGGAAAGGTGCTTGAAGTCTGGGGAATGACCGAGGCCAGTCCCGTGCTCACAGCAAACCCAGTTGAGGGACTAAAAAAGGTGGGATCTGTGGGTATTCCCCTCCCAGACACCATAATTAAGGTGGTGGATCCAGAGACTGGGAGTGAAGAGCTTCCAGTGAGAGAGCGGGGAGAACTCATAGCATACGGCCCTCAAGTTTTCTATAAGGGTTACTGGAAGAAACCGGAGGAGACTGAGAAGGCTTTAAGGAATGGTTGGTACTATACTGGCGATATTGGCTATATGGACGAGGATGGCTACTTCTACATCGTTGATCGGAAGAAGGACATAATCAATGTTTCAGGGTATAAGGTGGCTTCAAGAGAAGTTGACGACATATTATTTGAACATCCCGCAGTGAACATGGCCGCGACCATTGGTATACCTGACCCAGATAGACCGGGTAGCGAAATAGTGAAGGCTTTTGTCACATTGAAGGAGGGATACGAGGGAAGCCCTAAACTCGCCGAAGAGATTAGGCAGTTCCTAAAGAAAAGTTTAGCACCCTATAAGGTTCCAAAAATAATTGAGTTCAGAAAAGAACTGCCCCTCAGCGCCACAGGTAAAGTTCTTAAGAGAGAATTGAGAGAAGAAGAAAAAGCCAAAATGAAAAAGTAGAACAACTTTCATTTTCATTTTTTTATCGTTCATTTATTTACATCTTTGCTTTATGTGATTTTTTTCTTCAGCATTTCTGTTAATGTCTAGCATTTTATCCTTCTAGGGTTTTGCTGAATTCTGCTTTTTTACGAGTGGGCATCATGGTTAGTGAGGTAACGGTTCTCAAAAGTTAAGTTTAGGCTTAAAGTTTTTCTGCGTGAGGAAGATTGGTTCGATGGGAACTTCTTGGATGGTCTTGGTTATTAATGTGGTTATTATGTTTTAATTTATTTTTATGTCAAAGGGAAGGTCTGAAAGCTACTGAGAGGAATGATTAAAGGGTGGTGATAATTTAATATGGGTGTGTTTGTATATTATGAATTGTTGTTTGCTTTAGGTTTATGGGTGGTTTCCTTTTATGATTCAGGGAATTTATCTTATTGACCATCGTGGTGTGTGTATTCTTTCAAGGAAGTATGGTTCAATTGATATTGATGAGAATCTTATCGGAGGCTTTTTAACTGCAATCCTCAAGTTTTCCAGTAAACTTATTCACGGAGAAGAGGAAGATCTTCAGGAAATCATGCTGAGAAATTACAGAATAATCTATGAGTCAAGTGACAACCTTAAACTAGTGGCAGTCATTCACAGGGAAGACAATGAGGAAATGGTAAGGGACGCTTTGCGAAAAATAATCAGCCTATTTATCAGAAATTTTGGTTCACAACTCCAATATTGGAATGGAAGCGTTCAACCGTTTGCAGGTTTCGAGAAAAAAATTGATGAAGTGTTTCTGGAGAAGGATTTGAGAGAGTTAATTGTATCCGAAGCCCCAGAAGTTACGCCTAAAGCCACGGTCTCAATGCAGGAAGTATCTAAACCAGTTTTGTCTTTAAAGCAGATTCTCAGAAGATCGAAAACCTTCATGTTCAAAATCCTTCTTGTCGGCGACCAAAGTGTTGGAAAAACCAGTATTGTTAAAAAAACCACCGAAAATAAATTTTCCACAGAATATAAACCCACCATTGGCTGCGATTTCACCGTGAAACAGTTTGAAATTGGCAGGAACAAGGTGCGATTGCACTTCTGGGATTTCGGGGGCTCAACAAACTTTGAGCATATGAGAAGGGAACTCTACGTAGATGCGGATGCAGCCGTTCTGGTTTTTGACCTAACCAATCCAGAATCACTCAAAAACTTGGAGAAATGGCGCAAAGAGATACAAAGTTCCTTTGGCTCCCTTACAATGTTTGTAGTGGGCAACAAATCGGATCTGGAGAGGAAGATACCAGTTGAGGAAGGCCTGAAATATGCCAAAGAAATAAATGCAACCTACTTTGAAACGAGCGCCAACACTGGAATAAACATTGAGGAACTCTTCAGATCAATGGCAGAACTACTAATTAAAAAAGAGTAACAGACACAACAGAGAAACCTAACACTTTTTAAATCGCAAAATAATGTTTCCCCTGTCAATCCTAATTCTTTTAGGAAATTTACTGGTGAGCAATTATGGAATATGAAAAGGAACTTAAAGAGTTGAAGGAAGTTTTGAAGGAGCTCATATGGCTCAACGGAGTAATTGCAACAGAGTTAATCCGCATCACAGAAAACACCGCAGCAATTTTGAGTGGCAAAGAGAAGGCTGGCAGTTGCACTCTGGAACACGCAAAAATAAATGAAGAGATTATTGAAATTTTGGAAAAAAATTTACCTGAAAAAACAAGAACCTTGAAAAAGCACGTTCTGGGACACGAATAGAGAGCAAAAGGTTTATCGCGATAAAGGATGAAAAGCAAGGTTGCGAGCAAATTTTTGAAATAAGACTTATTTTCCCAATTTTTAGTGGCTGTCTTGTGTTGAGGAGATTTGTAATGAAGGATAAACTGATGAAGTTGGAAGAGGCTGTTGAACTGGTAGAGGACGCTTCCTCTATAGGGTTCGGGGGGTTTATGTTTTTCCGTCGTCCGATGGCTTTCATCAGAGGTTTGATAAAGGCTGGAAAAAAGAATTTGGATGCCTACTCTCTTAATGCAAATATGGATCTTGACATGTTAATTGGTGCGGGATGCGTGCAGAGTGTCAACTACACTTATCTGGGTATGGGACAATTGGGACTTGCGCTAAATTTTAGGAGAGCTGCGGAGAAGGGCCTAATTAAAATTAATGAGTATGATGTTCTGGGTTTCGCTTCAGCCTTAAGGGCTGCGGTTATGGGTTTACCTTTCTTGCCTATGAGGGGAGGTTTTGGCAGCGATATTGTAAAAGACCTGGGATTTAAAACCATAAGTTGTCCCTACACTGATCAAGAATTGTTAGCGGTTCCAGCTTTCGATTTAGATGTTTGCGTAGTACACCAGCTTCAAGCCGATTGTTATGGCAATGTTCAAGCCTACTTGCCTACTGAGAGTACTATTGATTATGATACTTCCCTTGCAAGGGCGAGTAAATTAGTCATAGCCACCGTGGAAAGGATAGTTAGCCCCGAGGATATAAGAAAAAATTTTGATAAAACTATACTGTTCAGCTACGAAGTTGACGCAGTGGTGGAAGTGCCTCAAGGTGCCCATCCTACGGCTTTCTATCCTCTCTACGATCAAGATGTAGGGCATTTAATGGAGTACATGAGGGCTTCAAACGACCCCAAGACATTCCAAGAGTATTTAGAGAAATATGTTTATCAGCCAAGTGGACACGAGGAATATCTGAAAATGGTGGGTAGGTGCTGAGCCATGGAATATGCTGAGGATTACACTGTTGACGAGTTAATGATAGTTGCCATGTCTCGAGAGATCAGAGATGGAGATTTAGTTTTTCAGGGTATCACCACCCCTTTAGCGGGGGCTGCTATTATGCTGGCTAGGGAAACTCACGCCCCAAACGCAAACCATCTATACTTCTTAGGAGTTAATCCGGCCATCCAAGACATATCCCAAGTTATGGTTAAGACTGAGAGTTTTTTGGGAACAGTCTTCGGCGTTCTGAGTATTAGCGAGTTTTGGAACCTACAACAGAGAAACGGTATAGATCTAATGTTTCTTAGACCCGCCCAAATAGACAGATTGGGAAACGCAAATATGTCCCTGATTGGAAACCGTACCAAACCTACTATCAGATTCAGTGGGGGTGTGGGTACCGCTGATCTATTAGTTCTTGCGAATAGGGTGGTGTATTATGCTCCCCATCACGACACCCGAGTTTTTGTAGAAAAGGTGGACTACATTACCGGAGCAGGACATCTTGAAAATGGCCAGTGGAGAAAAAGACTGAATATTCACTCTCAAGGGCCAACCAAGGTTATCTCCAATTTGGCAGTAATGAATTTTAAAAATAGAGATAAGCAGTTACAACTGGAATCAATCCACCCAGGGGTATCAGTTGAAGAGGTGGTTAAAAATACGGGCTTCAAACTTATTATACCCGACAAAGTTCCCGAAACAGAGCCACCCACAAAAGAACAGCTAAAACTGATTCGGGAAAAAATCGACCCAAAAAATTTCAGGAAAATAGAAATGCCAAAATATAAAGAAAACATAGTTGAAAAACTAACCCAACTCCAGAAAAAACACAAAGTAAAATAGAAAAACCTTCCCGCTTAAGCGCCTTCTAAAACCCTCTGCATGCATCTTCACAATTTTTTGGGGGTAAAAATCTCAAAAAATTGCTGGAAATGCTCAACTAATAAACTTATAAATGTAAAAAACGTATAAATATATTAGAGATTATTTTGGTGAAGGGTGTCTTGATAGTAAAACTTTCAGAACTTCAAACATACCTGAACAATGCAAATTCAAGACTTCGAGAAAAAATTCTGGAACTCAGTGAACTCTGCGAGATAATAACCGCCTACTCGGCCAAAGCCCTAATGGAACGATTAAAAAATGTGATTCAAAACCAAGTTGAAATGGTCACGGATGAGGAACGCAAGCTAATGTGTTTAATGTGGGTTCTTCGTGACATCGGAAGCATCAAATTTGCAAAGAGAGCAGATGGACTTGCAATCACAATACAAGAAATGATACTACACAACAAAAAAGTTATCGCCTCAAAACTATTTTCAATTCTGGAGGAACTAATAGAACACATAAGCGAAGAAACAATAACAGTTATTCAAGACCAAATTTAAAAAACCAGCCTTTGTAAAATTAGACAAATTTTTGCCCATCCTTTCCCTCTTAACTTCACCACTAGAAGTAAATTAAGACCCTTCAAGAAGCAAGGTAAAGCACCCACATTGGAAGCTACATAGCCATGTTCTAGGTGGCTACGGGTTGTAAGTTTTCTTGTAAGCCACATTTTATGAACCTAGTGTACCAATTCGGCTTTTTAGTTTATTTCTATCGTATCAAAAATTTTTAGGATAATTTAATATCATTTTTTGGGTCTATTTTAAAAGGTTAAATGCCATAACAGTTTTAAGAAGCATTTAGTGGAGGCTTTATGTTTGGGTTACGAGACCATAATTTATGAAAAGAAAAATGGTATAGGCAAAATTATTCTTAATAGGCCTGATAAGTTGAACGCCATGAATTTCCAGATGGTTGACGAATTGGTCGACGCATTGGACGGAATTGATGTAGACGATGAGGTGAGAGCAGTTATAATTACGGGTGCTGGCCGGGCCTTCTGCTCCGGAGCTGAACTTACAGAGCTAGGAGCCCGACCAAGCCCATTTGACTCCATAAATTTCATGCGTTCCTTCGTAGAAAGGCTGATAATTGCGGTGAGAAGCCTAGAAAAGCCAGTGATAGCTGCTGTCAATGGTTATGCTTTGGGTATTGGGTGCGGCTTGGCTTTAGCCTGCGATATTAGAATTGCTTCTGAAAAAGCGGTTTTCAGTGAAAGATTTGTGAGAATAGGTATAATGCCTGGAGACGGAGACACCTATATGCTTCCACTCCTTGTGGGTTTGGGAAGAGCCAGCGAACTCCTGTTTACGGGTGACGATATTGAGGGCAGGGAGGCGGAGCGCATAGGACTGGTAAACAAGTGCGTCCCAGAAGAAAAACTACAAGAGGAGGCAGAAGCCCTAGCACAAAGACTGGCTCAAGGAGCCACAAGAGCAATAGCCGCAACCAAGAATGCACTGAACAGAAGAATAATACCCCAACTCAAAGAAGAACTAGAATATGTCGCCCTACAGCAAACATTATTATTCCAAACCGAAGACCATAATGAAGCCCTCAAAGCCATAAAAGAAAAAAGAAAACCAGTATTCAAAGGGAAATAGGAGCAAAATATAGGTCGGGTTCATCTCGACTATTTGATTATTCAGAAATTTTTTGCCCAACCTTTTTTAAAAACTGGAATTAGGGAGGTAAAGCTCTCTCCATAAACAGCCAACAAACAAAAACATAATGCCATCAAAAATGGTACAATTTATCTTGTGTCGAAAACATACACCATAAATATTAAAAGAGGGAACTGTTTAGAAACCTAAATCATAGAAAATCCAAAAACCAATCTAATTCGAAAAGCTTCAATAGATGAGAAGAAAGGTTCCTATTCAAATTAGCATATAATGAAGTTAGGAAAGGCTTGCAAACAAGTCTCATAGCCAGAAAAAATTTTTTAGAAATGGGAAGTGGTGGTTCTGCCTTACTTTTGTCGAGTGTGCGGTAAACGCATAAAGGGCATTGGCAACGAAGCTAAACACATATTAGAATGGGCCTCAGCCTTCACAAAGGGAAAATCCCACTGGAGATACAAAAAACACTACGACTTCTTGGTGAGAAACCGGTGCCCATTCGAATACGAGGAAGTCAAAAAACTACTAGAAGCGAAAGACTCCCAAAAATCAATAAATAAAAACCAAACATAAAAAAAGAGCTAGGATGATGTGGTAAAAATTGACAAGCATAATACTAGACACAGATGTGGGCATGGATGTTGACGATGCATACGCCATCTCCTTAGCAGCAAAATCTCCAGAAATCACTATTGAGGGCATTACCACTGTTTACGGCGACACGCTGCTCAGAGCCAAAATCGCGCTTAAACTGCTTAAGCTGGCGGGTAGAAGTGATATTCCAGTTTTTGTAGGCGAAGGGGAGCCAATTACGGAGAATAAGAAATCGTTTATGCTAGGTTTCGAGGGAGAAGGCCTGCTTACACCTGAAGACAGGGAACTCAAAGTTACAGTCGGAAACGCAGTGGAATTCATAATATCCAGAGGGTTGGACTCCAAGAGGGACTTAACTCTCGTCTGTATTGGAGCACTAACAAATATAGCCACAGCCCTCAAGAGGGAGCCCAACATCCGAAAAAACATTAAAGAGCTTGTCCTAATGGGGGGAGTAATTAACCCTCCTGAAATAGGTGGGGTGAGGGTGCCCATGGATAATGAGTATAATTTCACCTGTGATCCAGAAGCCACAAAAACCATTTTTGAATCTGGAATACCCATCACATTGGTTCCAGTAGATGTCACCATGAAACCCGAAAACCACCTAGGCAAAAAGGAACTAGCAAAACTGAAGAGAGCTAAAACCCCACTCACAAAAGCCCTCCTCGAAATGACAAGAGTTTGGATGAACCATTACAGGCAGCTAGCCCCAATTTTGGGACTCACACCCCAGATGGTCAAGCCGTGGATGCACGATCCGCTAACTGTAGCAGTCACCCTCAGAAGAGAACTCTTCAAAACTGAAACATGTCACCTAAGAATAGATACGCAGGAAGGAAAAGCGAGAATTATTCCGGATGAGAAGGGAACCGAAGTAAAAGTGTGCATAGATGCGGATTTCAACCAATTTAAGAGTCTACTAATTGAAAGAATAACCAAAAAATAGAAAACATTTTTTCCAACTATTCTCAAAATCATTAGTAAAACAAACACTTATCCATTTTGAAAACAGTTTCTCAATACTCTTTAAGAAAAGGTTTTTCTTCTTTATCCAGCCTTGAAGCCTTTTAAGAGCATTTCTTATACGCAAAAATTTATAAATATGGTGGGTAATATTCCTAAATTGGGAAAATTCCCACTTTTGGGAGAAAAGGAGATAAAACATGGGACGAGAAGGC
>Ga0185342_1000255_pt1 | contig 29726 bp, 23 predicted proteins | sample ConPoolayeEmetaG_FD_128045 | JGI IMG/M metagenome (GOLD analysis project Ga0185342, IMG submission 128045) | Hot spring microbial mat communities from California, USA to study Microbial Dark Matter (Phase II) - Cone Pool mat layer E metaG... ... | reverse complement strand
CCCACTGATTGCCCAAAGCAACTAGGGACACGATCATTCAACTACATGTCCTGGTCTATCCGTTCGTGTCCAAGGTGACCATCTGGTGACTCTGCAAGGCCCCCGGATTCATGTGTCCAATGATACTGGTAATATATTCAGTTCCGGTATAATGCTTGATAACCACTCTACCACCATAACCCGAAAATTCTCTTGCTTCTTTTACGAAACCATTAGCTATGGCGTATACAGGACCCCTGCTACTACATCACCAGGTCTCGCCTGCCATAAATGGTAAATGTCGGTTTGCAGGGACAGCAATGGCTGAACCTATCAAGGTTAGCCACAACAAAACAGATACTTTGGTTTTGGGCAGTATGCTCGCCTCCTTCCTTTTTTTGTTGTTAATGTACTATTTGAAAAGTGAATTAATACTGCAACGTAAACATGATATTTTCAAATTCTGTAAGAAATATCCGTCTGTCCGTGCACTTCGTATAAAGAGAAGCAATTATGACCCGTTGACTGTCTTCAGTCGCGATACCGGCTACTACCGACTACTAATTGAGGAATGGTATTATCGGGAAAAGCTAATGAGTTCATACTTTCAGATATTCTCTCCTCAACCTTCTTATTGTATTATATGGTAATTTCCGCTGTGGCAACCTCTCCTCCAATCCCTTGCGGCCAATCGTAGTTTTCGATCTTTTCGCTTTTTAATACTTCAATTTTAATAATCGCCCCATTATTAAAAGGTTTGCCAGGCTGTATCTGCCCTTTTGTTAACTTGATAATATGACCTGTGTCACCAACTGCGTACTCGGTCAAAGTCCAATCGCCAGGAAAAGTTAATTTTACAGATGAAGCATCATTCTTCAACACCTTATTTGAGCCATAATTGGTAATGATGCTTGAATCTGGAGTTAGACCCCCGCTTATATTCATAGACGCATTCGTACTCTGGTCTTTTTGCCCGAAAAACAGAAAATAAGTCCCTGAAGATGCCGCCGGCAGTCTATGCTGAGGGCTAGCATCAAAAAACAGTCCTCAAATTGGCTGTCTAAAAGTCTTCGAAACACTGTCTAAAAAACGGGGGTCCTTGACATACAACTTATACACTCTGTGCAAAATAACTGTACAAAATACGAGCCAGCTAAAACATCACGTCATCTCATATTTCTTATAATAAAGTCGTTTGATAATCTCGACGAGAAATAGATATGCCAACACGAGCCCGCCGATTACCAAGAGAATCCTGCCGGGCAACGGGGTAAACGAGAATATGCCGCCAATCGGCGTGAAGGGAATAATCCAACCAATAGTCACTGCCGCCAAAGTGCTAATAAGTAAAAGGTTGTGGGCACGACTCCTAACGAACGGGAAATACTTTGTCCGAATGACGTGAATGACGAGCGTTTGCGTAGCCAAAGATTCCAAAAACCATCCCGTTTGAAATGCCGGCGCGGCTAGCTTGAACACCGAAAAAAGTAAAATAAAAGTGAGTACGTCGAATAGAGAGCTGATTGGACCGAATATATACATGAACTTTTTAACTGCTTTAAAGTTCCATTTTCGCTGCTTGCGGAGCCATTCTGAATCGACATTGTCGAGTGGAATGGTAACCTGGGAAAAATCATAGATGAAATTATTCAGAAGAATTTGGATCGGCAGCATGGGCAGAAACGGCAGATAAAAAACCGCCGCGATGACGCTAAACATATTGCCAAAGTTTGATGAAAGGCCCATCATCAGGTATTTCATGGTGTTGGCAAACGAACGTCTGCCTTCCACGACGCCATGGACGATCGGGGTCAAGCTTTTCTTCGTCAAAACAATGTCGGCCGATTCTTTGGCAACATCAACGGCATCATTGACGGAAATACCAACGTCAGCCGCCTTCAGCGACGGCGCGTCATTAATACCATCACCTATATACCCGACGACGTGACCGCGTTTCCGCAACGCGGCGATGACACGATTCTTTTGGCTGGGAGAAAACCTGGCGAAAATTGTGGTTTTCTCCGCCAACGCACCAAGCGCGTCATCGGTCAGTGAACCGATATTCGATCCCAGCACCGCGCCGTGCGGATTAAGACCTACGTCACGGCAAATTTTCTGCGTGACCAATTCGTTGTCGCCGGTGATTACCTTAACCACAACACTATGCTTTCGTAATTCCTCCAACACGCGCTTAACGTCATGTTTAGCCGGATCTAGAAAGGAGACGAAACCAAGCAGTGTAAGCGCACGCTCATCATCGATGGTATATTTCTTCTTGGCGACAAGATCGGGCCGTATCGCGACCGCGAGTACCCGATAACCATCTGCACTCATACGTTCGTAGGTGTCAATCGCTTGCCGTCGAGCGACATCCGTTAATCGCGCCCTATGCTTACCGCGTTGATAATTCTCGCACAGCGGTATGATGGATTCCGGCGCTCCTTTGGTGATCAATGTTCTCCCGTTCTGACCCATTACTGCAATGCTCATCATCCGGCGGACGAACGTAAACGGAATTTCCTCCACCTTCACGTACGACCCGATCGCAATGCGCCGAAAATCCAGCACCGCCCGGTCGAGCGGGTTCTTGACGCCGGTCTGAAAATAACTATTGAGATAGGTGTATAAAAACACATCTTCGTTTTCTCGACCGTAAATATCACTATAGGTCACCAGCCTGATGTTGTCTTCGGTAATGGTCCCTGTCTTGTCGGTGCATAAAATATCCATGCTGCCGAAATTCGGAATGGCGGATAATTTTTTGACGATCACTCCCTGCTTTGCCATCCGACGTGATCCACGCGCCATGGTGATAGACATGATCATCGGCAGTAGCTCCGGCGTTACCCCAACCGCGATCGCCACTGCAAATAAGAAAGATTCTAGGATATTCTTGTTCACTATCGCGTTACCTAAAAAAATGATCAACACCAGTCCGAGGATGATTTTGCTGATGAATGCTCCAAATTTCACAATCCCGAGTTCAAAATCACTTTTTGGCTCTTTCGAGACCATGCTTTTCGCGATACTCCCGAACTGCGTGTTTTTTCCGGTCGCCACCACGACGCCCAGTGCCGTTCCACTGACGACATTCGTTCCGAACCATACCATGTTTCTTGCCTCGATTTGATTCGTTGTTGATTCAGGCTCCGTATCGGAAGTTTTCTCTTGCGGAAATGATTCGCCGGTAAGGGCCGACTGATTTACGAAAAAATCGTCCGCCTCAACTACTCTGGCATCGGCCGGAATGAGATCGCCGGAACTTAAAAAAACGATATCGCCGACGCAGACATGCGATGTTTTTACCTCGCATTTTTGACCATTACGCACAACCGTGGCGGTCACGCTTACTTTTTCCTTCAGTTTTTTCGCCGCGTTACCGGCACTGTGTTCCTCGAAAAAATCCAAAATAACGCTCGCCAGAACGATCAATGAAATAACCAAAAAATTTCTGATTTCTCCCAAAAATGCGGAAACGATCGCCGCAACCAAAAGCACGATAACCAGCGGGCTTTTAAAATGAGAGAAAAATTCCCAAATAACACCTATTTCTTTTTTCTCGGCAATAATATTAGGCCCGTACTGCTCCAACCGTTTTCGCGCTTCCGTTTCTGTTAAACCATTTTTCAAATCCGATCCTGTTTCCCTAAGGATTTCCTCGACAGTTTGCGTTGAATAGGTAAACATGTTCATAGTATAGACTTTTCATTTATTATACCACGACCTCAACACAAAAATCATGTCGCTGTTTTCCAGTCAATAGCTTGACATCACTTGTAAGGGTAATTTCAGTTGGAGAGCCGGGTGAGGACGCTCGGTGTTGTACTAATGTAAGTACTCGGGTAGAGTCTTTTTCATGGCTTGGTAGGTCATCGGGATACGAGGCAGACACTCATCCAATAGGGTCCGATTTAAGCGTTCTAAATGTCCATTATCTGATGGTTTCCTAATCCGGCTGTACTGATGGCAATATCCTTGTTGCTGGAGGCGTTCAATCAACCAGACGGGGAATTCCTGTTTTTGATCTGATTTCAGAGTTTGAAATTGTACGAGACATACCAGCTGGACACTGTTCACAAAGCAATAACTCCGATGGGTGGTAATGCGATTAGTCACCATGACATGCGCCCATCGAATAAAGACATCCAGCAAAGTAAAGTGTAAACATAAAGGCGGTCTTCATTATCAGTCGCTAGCGTAGGAGGATGATGGTGCGGACGCGAGCTTTGGGTAGGGATCACCTTTCTTCTATCAGTTGGGGCTCGCTGTATCCAGCGTAAAACTGTCGACGGATGCACGCCGATGTATCATGAAGCTCGCCGCACTGACCAGCCCGCGCGAACCAAACGCACGGTATCCATGCGCACTTCTTTGGGTAAACGAGGATTGGTTGTATATGGCATATACACATATTGCCTCCTATTTAAGGCGATCCCAAGCCATTGAGCCATTACAAAACTATTGACAAGACCTATGCTATTAAATGCGGTTAAATAACATACATAACCAGAACAAATTGTTCATTTCAAAAGAAAAGATAAATAAAGGAGTTTTCCAATGAGAACTAGAACTAAACAACTGATGGTTCGTTGGTCATTGGTAACTAGCGATTTGATTGCCCTATTTTGGTCAATCTACTATTTGATTGCTGGCTCGGTGCCGACCGTATCCAGTATCAAAATGACAGGAACATGGACAATATCTTTGCTATTCGGCATTAGCCTATGGTGGGACATCCTCATCTGACCGATGTGGTCCATAATCATCTTTTACCTCTTAATAAAGTTCAATAAAGACAAGGAAGGCGATGATTTGATGGCAGTCTGGTCGTCGTAATTAAGCTAGTTGTCAGTCAAAGTTTTTGGATTAAAATTGGCAATTGACTTCTAGCCAAGGAGTAATCAATTTAAAGGCCTGTTCGCTACTACAGCGACCAGGCCTCTTTTTCTTTTATCAATAATTAATAATTTTCTTGATATATGATTATGCTTAGCGTCTGCGTGAATGCGATATACAAGCGTAGTGAAGAATTTAGGATATTTCTGCAATGATTTTCCTCTTAATCGCTATTATGTGTTTTTCTCTGCAAGAAAAAATCGCGAAGTGAAACGAAGCCACAGTATGACACAGACGGGCACTTATTTTATTCCAATAAAAGCAATCCAAATCAAAGGGTAATATTTTCTTAAAAATTCGGTTGTTTTTTTATTATCTTTCTAAGTTATGTTGATAATTTTAGTATTATTTTTTTGCCACCCTCTTCATTTCATCAATAAGTTTTTTTGACGCTCAGTCTTTTCCAGAGAACCGACTAAATTATAAATAGCATAAACTAAATCGAAAAAGTCATCTGGAAAAGAAATATTAAAAGTGTCATCAGATAAAATTTCAATATTACCAACATTTTCTCCTTATTAAGAAACATTAAGAGCCGGAAGACAAAACGACAATTTTTCTCATAAAAATATTATAGTAAATTTATCTTAGATAAACAATTATATTACATAAATTAAAAAAAACACTTTTTAAAAGTAGATGCAATTAATATTATTAATTTAAGCCAAATTATTCTTCCATTCCTGCCCTTGTCTGACCAGGAGCTCTTTAGCACGCAATGGATCAGCCATCAACTCTTTCACAACTCTCTCCATTCTCGCTCCTTGTGAACCTTTGACCAAAATAATATCACCTTGCTTCAATATTTCCTGAATAAACTTGCCAGCTTCGTAAGTGTTATCAAAACCGTGTATCTTGTTCCTGGGCAGACCTCGCTTGGCCGCTTCGTCGCCAATGAGCCCAGCCTTGTCCCCCACTGTCACCAGAATATCCGCCGCACCGGGCACGGCTTCGCCGACTTCGCGGTGTCCTGACTCCGTAAACTCCCCCAGCTCCAGCATATCGCCGAAAACGGCAATTTTTCTTCCGGAAACATTTATCTTTTTTAAAACCCTAAGCGCCGCCCGAGCGGCTATAGGCGATGAATTATAAGTATCATCAATGATGGAGGTGCGTTTAATACCCGGAATTAAATTCATCCGGCCAGGAGGCGATTTATAGTTTCTGAGAGCCGCAGAAATATTAGCGCCGTTCAGGCCCAGGGTCAAACCCACGGCCGCCGCGGCCAAAGCGCTATACACCTGGTGTTCACCCAATACTGACGGCAAAAACACCGGAATGCTGGAACCTTTGTACAATAATTTAAAACTCAATCCTTTGATCTGCCCATCCGCCCAGGGATCTGGGGACGGACCGGCTGACACGGCCAGCTCAGCCGCTTTCACTTCAGCGTCGTCGGAAAAACCAAATGTCAATATCCTGCCTTTTATTTTATCTTTGGTCTCCATAACCAAAGCGTCGTCGGCGTTCAGAATCGCCCAACCATCTTCCTTCAAATGAGTAACGAGAATCTGTTTTTCCTTGATGATTTTTTCCAAACTACCAAACAATTCCTCATGGACACGACCAATAGCAGTAATGACGCCGATATGGCATGGGGCTAGTTTGGTCAGATATCTGATATCACCTGGTTTGTCCGCGCCCATTTCCAAAACCAAGATCTCCGGGTAGTCTTTTTTTTTGAATAACAGGAGGCCCAAAGCCTTCAGAAAAACAAAAATCCAGACCACAGGATTTCTATATCCCGACTCGCTGCCCAAAATAGACAGCGGCACGCCCAGCTCGTTATTGTAATTTTTGATGTTTTTACCGACTCGGAACTTGGAAGATAAAACGGTATAAACCGCTTCTTTGGCTGAAGTCTTGCCGACACTGCCCGTAATACCAATAACCAGGGGTTTATATTTTTTCAATACCCACTTCGCCAACAACCGCAGCTTCCATTCAATTATTTTTTTGAAAAGACTAATCATATTATCTATTACGAACTACATATTACAAATTATTTATTACCTTCTTATTCTACACTTTCAGACGGCGGAATACCATAGTAATTCAGCATGAACTTCGCCATTTTCCCGAAAAGCGGAGCCGCGGAGCTCTCGGCCCACTGCACGTCTTTGGGCTTGTCAATTTTTACGCACATCACAAATTTGGGAGCCTCGACTGGCGCAAACCCGCAAAAAGTTCCGATAGTATGATAAGGGTCATAGCCGGGTCCGTTTTCATTGGGCACCTGAGCCGTCCCGGTTTTTCCGGCCACGAAGTAACCGGGCACTCCGGCTCGCTGGCCATGGCCATTGCGCACCACATTAACCATCATCGCACCCACGGTCATGGCCGTTTTCGAAGAAATCACCTGCCTGATCACCCGAGGTTCGGTGGTCACTTTTGTGCCATCCGGCTTGATGATCTGTTCGACAATATACGGTTTCATCAGCTGACCGCCATTAGCCACGGCACCAAAAGCGGCGGTCAGCTGCAGCAAGGTCACGGACAAACCCTGTCCAAAAGAGCCGGTAGCCATATATATTTCTTTGTGTTGGGCCAACGAGGAAATATTGCCACGAGCTTCGGTGTTCAGCTCGATGCCGGTTTTTTGACCGAAACCGAATTTCTTGACGTATTCTTCGAATTTTTCCGGGCCGATGGATCGCGCCGCAAAAATAGCCCCGGTGTTAAGTGATTTTTCCAAAACTTCAGTCATGGTCTGCAAGCCATTGGATTTGCCGTCAGAATTCTTGATAGTATATTTGCCTATCTCTACCGCACCCGTATCAGTGTAGGTAGTCTCGGGCGTAACTTTCGCCTGATCAATGGCCGCAGCCATGGTGATAACTTTGAAAACAGAGCCTGGTTCGTAAATATAAAAAATTGCCGGATTGAGAAAAATATCCACGCTGGTCGTTTCACCGTAATCATCGGGATTATAATCAGGCGAACCACACATTGAAATCACGGCTCCGGTCGAAGGCTCCATTATAACTAAACTGCCGCCATCGGCGCCGTGTTTCTGGACCTCTTCGTTCAAACTCTTGCAGGCCTCATATTGGATAGTATGATCGATGGTCAGCACCAGATCATCGCCGTCTTTAGCCGGCACTAAAAGTTTCGTCCCCAAGGTAACCAGTCCGCCCAAGGCGTCTTTTTCAGCCTGTAAAAATCCTTTGGTGCCGGCCAATTCCTTTTCCCAGTAGCCCTCCAATCCATATTGACCAATTTTTTCGTTGCCCTGGTATCCCACGAAACCCAAAATATGCGCGCCTAAATTTCTTTCCGGATAATAACGAAAAGATTCTTTTTGAAATTCAATGCCTTTGATATCTAGTTTTTTTATTTCAGCAACCTTATCATCGCTGACCCGGTGCTTCAATGGCTCGTATAAATCATTGGCTTTTGTCACTCGCGACAATATTTCATCTTCAGGGAGCTCCAAAATCGGGGCCAGCAATTTCGCCACCTTCTCCGGCTCGGTGATCAGGCTTGGCTCGGCAAAAACCAGGGTATAATCACGATTAGTCACCAGCGGATATAATTTATTAGGCGACTGGCTGTCTTTGACAAAAATTTCACCTCGTTCCGGCAGTAAAATATCCGAAAGAATGTGCTGACCCGAAGCCAGAGCTTCGTAGAAAGAATGCTGAAATATCTGCAAATCACCGAGCCGTACGGTTATCAAACCGGCAAATACAAAAACAGCCGTGGTCAAGTAGGTCAGGCGATCAGGGCGTTTTTTTTGCTTGTCTTTATACCTCTGTGGCGACATGTCTTCTTTCAATCAAAGACAATGAATTAAAGTAAGCATCTAAAGATATTAACGCACTGCCACCGTCGAGCCGACAGCTGGTAAATATTGAATATGGGAAACCGCGACCATATCCATGTCCTTAACACCTTCTTCAATATTGCTCAATGATTGTATTTCCGCGGCTTGAAGTTCAAGTTTTTTGTTGTCTTCCTGTAATTGACTTAAACGTGACTCCAAGCCCTTGATTTCAAAACTCCCGGTGGCCGTCCTATTTATGTAAAATAAATAAGAGAAAGCCGCAAAAATAATTAGAACCAATAACAGGACGTTCAGCGCCACAGATTTCTGTGCTAATCTTTTTAGAAAGGAATTTTTCCTTGATGCCTCGTCTGAGGTTATGTACTTTTGTCTTATGAATTTTGTCATTGTTTTTTATTTTAAGTTCTTCAGGCACTATATATTCATGGCCACGCGAAGTTTAGCGCTGCGTGAGCGTGGGTTTTTAGCAATTTCCTCCTCACGGGGAACTATCGGTTTTTTTGTCAAAATTTTTAAGCGGGCTCGATGACCGCAGCGACAGACCGGTAAATCTGGCGGGCACAAACAGTCGTGCGATTCTGTTTTGAAAAAATTCTTGACTAGTTTATCTTCCAGGGAATGGAAAGAAATGACGGCCAGCCGACCGCCTGGCTCCAATATCTCCAGGCACTGCGGCAGGCTTTTTTTCAAATTTCCCAGTTCATCGTTAACCGCCAGACGCAAGGCCTGAAAGGTTTTGGTGGCGGGATGAAGACCGCCGACCCAAGGCACTTCTTTTTTACTGCCTAAGGTATTTCTAAAGGCCAGGAGTATGGCCTCAACTAACTTTTTTGTTTTTGTTATAGGTTTTTGTTGGCGTATGGATATTATTTGTTTTGTAATATTAGTCGCCAACGCCTCCTGGCCATACTCCTGAATCACTTTTTTTAATTTGTCAAACGGCCAGGTATTGACTATTTCCGCCGCGGTTAATGACTGCCGTGTATCAAACCGCATGTCCAAAGGGGCATCTATTTGGAAAGAAAATCCGCGATGTTCGTCTTCGAGCTCAAAAGATGATAGCCCAAGATCAAGTAAAATACCGCTAACCTTATAAGTACTGAACTGTTCATTGTATATTTGTTTTATTTTTGAAAAATTCTCGCGAACAAATATTACTCTATCTTTAAATGCCAATAGATTATTTTTTGCCGCCTTCAGGGCCAGTTCATCCAAGTCAACGGCTAATAATTTCCCATTTGGGCTGGTGCGCTTCAAAATTTCTTCGGCGTGTCCCCCGCCACCCAGCGTGGCGTCGATAAAATGCTGTCCCGGCTGAGGCGCCAATAAATCAATAGTTTCCTTAAGCAAAACCGGGAGATGCCTGATGATCATATTTAAACGCCCAGCTCACCCAAGGCTTCAGCTATATCACCTCCGCGTTTTTCCGTACCGGCTTTGTATTTGTCCCAAGCAGCCTCTTCCCAAATCTCCAAACGATTATAAAGTCCGGCTACCACGACTTTTTTATTAATTCCGGCATACTGGCGCAAATAATCAGGCAGAATTATTCTGCCCTGTCTGTCAATTTCACAATCCATAGCTCCAGCCAACATCAATCTGGCAAAAGCTCTAGTATTAGCTTTAGAAATCGGCAGTTTTGAAAGTTTATCAGCCAGCTGCTCCCAGTCCTTTTGCGGATACAAAAATAAACAGTTATCCAAACCACGGGTTACTACGGCGCCTTTGGCCAGTTCTGTCCTGAATTTAATCGGCACTGCCAGCCGACCTTTTTCGTCAATGGAATGATGATATTCACCGATAAACATATATATTGCTACATTAAAGTAAATACAGATGAAAAGTAATGCTTATCCACAGTTTTGAATAGTTATCCCCACATTTATCCACTTTTCACCCTACTACTCCATTTTACACCACTTAGGTACTATCGTCAACCACCTAACCCTACTAGAAAAAATTCCCAACCAAATGTCAATGGCTAAAAGTGGACTAATGGTATCTCAAACATGTATTGGGCTACTAGATGTAGAAAATAAGCTTTATCATCCATAAAAAAATAAAATAATTAGTCTGTGGATAACCACAACCTAATGCTGATTTGCGCTTATCGAAAATAAAAACAGACCGGGATTAAATCGCCAGTCTGTTTTTTAAATTGTTGATGTTAAAAATAGCATATAGATGGATTGACTTTCGGTTTTTATTCGGCTATAATAAAATACATAATTTCCTAACCAAAATATATGGTCACCATACTTCCCAAGCAAAAACAAAAAATCCTTCAATATTTGAAGGATTATATCAATAATAACGGCTACGCCCCGACATTAAGCGAGATTGCCAAGGAATTTGGCGTGTCGTCCCTGGCCACGGTACATGAACACCTACAATTTTTGGAAAAAAATGGCTTTATAATTCGCGATAAAGATCAAAAAAGGGGCATAACCATACCGGAGTTGGACCGTCTTTCGGCGCAACAAGCCACCATCCTTATTCCGCTGGTCGGCACAATTACCGCCGGCGCGCCGATAGAGGCCTTTGAAGACCGCGAAACCGAAATTCCGATACCAAAAGAATTGGTCAGAAATAAAAACGCCTACATCCTCAAGGTCAGAGGCGATTCCATGGTAGAAAGCCTGATCGCCGACGGCGACTATATCATTTGCGAAAAAACGGAATACGCCAAGGACGGCGATACAGTAGTGGCCCTTTTGGAGGACGGTACAGCCACACTAAAAAAATTCTTCAGAACCAAGAATTTGATCCGTTTGCAGCCAGCCAACAAAAAATACAAGCCGCTTTATATGAAAAATGTCATTATCCAGGGTAAGGTACTGGGGATAATCAGAAAATTTTAAGATCCGTCCACACCATTTGTAAATAAATACCTCACTGATTAGTAAAGATTAGTAAAAAAAATGATCTTGTTTTAAACCGTTAACTATTTAGCTTGATGAACGCTTGGCGCAAATTGTGTGAGGGAACAAAAAAACGAGCATTACTGCTCGTTTTTAAAGTTGATTATTTCTTTTAACTGATTATCTATAAAAATATTATCCTCCTGTCGGGAATAAACAGCAAACATCAAATCAGTAAGCTGGTAAAGAGCTTTGACCAAATTTTCTTCACCGCAGGAAATTTCTGCGATAAATTTCTTGAATTCCTTAAAAAAATCCGGGTGCTTAGAAATGAGATAGCGCCTTCCCTCTCGGAATATTTTTTTACGCCGCAAATTACGTTGCTCAAAAATTTCATCTTCGTCTCGGTCGCTGTTTAAACCGAGAAATTCTTTATCTTCCCTTTCGTTGTCATCTTTGTCTTCCGACCTAGCTTGAGATTTTGCTTTCCATATTTTTTTGAGTCTATTCTCTTCCTCGGCGCTAAAATTTATTTCCTGATGAATGGCCCAAATAGTACTTGAGGAAATTACTGGCTTTAAATTCAGACATGAAAGAATAAGAGCGGTAGTTTCCTTTAGATAATCCAGCTCGAACTCTTCCAAATAAAACTCGGATGCCTGATCTTTTATAAATTTCTTCAGAAATTTACAAAATCGTCCATTCCTTTTCTTGAACTGTCGCCAGATATTATTATAAAACGTTTTCCAGCCGAGATTGCTAGCCTGAGTATAAGCTTCAACTAACTGGTGAACGGTAATTGCTTGCATCACGGTCCTCCTAAAATTTTCAAAGTGCCTTACCTCCGTTTATTTATAAATAACTTATTTTTACTGTTAGAAATATTCGGCTCCTGGCCGTACTGTGGCGCTACCCACTTACCCACTTTTCCCTTGTTCAATGACTTCAAGGCTAGAATAGCCAATGATTGCAAATTTGACAAACCCTTGGGGAACAAACCGACCACGGGAATACCTAACCCAAAGGCCAGGGCATTAGCAGTCGAGATACCAACTCGCAAAGAGGTAAAACCACCAGGGCCAGACACCACGGCCACTCCAGTCAGCGAGGTCAGTCGGATTTTGGCCTTTCTTAAAACATCATCGATCATCGGCAGCAGTCTTTCCGACTGTTGAAATGCCTGTTTAAGAATTCTTTTTCTAATTAAACGGCCGTCGCTCCTGATCAGGGCCACCAAGATAACTTCGTGTTGACTCGTGTCAATAAGCAAAATCATGATTACCTGGCAAATATTTTATCAGCCACGACTATTTTTCTGTTTTCTAAAATTGTATAGAGGAATTTATCCGTCAAATCATTGCGGTATTCAAATTCTTTTTTTGACATAACGGTGTAACGAATCCGCTGATCAAAATCTTTGCTGAACTGCTGGATCAAGCGTTTAAGTTTCAAACGATTAACCTTGCCAACAATCAGAATATCTGTTTGCGCTTCGGGTACGCCGGTGAAAATACCGGTTAAAACCAAATAGGAAATTTGTCCGATCTGCTTCAGGCTATTGCTTAAGCTCCTCTCCACAATAAGCTGTGATTTCAGAATCAAAGCTTTCAGTTCCGGATAAAGTATAAAATTGGCATTGACTCGATAATATTTTTTTTGACCGTCGTTATGATGCGTAATCAATTCAATTTTCTCTAAATTTTCCAACTCCCGTCTGACGGAATTAATTCTTTCTTTTATTTTGCGAGTCAATTCGCGAACGTAATAATTGTTGTTAGGGTTAGTCAAAAAGATGCGCAACAGCTTTACGCGCGTCCGAGAGCCAAAGATGTGATCAAGCATATTTTTTGCTTTACTAAACAAATCACGTATAGTATACTATGGCTGTAAAAAACTAGCAAGATTAGTAAAAAATTATGTCAGACTTCCCTTTTTCCTATGACAAAATACTGCTACAGAATCAGCAAAATAACCGCTCCATCTGTCATATTTTTATTTCCCATCAATCCTTGGCCGAGGAAAAAAGTCTAGGCAAACTTTTTTTGCTGGCCGAAATTAAATCAACCAATACTCACGTCCCCGAGATAATCAGTCAAATACAGGAAGAGGCCAAGCTGAGCTATTTCAACACCGACGATCTGAACATCGAGACCGCTTTTGAAAAAGCTTTGGAAAAAGTTAATCAAAAAGTGGCCGACATGGTCGGTGACTATGACTTGAACTGGCTGGACCGCTTTAGTGGCGCTCTAATCATTCTCAAAGGCAACAAACTCCATTTCAGCAACATCGGAGAAACGCAAGTTTTTCTTGTCCGTAATCAAAGAATCCAGAACATTATTCAGACCACTGCCGAACACCAAATAACCGAAAAAATAAACCCCCTTAAGGCTTTCTCTCACATCATCAGCGGCTCACTGCAACCTGGCGACATCTTAATTTTCTGTACGCCGAGTCTACTCGACTACCTGTCCTTGGAAAAAATAAAACGTACTGTTTCCGATTATCATATTCACCAGGCTACCAACAGCTTGGAGCGGTTACTGACCGAAAACACTAACAACGCCTCAATTGCCGTTCTGATCATCAAACTTGAAGCCAACAATGTGCCCACCTCCATGCCCATCACAACCAGGCAAACTACGCCCCAAGTCACCTACGCTCCCAGTGACAGATTGACGCCTCAATCATCTATGGACGAACTTCTTAATAAAGGAACGGCTACCGAAAAAATTTTGTCCCCGTCTTTATCCAGCTATGTCTGGCACTTGATCAAACGCGGATTTTCATCAATAACCAACTTTGTCAGATTAAAAATATTGCGCGAGTCACCTCGCCGAGTCCACTGGCAGCAACAAGTCAAAGGCGCAGCCGAATACTCCCCCACCGTGGCCAGTAGCCGTAAGATAACCTTACCGGGCAAAGATATCACCTCGAAAATTTTAACCACTTTTGCGGCCGCGGTAAGTAAAGGCTTCCAATTCATATCAAATATTTTCAAAAAGAATGAAAAAGCCGAAGCGAACATAAAATTCACGCCCAGCTTCAAACCAAGCTTGACGCAGTGCATTATTTCTTTTAAAAAACTGCCGCGCTTGAGCAAGATATTACTCCTGGCCGCTATCGTTATCGTTTTTTTCCTGTCCCAGAGCATCTACAGTTTGGCCGCCAAGAACTACAACAAAAAACACAGCCTGGACGTCAACCAGACAATTTCAAATATAGCCCAAAAAATTTCTCAAGCCGAAGCGGCCTTGACCTATGATCACGACGATTACGCCAAACAACTACTGGCCGAAGCCAAAACTCTGCTGGACACCTTACCCGACAAAAGCAAACAGGAGAAACAAAAAATTTCTGAACTGCAGGCCGATATTGACAAACAACTACAGAAAACAAAACACCTGGTGGAAGTGGCCTCGCCTGTCGTTGTCGCCGACTTGGCCGCCCAAGACAACACCGTGAACGTCAATTCCCTGTCATTTTTCAAAAATACTCTATTTACCTTCGATCCCGACAAAAAAAATATTTACAATATAACCGCGGACAGCGGCCAAGTCGTCAGTTTTCCGCTGGAAACAGACAATGACTTGCTATACCTGCTGCCGCAAAATAACCAAACCTTACTTATTCTGAATAGCGCCAACAAACTCGACTCTTTCACCCTGACCAATAAAAAGCTCTCTGCTTTGAATTTCAATTTTGCCTCAACTGACATCAATATCGCCTGCCTGGCTTATTACGAAAACCGCCTCTACTTCCTGGACATAAAAAACAATCAGATATTAAAATCAAACAGCGGCGGCGGGGGTTTTTCCACGCCGGTACCCTGGATTAAGGACAGTACCGACGTGCGCGAAGCAATAAGCCTGGTGGTGGACGGAAATATTTACACCTTGGACAAAAATGGCAGCGTGAACAAACTAACCTCCGGCCAAAAGCAAGCCTGGGCTCTTTCCACTGTTGAACCGGCCCTGACCAAAGCCAACAAAATCTGGACTGATGTCGAAACCAAAACAAAAAATCTTTATGTTCTGGACAGCACGGGCAAAAGAATCGTGGAGTTTGCCAAAGATAACGGAAAATTCCTGAACCAATACATTTCTCCGGCTTTTAATTCCATTAAGGATTTCACGGTAGACCCCGTTGGTAAGAAAATATACGTCCTTGATGGCAGTAAAATACTGGCACTAGATTTAGTAGCTACCTAACCCTCACCAAATGCTGTTGACATCAACAATTTAAAAAACAGACCCGGATAAATTGGCCGGGCTGTTTTTTATTTTTAATAAGCGCTGATCAGCTGTTGATGGGAAAATTATTTCAAAGTAACTTGGGCACCGGCTTCTTCCAGCTTCTTTTTTATCTCGGCCGCTTCTTCTTTGGTGGCACCTTCTTTGACAATCTTGGGGGCGCCGTCCACCAAGTCCTTGGCATCTTTCAACCCTTTCTGAGTGATTTCCCTAATGACTTTGATCACGGCGATTTTATTGCTGCCTGAAGCGGTCAACTCCACGTTGAAGCTTGACTGCTCTTCGGCTGCCGGAGCCGCTCCGGCCGCGGCTGCACCGACTGTCATGACTGGTGCCTGGGCCGAAACTCCGAATTTGTCTTCCAAAACCTTGACCAATTCAGCCAGCTCGACCACAGTGAGCTTTTCGACTTTGTCCACGAAATCCTTGAATTTCTCCGGGACCTCAACTGCTTTTTTTTCTTCTGACATATTTTTTTATCCCTATTTAATTATTTTTAATTAAGCTGTTTTTTTATCTTTAATGGCCTGTAGGGCATAAACAAAATTCTTCATCACGCCCGACAAGACTGTCACCAAACCGGACATCGGATAATTAAGCAGCCAGACCAGCTTGGAAAGCAATTCTTCTTTGGACGGCAAATTGGCCATCTGCAGAACTTCAGCCTTATTCATGGCCTGCTTATTGTAAATACCGCCGATCAATTTGAGAGCCGGGTGGGTTTTGGCGAAAGTATAAAGGGTTTTAGCCGGCGCTATCTCGTCTTCATAACCAAAAGCCATGCCCAAACCACCGCGATATTCGTCTATGGAAATATTATCCAGACCGGCCTGCTTCAAAGCCACCTTTAAAAGAGTCTTTTTGACTACGGTGTATTCAATTCCGCGCGCTCTCAGCTCGTTACGCAGTTCAGTGGCCTCTTTCACCGATAAACCGTCAAAATTCGTAAAAACCGCAGCCTTGATTTTACCCAAGCGGTCTTTAAGCTGCTTAACATCTAGTTCCTTTTGTTGTTTTGTCTTGGCCATACTATTAGTAATTTATAATTGATTATGTATAATTTCTCACTCCTATCATTACAAGGAAGATGAAAGTAGTGAAGCTGAATAAGCAATCTCTATTAAATGTTTTAATATCGAACAAACGTTAATTGAGATTCTTCCTCCCGCTCACAGGCCGGACTCTGAATGACAGCTGAACAAACTAAATAAGTCTGTGCAAACCACAGACCCAAAAAACCTTTTGCCTCGGTGGGTAATTAAGGGTGCCTATAAGCAACCACCCACTGTCTGTGGCCCCCACACCTTTATTTGGTTTGGGGTGTTGATTGTAAAAACATTATAGCAGACTATAAAATAACGTCAAATCCCGGTAATAAAATGTTTCTTTATAACAATGTGGTTATACAAAATTACCGTATATCATAGGAAAGATAAATAGTCATCTCTTTTCCATGATTGCTGTAGTTCTGTACTTCATATATTTCAAGCTTTTTACTAATAAACAGAGCTAACCAATAGTTGTGCCGACAAACGACTTCCCTGCTAATATTCGCTGTAAATTGATTAATTTAAGACCATTTACAATTATTACTTTAAAGCCCAGCCGCTGAGCTAATTTGGCAGCCACGGGATCAAACGGAACGTTTGCGCCAGGATTCCATTTGTTGCCGACTACTTTCCTGAACGACTTCCAGTCAATAGTTTTTATCGGCTTGGCGGTCTTATATTTGGATGGGTCTTTGGTATAAACCCAGTCGATATTGGAAAGATTCAACACGGTATCGGCTCCGTAGGCGCGAGCCAGCTGAACCGCGCGCAGATCGGTTGACGAGCCCGGTTCAAAACCGGCGCCGACGATTACCTGCTTTTTGGTTTTGGTGTTTATTTTTTTCTTATTGGTAATGATAATCGGATAGGCGTACTGGCGAAAAATTGTCCGCATCAGATGACCATTTAGACGAGTAGCGTGAATACCCAGCCAATCCAGATCGTCCGGACTTATCCCGGCCACATGCGCTCCAGCCGCTTGATAACGGCGCGCTGTTTTGCCGCCGCCGACGATCAAAATAAATCGAAATCCTTTCTTGATATAAGAAATAATAAGTTTTCGAAACTCGACTAAAAACTTTTCATTGATCTGGTCAGGCACGACCAGCGAACCGCCCAGTGAAATAACGAATGTTTTTTTGAACATAAACAATAAAATTTCTAATGACGAATTATTAATTCCTAATCAAGCACCAATGACTAATGTCAGAATTTCTAATTGGGAGCTGGTCATTGAATAATTGGGTATTGATTAGAAATTAGGAATTAGTAATTACTGGAGGTACTTTCTCTTATTAGCCAAATGTTCCTCATACGTCTGGCTAAATACTGTGGAACCGTCGGGTCTGGTCAAAAAATAAAAATAGTCGCTTTTCTCCGGATAGATTGCCGCTTTAATGGCATCAATAGAAGGATTACAGATCGGACCTGGAGGGAGACCCTTGTATTTATAGGTATTGTACAAACTGTCAACACTGATATCATCGTTGGTGGGCTGCAATAAATTTTTACCGGTAACATAATTAACTGTGGCGTCGGACTGCAACGGCACCCCCAGATTCAGTCGGTCATAAAAAATTCCGGCCGCAATATTTAAATCATTATTTAGGGGCGCTCCATTTTTATCACGTTTGATGTTAATTTCTTTTTCTAAAATAGAGGCCAGAGTAACTATCTGGTAAATGGTCATGTTGGCTTTAGCAGTATCTTGGCGCATTTGCTCGGTGTATTTGATGTTGAAATTATCCAACATTTTTTCAATTATCTCTGAGGCTGTAGTTTTTTCAAAAACACGATAGGTGTCCGGAAACAAAAACCCTTCCAGACCCTGGTCAGTGGGCCGGCCAGCCAGAAAATCGTATGTTTTATCAGGAATTATGGCCCGCGAATCTACCACATTAGCGGCGGTCATAAAATCATTTTTAGCAACAATGCCCTTGTCGTCCAGATAATCGGCAATATCCTCCGTCGTCCAACCTTCAATAATAGTTATACTCCGTTCCGGGGCAAAATGACCGCGGGTCATTTCCGCCACGACCTCCTTGATATTCATGCTGGGCTGCAAATAATAGTCGCCGGCCAGAAACTTGGCAGAGGACCCGTCAAAAAATACATAAGTCTCAAACCAGAACTCCGAACGAATAATCCCCTTCTCTTTAAGAGCCTGGGCAATCTCCTTGACGCCTTGGCCCTGGTTGACGGTAAAGAATATCTTTTCCTCATTAGCAGAGACGGGCAGGCTGATTTCATTCCAAAAAAACAGGCCGCCTAAGACTGCAGCGCTCATGATCAGAAAAAAAATTATTAAGACTATTTTTTTTAGCATTGCTTCTTTTTATAGATACTTTTTCATCTTCTTTTTTTCCAGTTGTTCCACAATTTTTTTCACATCCTGGGCCCGATTTTTTGGGCAAACCAACAAGCAATCCTCGGCATCAATAATAATAGTATCACGCAAACCCGCCGTAGCTATCAAACGGCCCGAATAGCTGTAAATTAGATTCCCCGCTGAATCGTGCCCCAGGTGCCGACCGCGAACAACATTATCAGTACCGGCCTTGGAAAGAATATCCATGACTGTACGCCAATGCCCGACGTCGGCCCAATCCATGTCCGCCGGAATCACGATTCTTTTTTTGGTTTTTTCCATAATACCATAGTCAATGGAAATGGGTTTTATTTTTTTGAATTCACCGGCCACCGCCCTTTTTTCCCGCGGCGTGCCCAAAAAAGGCTGTAAACGTATAAGAATACGATAGTGATTCGGCAGAAATTTTTTAAAGAGGTTCAGAAGATGATCAACCCGCCAACAGAAAATCCCCGAGTTCCACAGATAATCCCAGCGCTTTACGTATTTTTTAGCCGTGAGTAAATCGGGTTTTTCCACAAAACGTTCCACCTGAAAAATCTCATCGTCGCCCAGTTGTTGAAAAACCTTGTTTATTTTTATGTAGCCATAACCGGTTTCCGGATATGACGGTCGGATACCGATCAGCAAGGAGTATTGGGGATTTCTGGCCACCACGCGTTCGGCCAGATGAGAAATCCGGATGAATTCTTTTTCGTTTTTAATGTAATGGTCAGAACTTATCAGCATCATTATTTCCTGAGGATTCTTTTTGGCCAAAGCCACGGCCGCCAGACCAATAGCCGCCGCCGTATCTTTTTTGGCGGTTTCCAAAATGAAATGATCACGCGATAGGCCGGCCAATTGTTTATTAATAATTGGCAGCTGAGCGTAATTGGTGGAAATAAAAATGTCCCTAACCGAAAAACCCTTCCGGAGGCGTTCGTAAGTTTTTTGCAGTAAAGTTTTATTGCCGATAAACGGCTGAATCTGTTTGGGCTTGTTTTTCCTGGAAACCGGCCACAAACGAGTTCCGCCGCCACCGGCTAAGATTACAATTTTCATATATTCAATGTAATAATAACACACCTGTCATTGCGCCAATCTACCCTGTCATTGCGAGCCCGAACGAAGAGAGGGTGTGGCAATCCCCGTGCTAAAAGTAATGGAATTCTCACGTCGTCCTCACTATGTTCGGATCCTCAGAATGACAGCCCCACGGGCGGCGCACAGACTATTCTCCCCACCTCTTTGGTACTAATGGCACGAACTGAAACCCCGGAAAACGCTTTTCATGATATTCGTCTTTAGCCACTTTGTCCATGACCACCATATCCTGTTCGTACTTGCCGACCGGAATAACCAGCCGTCCGCCTATTTTCAACTGGTCCAGAAGAATATCCGGAATACCGACTTCGGCCGCAGCAGCCACGATAATTTTATCATAAGGCGCTTCCAGCTTATAGCCACGCGTACCGTCGCCGCAAATAAAAGTGACATTATTAAAACCGTACCGGCCGACATTTCGCTCACCGAATTTTTTCAGATCCGGTATGCGCTCAATAGCAATTACTCGGCCGGACGGACCAACTATCTCGGCCAGAATGGCCGTTTGCCAACCGGAGCCCGAACCAAGATCCAAAATTTTTTCTCCGGTCCGCGGCTGCAACAGCTCAACCATAAAAGCCACGGTCAGTGGCTGGGAAATCGTCTGGCCAAAGCCGATAGGCAGCGGATGATTAACACCGGCCGAATCTTTGAGTTGCTCGGGAAGAAAATCATCCCGATGAATTTTTCTGAAAGCGTTTATTATCCGAGTAGTTTTTAAATAACCCTCATCTATTAATTTTTGAATCAAGTCCTCCATATTGATTTTTCTTATAAAATATGCTATACTTTTAATTGAAAATAAAAACAAAAAGCAAAAATGCAAAGCAAAAATCGAAAAATAATTTTTCTTTTTGGCGTGAGCTTTGGCTTGAGTCTGTTTTTGATTTTCCCCCTGCAACTGACCGCGGCCTCACCGACTTCAGAAAAAATTATCAGCCGTATCAATTCAATCAGGAGCCAATACAATCTATTGCCGCTTACGGAAAACTATTTGTTAAGGCAAGCCGCAAACGACAAGCTTCAAGACATGATAGCCAATAATTATTTTGCTCATCAAAGCGCTTCAGGAAAAATGGCCTGGGATTTCATGATGCAATCCGGATACGACTTTCGGTACGCCGGAGAAAACCTGGCCATGGACTACACCAACGAATCAGATCTAGTCCGGGCCTGGATGCAAAGCAACGCGCACCGAAAAAATATTTTAAATGCCAATTTTCAAGATACAGGACTGGCTTTGGGAACTAACGGACACCATATACTAATTGTCCAATTTTTTGGCGCCACCTTGGCCACATCCACTACTCCAAGTGAAGTCAAAATCACTACTCCACCGAAAACAAATCTTAATAATGCCAGTAACTCTATTATATCAGAAGACGTACCAGTGGAAAATCGCGTCGATTCAGCTCCTGTCAGCGCTGACAAATCGTTGATCAGAAAGTCAAAAACCCCAAAGATATCGGCCAGCATGCTTCTAGTCAATTTCTTTACTGTTACCACGGCTAATTGGCAATAATAATCACCCCCGTAAAAACCAGCCGCTACCTCTATAATAAAATGTTAGGTGACATTAGCTTTAATTTGCAAAACTTATCCACAAGCCCAAAAATCCCAATTTTTCTGAATAAATGCACGATTTTCAATACCTTGACAAAATTAGAAATTCCGCTAAGATGTACTAACGAAACACAAAACAAAACACCATTGACAAACATCAAAAATAATATCAAAATATCGCACATTCCGGAGGAGGATAAACCCGCACATTTTACAACAAGTTTTTAGGAGGAACTTGAAAAACCGACACTAAGTTATAAACCTGAAAAGGGAAAACAAAAAAGAAATTTGCAAGACTTCATTTAAAAAACGCTTACTTACTTTTAAGCGAATTTATAACTTGATGTCGGTTTTTGTTTACTTAGTCTGTTAGTCTGATTTTCAAGTCCAAGTTACTTCCTTGGATGAAAAAATGGGCGTAGAAAATATAGCCAAGTAAACAATCTGACTGACTGACGCGAAGCGTCATCCCGAGGCGCAAAACGCCGAGGGGTCTCGCCTCAACCGCCTATCCGGCTGATCGATTTAGGGGCAACCCTGTAACATTTAATCCGGTCAATCTGGGATATAAACCTAAAAAATAATTTAACTTAAATAAATCATTTATTTAATAAAACTATGAAGATCAATCTTCTGCCTAAGAAAGCTTGGAAACAGACATTATGGAAGGGCATCAATGTTGTTTCCTCATTGGCGCTCATCTTCAACATGACTATGGTGGGCGTTTTTATTGCGCCGAAAACGGCGAGTGCAATTACCTATTGTCCCACCGGGAATCCACTCTATATGTGGGATCGTACCCCTTCAACTGGTTGGAGTCACGGCAACATCTCCGGTTACTTCGAGGGTGAATATATTCCGGTCCAATTAGAGCTGAATGGACTAGCCGCCGGAGTGCAAACAACAATTCGCGTTGAACATCAATACATCGGCAACAACGTGGTCGGAATAGATCGGCTTGATCATGTTAATGCACCTATAGAACCCGGAATCACTTTTAACCCTGATCGACTGAATTTCTCAATGAGCTCGCCGACAACCGTTTCAGACAAGCCATCACTCAAAAGGTATACACTAACCTTCACCCCGGTCAGCTCTACCGCCACGCTGTATTTTGATGCCCTGCTTGGGCCATACGCACATCACTACCCAGGCGCGTCACTTCATGTTAGTTTACCGGACTGTGAATCAAAGGATGTCCAGATCAACACCAATCAAATTTTGTACCATAGTCTGGCTATTACAAAATCTGACAATCCGGATCAGATACAATTAAACGCCAACACAACCTACACGATCACCGCAACCAACAACGGCAAAACTGATGGTGGTGAAACAAACTTTACCGTCACTGATACGCTGCCAGCCGGTATGTCATATGTAAATGGCTCTGCTACTCCTGCTCCGACTTCAGTAATTGGCCAAGTTATCACTTGGAACTTTGGCACTGTCACTGACGGCACAACAAAGACAATAACATTCCAGGCGACTGGCAATGCTGTTGGAAAACATAAAAACTCTGCGTCAGTTACTGCGGATGGGGCCACTCCGGCTACGGACACTGAAACAACAAAAGTACTCGGACAATGCAACCTCACTATCACCAAATCCGTCGTTAATGATGATCATCCAAATGGTCCTAATGTCCCGGGCGATCGTTTGTTATACATTCTGAATTTCAGTAATTCCGGGAGCGCGGATTGTACCGGTGGCGGCGTGCATGTTGATGATGCTATTCCGACCAATACGACATACACCGATCAGCATGGCCAAAGCTCAAATGTCACTTTCGGATATGCCCATGATAATTTTGGTACTGCCAATCCAAACGGTTTCAACGGCTCACTTCTAAGCTGGAATGCCGGCACCCTCTCACCGCAGGAAAGTGGCTGGGTCAAATTCGAAGTGACCGTTCGCTCACTCGAGAATTGTGAACAGATTGACGTAATCAACAAAGGAAAAATCTACGCCGATCAAATACCAAACGGCATCTGGTCAAACGAAGTCTCTACTCATTTTGCAACACCATGCTACGGCTCGCTCAAAGTCACAAAATACGTAGATAACGGCAGCGCCACTCCAGACCAATGGAGTTTTACCACCAACAATCAGACACTCACTCCAGCTCAGGGACAAAACTATGTGATCTTCCAAAATTTGACCCCAGGCCAATACACCGTCACCGAAAGCAATCTCACCAACTATCATCAAGTATCAACCACCTGCACGAATGTCAATGTGACCGCTAATCAGCAGGCAACATGCAATTTTCACAATACCCGCGATACCGGCGATCTACGCATCAAAAAATATAACGATCTCAACGGCAATGGCCAATGGAATGAGGGCGAGCCTCTCCTGCCCGGTTGGCATTTTGTCGTAACCGATCATGACACGCAGACGGTTGTCGCCAGTGGGGATACCGATGTCAACGGCAGCTTACTGATTACCGATTTGCCGACTGGTTATTATGACGTCACTGAAACCTTGCAAGACGGCTGGATTAATACAACCGACCTCACTCAACTTGTCCATGTCGTTGTCAGCGATAATCCGATGGTAGTGACTTTTGGTAACTTTCAGAAAATTTCTATCTCCGGCATGAAATTTCATGACCTGGACGGTAATGGTCTAAAAGATGCTGAAGAACCCGGCCTGGCCGACTGGACCATCTTCATGGACCAGAACAGCAACGACACATTTGATATCGGAGAAGCCTCAACGACAACCGATGTCAATGGTAACTACACCTTCAGCAATCTCGGCCCCGGCACCTACACACTCCGTGAAGTGCAACAGTCCGGCTGGACACAAACTACTTCTAATCCAGCTGGCATCGTCGCAACAAGCGGCATGAATATTAATGGCGTTGATTTCGGCAACTTCCGCAACGCCTGGGCGACCGCCTGCAAGTTCATTGACGCCGACGGTAATATCCAGACAACAGGAGACCAGACCGCCAAAGCCGGTTGGACCGTTCACCTTTCCAAGAACGGACAGACAATCGACACCCAAGTGACCGACGAAAATGGCTGCTACACCTGGAACAATCTCCTGCCCGGCTTCAGCTATGATACTTCCGAAGAAGTACCGGCCGGCTGGACTGCCCTGACACCGACAAGTCATAATTTCGGTCCGGTGGTCAGTGGCGGAGAATATTCCTATACCTTTATTAACTTCGAAAATATCAATGTCACTGTCTGTAAATACGTTGATGTCAACGGTGATCAGAATCTGACTGAAGATCCCGTCTACACCAATGGCTGGCCTGTTTACCTAAACGACAACGCCCAGATTACGGATGGCAATGGATGCTATATCTACACTGATCTCGGCCCGGGCAATTACAATGTCACTGAAGGAACAATGACTGGCTGGCTGCAGACTTACCCGGAAACCGGTTCATACAACTTCAACGCCGTTTCTGGTCAAAATGAAACCTTTATCTTTGGCAACTACAACTACGGCCGAATCTGGGGCTACAAATATAACGATGTTGACGCAAGTGGCAGTTACACTGATGGTGATCAACCCCTGAACAACTGGAACATCTGTCTCGGCCAGAATAATTGCGTAACTACTGGCTCAGGCGCTTGGGCGGACGGCTACTATGAATTCACCAACCTACCGGCCGGCACTTACACCGTGTCTGAAACAGCTATTCCCTCATGGATCCCCATCTTCCCGGAAATCAGCTACTCCGACGTCTACGTTTCTTCCGGCAGCAACATCCATCTTGATTTCTTCAATTTCCATTTGGGCAAAATTTCAGGTTATAAATATGAAGATAAAACTGCCAATGGTCCGTCAGATGACGACCAGAAACAATCAGGCTGGGAGATTAAGCTGTGGAAAAACGGAAATGAAGTCAACTCAAAAATAACCGATTCTAACGGCTACTACGAATTCACTAATCTCGGTCCCGGCACTTACACAGTGACCGAGGTGCAGAAAACTGGCTGGATACAAACCTATGCTCCAACCGGTGACATCGTGATCACATCTGGCGCCAACATTACTGATGTAAATTTCGGTAACTACAAATACGGTAAGATCTCAGGCTATAAATATGAGGATAAAGACGGCGACGGCAATCTCGACGACAGCGGTAATACCAAACAGGATGGCTGGACCATCTGTCTGGACGCCAACACCTGCGTGGTCACCGGCGCCGGCGACTGGCCGCGCGGATACTACGAATTCACCGGTCTAATGCCGGGCACCTACACTCTTACGGAAGTGCTGCCAGACGGCTGGACCCAAACGCACGCCCCAAACCCGGTGATTGTCCGATCAGGGACTAACAGCGATAATAACAATTTTGGTAACTTTAAAATTCCGAAACTAACCGTCATCAAACACGTCATCAATAACAACGGCGGCCAGCTGGAGGCCAATAATTTCACCATGAACGTGTTTGGAAATAATGTTTCCAATCCTTCGTTCCCCGGTGACGAAAACGGTACAACGGTTACTTTGAACGCCGGTGACTACTGGGTCAACGAGGATTTCGTGTTCGGCTACGCCAAAACACTTAGCTCCGACTGTTCCGGCGAAATCTACAGTGGCGATCAGAAAACTTGTACCATTACCAACGATGACATTGCTCCAAAACTCAAATTAGTCAAAACTGTTATCAACAACGATGGCGGAGATCTTGAAGTCGCTGACTTCCCGCTCTACTACAACGATAACCTGGCCATAAGCGACCAGTGGAATACCGTGACCGCCAACGTTGCCTACACTCTGTCTGAAGACAGCGATGATGGCTATGTCGCCTCAACTTGGGGTGGCGATTGCGACAGCGACACCATTACCCTGCAGCCCGGAGACGAAAAGATTTGTACAATTACCAACGATGATATCCCGGGTCGCCTTGACGGTTATAAATACGACCAAAACGAACATGGCTTAGCCGACTGGCAGATCTGCCGAGATGATAATGCAGAATGCACCCTTACTGATAAAAATGGTTACTTCCAATTCAAAAATGTTCCTGCCGGTACGCATAGCGTCACAGAAACAATGCAGTACGGCTGGCAAGCCATTGATCCGGCTACAGGCCAGTATCCAGAAGTCGAAGTTGAGCTCAACAAAACTACTTCAATCTATTTCGTGAACCAAATGAATGAATTTGAAGTCTCCATAGAAAAATCAGCACCAGCCACAGTCAATGCCGGTGACCAGATGACCTACACACTGAACTGGACAATAACCGGCAATACGACTGTCCACAATGTGACCATCACCGATGCTGTGCCGGCAAACACAACCTTTGTCTCAGCTGACATGGGCGGCACCGAAAATTCAGGAACTATTACCTGGAACTTAGGAGATAAAAATCCTGGTGATTCTGGCACTGTTACTTTCGTAGTAAAAGTTGCTTCACCCCTGGCTAATGGTACAGTTATAGATAACACCGCCCAAATCTGCGGGGAAGGCGAATTAGTAACCGAAACAGAAGGACTTACCCAAAAGTGTGATGAAGATTCAACCACTACAATCACACAATCTGCACCAGTTCTAGGACTTGAAAAAACAAACGACAAACCGGTAGCCAGCCCTGGTGATATCGTCAACTACACCATCAGATGGACCGTAGACGGCAATTCACAGGCTACCAATGTCACTTTGACCGATACTGTTCCTTCGGGCGAGGAAGTCATCATCGGCACCATCAGCGATGGCGGTACTTACAACGCTCCCTCCAGAACTATTACCTGGAATTTGGGAACACAGTTTCCGCATGCCGAGGGCGCTGTCACATATTCAGTTAAACTGAATAGTCCTTTGGCTAACGGCACCACAATAGTAAACATAGCCAAACTTATGAGCGACGAGACAGATCCGGTCTTTGTCCAGGACGATTCAACAGTCACGGTGCAATCAGGCCCGATACTAACCATCGACAAAACCGTCAACATAACTACCTTTGTCAATCCAGGTGCCACGGTCAATTACACAGTCACTATCAAAAACACCGGCACTGACGCCGCTGTCAACGTGCAATTGATTGATTTACTACCGGCCGGGTTTACCTTCACCGATTTTGGCGGCTCCTCTCACACCTTTAACCTGGGCAATCTGGCCGCTGGCGCGGAAACTTCGGTGACTTACAAAGTCACAATTGGTGCCGCAGTCGCGGCTGGCATTTACGATAATTTAGCCGTGGCCTCAGCCGATAATCACGGCAATGTCACGGACAAAGTAGGCGTGGAGGTCAAACTGCCGACCGTACTCGGTGAAGAAGCTCTGCCCAAACTGGTTATAGAAAAATCAGTGGACAAAACCTTCATCAATCCCGGCGACAGCGCCACTTACAAAATAAAAATCACCAACACCGGCGACGCCCCGGCTGTCAACGTACAGCTGCAAGACGTGCTGCCGGCTGGATTCACCTTCGAGAACAAAGACATTACCAAAGTCTGGGTGTTGGGTGATATTGTCGAAGGCGCTTCAGTGGAAGTCAGCTACAAAGCCATTTCGGATAAAACCATTTTACCGGGTACGTACGAAAACCTGGCCGTGGCCTGGGCCGACAACCATGACAAGATTTCCGATTCGGTGAAACTTGAGGTGCGCAAAGTCCAGGTCCTGGGCGCGGAACTGCCGAAAACCGGCGCCACGCCACTCGACCTCGCCTACTTCTTTGTGGCCGGTATGGTCCTGATCTTCTCACTCTTTGTGATGAAGCTGACCATCTCCCGCGAAGAATAATTACTGACAATACAGCTTTAGATACAAAACCCCCGCCCGCACAAAAAGCCGGCGGGGAGTTTTGGTTGTGACAAGATTAATTTACCATGTTGCACAATCAATAAAATCATAAATCATTTCAATTACACCCCGCATATTTTTGTAAATATCCCTATTGGTAAATCTTAAAAATTTAATTCCTAACTGCTCTATGCATAACTGCCGTTCTTTATCAAAAAGTTTCTGTTCATTACCTAAATGAGTAGGACCATCAACTTCAATTACCAATCTTAACCTCGGACAATAAAAATCCACGACAAAACCGCCGATGCTATATTGTCGTCTAAATTTATAACCCGCGACCTGCTTTCCTTTTAAATGACTCCATAATATAACCTCGGCCTTGGGCGCAGAATTCCTTAAACCCTGACGCCGTTTTTTCATTGAATGTATGTTGTATAAAATTGTCATATTGGTGTTGTGGGCTTACCTCCCCGACACTCCCCTGTGTATTACCCTTGAGTCTTTCTCCCCTCCTCACATGTGAGGAGGGGATATGCCATAAGTGATAATTATCCGTTATCCGTTCCGATGAGGGGTGGTAATTGCTACGTCAATAAAAAACCGCCTTTCCAAGTCTTATCCGGGAAAGGTTTATGCTCCGATTATACCCCAAAGCCTTTATTTTCACAATTTTCCCCTTGTGTATAACCTGTGATTTAACCCTGTTAGAAAAAAATATCAATTTAGAGTAGTATGAACACTGTAAATAGTGATCCATTGAGAATTTGCAGCCTGTTGATAACTTTTCTTCTAACAGGGTTGACAAATTGACATGAAATAGCTAAGGTATGCTATAATTTCAGCACCAAATAACGACAATAAATGTCCGCCTTTGGCGGGCAATAAACATAACATAACCAATTTAATAATTTATTTGAGAAAAATTTTATGAAAATTCTCAATTTCCAAGCCAAGCACGTCCTCCCCATGGTCGTGGTGGGAGTTTTTGCTGTGGCAGCTATTTTAATCTCAGTCTCAGTACCGCAAACCGCAAAGGCGAACGATACAGGATCTTATTCGCCATCCACTATTGTCGAACCAGAACCCAAACCAGTAACCGCTACCGCTACCTTATCCATCATCAAAAACGTAAATAAATCAATAGCTAACCCGGGCGATAAGCTAACC
>Ga0185342_1000253_pt1 | contig 29856 bp, 19 predicted proteins | sample ConPoolayeEmetaG_FD_128045 | JGI IMG/M metagenome (GOLD analysis project Ga0185342, IMG submission 128045) | Hot spring microbial mat communities from California, USA to study Microbial Dark Matter (Phase II) - Cone Pool mat layer E metaG... ... | reverse complement strand
GGATTCGAAGTCCACCGCTCTATCCACTGAGCTACGGGCGCGCCTAAGTGCCTTAATATTTTCCCTAAAATGTTATTCCTTGGCAACAAAATGAATTCTTATTCCGAGCAGTTTTTTCTTCTCTCGGATTGATTGGAGCATCTCAGGGATGAGCCGGTCTAACTCTTCGGGAGAAAAATCGCAATTCTCGATGACTACCTTTTCCCCCTTGATAATAGCAGCCACAGATCTCGCCTCTAAGCCTGACTGCACGTGGGGGTTATCAGGATGGCGCCTCATCCCTTGAACCTGAATTAAAAGAAAGCTTCCATCCGCAGCGTCCCGAATGACGATAAAAAGCATGTCTTCCTTATATGTGTCGTCCGGGTCTTGGCCCAGAAAGGACTGCCAGATACGTAGACCTTCAGGCGTAACCAGAGCGGCCGGCCGGGTCTCCAAGAAAATTTGCCTGAGCCCCTGGGTCAAAAATTCGTCGTTTTCTCTCAAAGCTTTGGACTTCTGCTCCCCAGAAGAGACAAAAGACCAGGAGAGGAACAAAAGAACCAGCCACGCTCTCACTCTTTCTCAACAATACGGTCGCATTGAGGATGAAACTCCTTGGAATTCCCTTTTTTCTTTAGTATTTTTTCTTTACTTCTCCTACTTCCACTGGTAAGTGGTCAAAGTTGCTCCATTCGTTAAAACTGCCGTCGTAAAGTCTCACCTGGGGATAATTCAAGATATATTTAAGAGTAAAATAGGTGTGGGCGGCCATTTGTCCTTGTCCGCAAGAAACGATGACCCGTATGCCGCGCCTCTCTTTTTATAGCTGAATAAATCTTACCGGGTTTCCCGTCCAATGCAAGAACCTTTTGAAATCGGCCAGGCTTAAGCCAATCGTTACGGTATTGATATTGGGATGAAAATGGACAACTGCCGCCCGCTCGAGGTCGGCATCAATCATAACCTCCACTTCTTTTTTCTTATCATAAATCAGTCCAAAGGGCGAAACAGAGCCAGGGTCAACTCCCAAATAACGTCGGAGTCTTTCGGGCGAGGCAAAACTTAGTCTTTTCTCCCCTACTCTCAAAGCTAACTTTTTGAGGTCGACATTTTTTTCGTGCTCGATAATTGCCAGGAAGTGCCTTTTCCCTTTTTCATCGCGAAGAAAGAGGTTTTTGCAGCGAGCTCCTTCCAGGTTGGCCCAATGCTCGCGAGCTTGAGCCACAGTGTAAACCGGCGGATGTTCAACCCGAGTAAAGGCAATCCCTAAACTTTCCAAAACGGCGTAAACTTCCTTTTCTTGAGGCCAAAAGGTCTCTTGAGGCATGGCTTTTTCCTAAGGGCGAATAATGGAGGCAGCCACAATATTGGCTACTCGCGACCTTACAGGCATTATGACTCCTTTATCATCGGGGTGGACGCGGTTGGTTAAAAAAATAACAAAGGTTTCGGTCTCCGGGTCAATCCAGATGGATGTGCCCGTGTAACCGGTGTGACCGTAGGAAGACCGGCCAAAGAGGTCACCCCGGTTGCTGGAATAACCGGAATTTATATCCCAACCCAAACTACGTCCAGAAAAAAGAACATCAGGGAAAATTTCCGTCATCCTCTTTATACTTAAAGGACTCAGAATGCGCCGGCTGTTAAATTCGCCCTGATGAAGCATCATCCGGGCAAAGATAGCTAAGTCATCGGCAGTAGAAAATAGACCGGCATTACCTGAAACCCCTCCCTGAAGTCGGGCTAATGGGTCGTGGACAATTCCAATGAGCGGCTGACCATCAATCACCTCTGTAGGGACACAGTGCTCTTTCCAGGAGGAAGGCGGGTTGAAGCCGGTGCGTTTCATGCCCAGTGGCTTGAAAATATTTTCAGAAGCAAAAGCGGCTAAGTCCTGACCTGTTACCTTGTTTATTATATAGGCCAGAGTTATAAACCCCAAGCAGCTGTAGCGAAAATCTTTTCCCGGAGCAAATTCCTTTTTCAAAGCTGCAATATGTTTGACCAAGTTTTCCGTTGGACAGGGAGAGCCATAAGTCTTGGCCACCTCCTTAGCATCAGTATAAGCCGGAAGGCCGGAGGTATGGGTAAGGAGATGCCAGAGGCGAGCTTCTTCTCCTTTCTCACCATTCTTGTCTACATAAACTGAGAATTCAGACACATAATCTTTTACCCTATCCCAAAGACTGAGTTGGCCCCTTTCCACCAAAATCATAATTGAGGTAGCCGTGGCTATGGGTTTGGTCAGAGAGGCTAAATCAAAGATCATTTCCATCTTGATTGGTTTCGGCGTTGGAACCCATTGAGATTGACCATAGGCCTGACGAAAAACAATCTTATCCTTACGACCAACAACGATCACTGCGCCCGGGAAATACTTTTGCCTGAGGCATTCCGCCATCAAACTATCGAGCCGTTTTAGCCTTTCACTGGACATACCCACTTCTTCTGGCCTGGTAAGGCCAGAACAACTTAAAGCCAGGACCATTAAAAAACTGAAAAGAAGAGCCAGGCAAACTTGATGCTTAAGTCTTAAGACAGCCGTGGACATAGGCAGATTCCTCCTTTCCAAGGGCGAAGGAAATGATACGAATAAATGCTTGGCCTTTCTATCTTTGATGAATTTGGGGCTTTTAAAGAACGCCACCCCGATGGGGCTTCAGAAAAAAAGCTCTTTTCTTTCCTTCCTTCCTTAGCGATTAGAATCAAACTTTTTCCTGCCTCTTTGGCCTTTTGGCGTTGAATGAAAGATTTCGAGAAAACAGGTAACATACCGGGATAAAGTGAGTTCTACTTGATTGCTGGTCTCTGCGCCAGAAGTCTTTCAATGGCCTCGATTTCCTTGGGCACGTCTTGGGTTAAAACTTCACAGCCCTCAGCGGTAATAAGGACTGTGTCCTCGATTCTAATCCCGATATTTCTTTCTGGATAATAAAGAGCGGGCTCAATAGCAAAGACCATTCCGGGCCGCAGCGGCACACCGGCCGGGCCAACATCGTGAGTCGAAAGGCCAACGTAATGGCCAATTCCGCCCCTTAAGCCCCGTCCATCCATCTTTTTTTCTTTCAACACTCTCTCCACATGTTGCCTTACATCTTCCGCCGTAATTCCCGGCCGATAAGCTTCAAGGCAAGCCTTCTCCACTGTGAGCACAATCTCATAAACCTCTTTTTGCTCCGGGCTAAACTTCCCGGATACAGGCCAGGTACGAGTAATATCCATACAAAGCTGGTCTAAATCAGCGCCAAAATCCATCAAAATTAGGTCCCCTGCCTCCACCCGCCGCGAATTCTTATTGTAGTGCTGGATACAAGTATTCGGCCCGGAGCCAATAATTGGCGCATAAGCCGGGCCACGAGCCCCGCCTTTTAAAATATAATAGACTGCCGCCGCCTCAATCTCATACTCGTAAACTCCAGGACGCGAGGCTAACATAGCTTGCTTTATTGCCTCGGCCGAAAGTCGGCCATTCCGTCTTAAAATGGCTATCTCCTCATCGGTTTTTATCAGCCTCATTTCGTCAATAAGGGAAGCCAGGTCCCGAAATTCAACCGTAGGAAACCTTTCGCGGAGTTTATTAATTCTATGCTCATCCAGGGAAATCTGGTCGTTATAATGAATTCTGTTTTTCCTGGCGGTAAAAATCCTGGTTTCGTTACGGCTCATATCTACCTGATCGGAGGGAGATAACCGGAGATAAAATTTGGGCTCAACCCGGCTTATGTTGCGAGCCAAAAATTCTTCAAACTCGCTCAGCTCGGCGACGCGGGTTAAACCAAGGCGCTCCGCATTATTGGCCTCTTTTAACCAGTTTGGCCCTTCCATCATTTCCTCTCTCGGAGTCTGACGCGGCAAGAAAAGAACTGCTTCCTTTGTTCTTGGGAGAAGGACAAGGATGGCATTCTTATCTTCAATTCCTGTTAGATAGAAAAAGTCGTTATCCTGACGGAAATGGGCGGCCGGGTGCTCCATGACGGCTGAAAATAGAATGACCAAGCCATCTTTGACTTTTTCCATCAAGACCAGGCGCCGCCGGACCATTTCCTCACGGCTATAACCCGTTCTCTGGCCAAAAAAGATTGTCGGCAGAAAAAAAATGGCCAGCAGAAATATCAAAATTAAATAATTACTTTGCCTTCTTACCTTAATAAAAGCCATTTTCTTCTCCCTAAGTTATTTCTTTTACCTAAAAATGATTTCCCTTATTTCTCATTTGCCCCTAATTTCATCTTAGCTTTTTCTTGGTCCTCACCTCCGCTCATTTATTTTTCAACCAAACAAAAAAATTAGGTCCTTTTCAGGGATTCTTTCTTTTTTCCTTCTTTCTTCTTTTTCCTTCCTTCCTTCCCTGCTTCGCACTACCTTTTTTGAAGACAAACTTTCGCGATTAACACAAAAAATCAGCTATCCTTTAGCTTATTCCTTATTTTCCTTTCCCGGTTTCATCCGATATTTTTCAAACCAGGCCATAAGATAAAGCTGCTGAGCCAAACGATGCGACGGCCGCCTCCAGCCATGGTATTCCTCCGGCATCCGGACAAGAAGCGTTTCCTTTTTGAGCATTTTAAGAGCCCGGTAATACTCTTCACTCTGGCCGATGGGCGTCCTGAGGTCGGCTTCGCCTGTCATAATCATTATTGGAGTTTTAACGTTGGCGACATAATGGAGTGGCGAGCGCAAAGCATATTCCAGCGGGTCCTCCCAAGGGTACTTCTGGAATTGCCGGTACCACATGTGACCGTCAGTCGTGCCTACAAAGGAATGCCAGTTGATAACTGGCCGCATCGAGACGGCGGCCCGGAAGCGGTCAGTATGGCCGACAATCCAGGCTGTTAAGACTCCTCCGCCGCTACCTCCGCAGACAAATAGGTTATCGGGGTCGATAAAACCTTTGGCCAAAGCGGTGTCAACTCCAGCCATCAAGTCATCATAATCTTTACCTGGATAGGCAAACTGAATACCGTTAACAAAATCCTGACCATAACCAGTGCTGCCGCGGGGGTTAGTGTAGAGGACAGCATAGCCGTTAGCCGCGAAATTCTGCCATTCCCAGTTGAAAGCGACGTTATACATCGCCCACGGTCCACCATGAATCCAAAGAACGAAGGGATATTTTTGGTTGGGCTCAAACTCCGCCGGCCTAATCAGCCATCCCTGAATCATCAAGCCATCGGACGATTTAAACCAAAGTTCCTCTACCTCACCCAGCTTCACGCCTTCCAGGACATCCAGATTGACATCCACTAATTCCTTAACCGCGCTCGGCTGTTTGAGGTTGAAAGTTATCAAATACCCTGGCCGGTGAAAGGTGGAGATGACAGCTGCCACTTGGCCATTTTGAGCTATGGAAATATCAGAAACATACTGCACTCCCTGAGTAATTTTTTTAATTTGGCCGTCAAGAGAAACAAAATATAGGTTGGACTCACCCTTCTCGGCCATTAAATAATAAACACCGGTATTATCTGGAGCCCAGGTTATACCAGCCGGCGAACTGGGCAGGTTGCCCGCTAAGAGTTTTTTAGCCCCGCCATCTTTGTTCATTAAATAAAGGCTGGAAAGATGAGAGGTATAGTTGCGGTCATCATATCCGGTATAGGCAACCCATTGACCATCTGGAGAAACAATCGGGTTAGAATCAGGACCTTTGCGGTCGGTCAGGGCCTTAATTTCCAAGGTCTTCAAATCAACCGCATAAATTTCTGAATCGCCCATCTGATATTCGGCCTCTGGCTTACGAATCGCCGAGAAATAAATCTGGCTATCGTCAGCGGAAAATACCGGGTTGTTATGGGAATAATCTCCGGTAGTAATTTGGCGGGGAGTACCGCCCAGCTCAGCATTAATCGTAAAAATATGAGTATTACCCTTCGGCAGGGGGCCGCGGCCATCCGAGCGCCAGGAAAGACGGTCAATAATCACCGCCGGTGCCGCCCATTTTGCTCCTTCCGGCCGCGGCGGAAGTTTAATCGGCAGAATAGGGTTATTATCAGGTACAAAATAGGTAAAGGCGAGCTGCTTGCCGTCACGCGACCAGGTAAGAGAGCTGGGCGCCCTTTCAAGATGGGTTAATTGGGCGACTTCTTTAGTATCAAGCCACATGACATGAATTTGGGTCGAGCCATCCCTCTCGGAAAGAAAGGCAATCTTTCGCCCATCTGGCGACCAAACAGGCGAAAAATCTCGCCAATTGCCGTGGGTGAGCTCTCGCACTCTTTTGCCTTCTATGTCTACCAGCCAAAGGTTGGAGCGAGTCTGGTCGTTCATTTTATCTACCCAGGAACGGGCAAAGATTATTTGTTTCCCATCAGGCGAAATAGAGGGATTACTGATTGCTTCCATTTCCATAAAGGTCTCAGTAGTTAATAAGCGATAGGTTTTTTGCTCACCTCCGGTTAGAGGCGGAAGCCATAAAAACGAAAAGAGGACAAAATAGGTAGCAATTCTGGCATAAACTTTTAGCCTCAATCTAACCACCTCTCTACCTCCTTAAAATTAATTTTTTTTGCCTAATTTTTTTACCAGACGACGCCGTAGTCGTCGCCGTAGTTACTCGAGCCGCCCCAAAAAGTGCCATGTTTATGGTCAAAATAGATGGCATTGATCGGGCCAGAAGTGTAGCGCCTAAAAGTTAATTTATAGCCCATGCGAGTTAAGGCTTCTCTCACTTCGGCTGGTGTTTTTTCGTTAAGCTCGATTCTTCCAGGAGAACAATCGTGCTGGTCAAAGGAGCTGCGCATCTGAAAACTATTAAAATTAGGCGCCTCGCAGGCCTGTTGCACATTCATCCCGAATTCAACAATATTGAGAAAGAATTGAAGCAGATTTTGGTCTTGGGTATCGCCACCCTGGACCGCAAAAGAAAGATAGGGCCGACCATCCTTTAAAGCCAAACCAGGAGTTAGCGTCGCCCGCGGTCTTTTGCCTGGATCGATGACGTTAAAGGGATTCTCGGCCTCCTCCAGGACAAAACTTTGGGCCCTCTGGCTCATCCCAATTCCGGTCCGGCCGGCGACAACGCAGGGGATCCAGGCGCCACTCGGAGTTACCGAGACTACCCACCCAGCTTCATCGGCGGCCTGAATGGAGGTTGTTCCTCGCCAAAAACTTTCTTCTATCTGGCCTGACTGGCCTTTATTTTTTTCTAAGAATTTTCGGTTAGACCATTTTTCTAAATAATGAAGGAAGGGATTCTTTTTCCCCTCATAAGGATAGGGGTCACCAGGTTTAACCTCCGGGTCATTAGCTTCCCAATTAATAAGCTTAATTCTCTCACGCGCATAATCCTTAGAAAGAAGTCCTTTGATCGGTTCCTCGGGCGGAAAATAAGGGTCGCCATAATAAAAATCGCGGTCAGCAAAGGCTAAATTCATCACCTGATAAATCGTATGAATATATTGGGCGCTGTTATAGCCCATTGCTTTGAGGTCGAAGTTTTCCAACATGTTGAGTGCCTGGAGCATCACCGGCCCTTGAACCCAGCAATTAAGCTTATAAACTTCAATTCCCCGGTAAGTGGTCATGACCGGTTCTTCAAGATAAACCTGCCATTTATCCAAATCTTCCAAAGTGATAAGACCGCCTTGTTCCTGGCAACCTCGGACAAATTCCCGAGCAATATCGCCGCGATAAAAGCGGTCATAGGCAGCATAAATGGCCTCTTTCCGGCCTTTCCCTGCCGCCAAAGCTTTTTGCTCCGCCTCCACTAGCTTGAGCAGCGTTTCTTTCAATTCTGGTTGACGAAAGACCTCGCCTGGCCAGGGGGCTTCACGACTTTCACCCGGGTGAGTCAGAAAAATTGCCTTAGAATAGGGCCACTGCTTTATTTTTTCTTTATCCTTTTCAATCCTGTCGGCCGTATCTTTTTCTATCGGATAACCCTCGGCCATCTGAATCGCCGGCTCTAAAACATCTTTCAGGCTCATCGTCCCCAATTCTGCCAACATCACCATCAGGCCCCCAGGCGTTCCAGGCGTCACCGCGGAAAGTGGGCCGTCAGGGGGCGGATATTGGTAGCCTCTTTTTTGGTAAAAATCGGAGGTGGCTCCAGTTGGGGCTACACCCAGGGCATTAACCGCGATAACCTTCTTAGTTAGCGGGTTATAAATTAGGGCCTGAGTTTCCCCTCCCCAGCTCAGGACATCATGCATGGTACAGACCGCCGCCAACATGGCGCAGGCAGCGTCAACGGCATTCCCTCCCCGGGCAAAAATCATGGCCCCGGTCGTGGCCGCAAGTGGTTTTCCTGTTATGGCCACCCAGTGTTTACCATGGAGGATGGGCTTTTCCGTTCTTTCTTGCCCGGAGTTTGTCAGGCAGAGGCTAAAAAATCCGAAGAAAAACAAACCCCAAGCAAAAGCCAAAAGCGTTTCTCGTGATGAAATCAAACCTCGCCTCCTTTTTTTTTTCTGACTTCGGTCAAGGTAAAGAAATTCCATTAAAGCTAATTTATCCACGGGTGATATCTTGGTGAATTCGAAACCGGTTTCATAGAGACCGCTAACCTGAGTCATTTGTTGCCATCTCACTGTGGCTTCTAATCTAATAGCTTTCCTTATCCGAGACAAGAAAAGCTGTAAATCTACCTGATCTCCTGGCTTGAATTCAACCGGCACGAGAATTCTGGTTCCTCCGGCTGAAATTTCAGAAGTAAAAGCCCATAACTCCTTGGGCCCAGCATTGTCGGCAATCTTTTCAGGACTGATTAGCCTTATCTTGGTTCTTACTTCCATCTTGAGCCGAGGCTCGCGCCGTCTATCTTTAATCGAAGCCCCCCTTTTTTTCCTTAACTGATTACTATTAACCATCGCTCTTTTAGCCCTGATTTTATCATATTTTCGCCAAAATTGGTGTTAAATTGAAATAAGAAGCTTGGCTCAAGGCCATAATGAAACTGCCACCATTTTCAGCGATAAATCTGCAACCTATTGATTTTCTTTGCATTATATGCTAAAAATAAAATGATCTCCTGTTTGGCTGGCTGGACAGGAGTGAGATGCCCTCCGTTTTCCCCTCCTTTCCCTCCTATTAATTATTCCAGCCAGCAATTTTGACTTGCTTTATATTTTACTTTTCCGATATAATTAATAGGAGATATGGAGGTCCCATGAAATACTATAACCAAGAAATCAGCTTTTCGGGTGAAGATATGGCCTCGTTTGAGGCCGAAAAAAACTTGATGGATAAAGATTTGGAGTTAACAAGTGAGGAATACTCGCAGAAAGAATTTACTCCCTGGCTTTTCTCTAATAAGCCTGTGGAAGAAAGAAAAAGACAAGAGCCAGAAGAGCCCAATCTTCTCCAGCTCTACATGGAAGAAATGGGAAATGTCCCCCTTTTGAAGCCACAAGAAGAAGTCGATTTAGCCCGGAAAAAGGAAAAAGGGGAAAAGCTTATCATCAAAGCCTTGGTTCACACGCCTCTTTCTTGGGCGGAGTTTATCAAAAGGGAAAAACAATGGCGTCGCCATCCTGAGACCATTTATCTTTGGTTCGAACCATATAATCGCACCAAGGGAGATGGCTCGCTATCGCAATTTCGCCGCCAAATTCTCACTTCCTTATCGACGCTTAAAAGACTTAATACTCAACTCCAGTCCTTGCCCAGGAACCGTCGTTATCGATTTCGCCGTGCTCGGATTGTTTGCCGAATGATCCACCTCTTTAACTCTCTCCATCTAAGACCAGAAATGAAGGCCTTTTTAGTCAAGACCATCGAAGAAACCTTAGAAATTATGGTTAGCCGCCGGAAGACCCAGAGAATCTTAGCTATTCTTCAGGGGATTAAAAGAGGACAGAAAATGATGGAGCAGGCAATTCAAGACATAGTGGCAGCAAACCTTAGGTTAGTTATTTCTATTGCTAAGAAATATCAATATCGGGGTCTACCCCTTCTTGACCTGATCCAAGAAGGTAATATTGGCTTGATGCGCGCCGCGCTCAAATTCAATTACCGGCGGGGCTATCGCTTTTCGACCTACGCAACATGGTGGGTACGCCAGGCGATTAACCGGGCAATCGCTGACCAGGCCCGCACTATTCGTCTTCCTGTCCATCTCACCGAACTTCTGCACCGGCTAAACCGAGCGTCCCAACAAATCCTGCAAGAAAAGGGCTGCCAAGCTAAGAATGAAGATTTGGCCCGTCGTCTCCGCATGCCTCTTGAAAAATTAAACGAGGTCTTGGCCCAAACTGTGGAACCAATTTCCCTAAACACACCAGTGGGCTCAGACGGTGAAACGCAAATTGTTGATTTTGTGGAGGACGGAAAGCTTCTTTCTCCGGTCTTTCAAACTTATCAAAATGACCTTAAGGAAAAACTTTGGTCGGCTCTAGCGCTCTTACCGCCCCGAGAAGCAGAAATTATTCGGCTCCGCTTCGGACTGGAAGATGGCGAGGAGCATACCTTAGAGGAAGTAGGACGACGGTTCGGGTTAACCCGGGAAAGAATCCGGCAATTGGAAATCAGGGCTCTACGTAAGCTTAGACAGACCACAACCGGAAAATTTTCTTTGAACACTTCGCTTTCTTGAGTGTATTTTGGCCTGAATCAAGGTTAATCGACCGATTTTTCTTTCATACCAAAAAAGGGCCAAAAAGAAAACGCTAACCTGAAGCCAATCTAACTCGGCGGTCTTCCTTGGCTTCTTCTGAATTACTTCACCTCCGTCATTTCCTCCAGAATCCGGATGTTCCTCTTTTCGAGTTCGGCCATGAACTGAGAATAGACTTCGCCGTAAATGGCGTCCTCCGGCGCGACAATGCCCTTTTCTTTAATCAATCCTTTACCCAAGAAAAAAGCCCCTATGGCCTGAGGAAAGCCCGTAACGCGGGCCATCGAGGAGAGACCGTATTGGCGGTCAGCCACATCCCACATATAATAATCGATGCGGGTGGGTCGGCCGTTTTTTAAGCCAGTAACTGTGTTCCACATCACGCAGACATCCGTCTCCCCCTCTCGGGGCAGCAGTTTAGGCCGAATAAGATGCAGCAGGAACTGACGGGGCACTATTCTTGTTCCCTGAAATTCCACCGGCTCGAGGTCAAGAAAGCCTATTTCCTTAAGGGCGTCTACGCCTTCCCAGTGGCCCGGCCAGCGGATGGTTTTTTCGGCAAATTCTTGAAGTCCTGGCCGGGTAAAAATAAAGCTGGGCATGCCTGGCGTTACCGCACACTCCAGTTCTTCATCTTGGCCAAAACGATTAAACCGGAAACGCTCTCGGTCAATCAACGCTGGCACTTCAGTGACCTTCCCGTTTTTGATTATATTCAGCCGCACCATGTATTCTCGTAATACATGCTCAAAGGCCCAGGTAATCATGTAGCGCAGAGGATGGCGCTGGGCTGCTTCCTTAGAGGGAATGCCACCAACTCGAGCTACTGCTTTTTCGGCTCGGTCGAGCTTGCGTATTCCTTCGCCCACCGTAATGTTGCTTAAACCAGGAGCAAAACCCATCCCATCCAGGATTGTGGCGCCTGTTTCTTTGGCTTTAGCGTCAATCCAATCGCCATAATCGTTTAGGGACATTCCCCCTGGCACCTCAAGACCTTCTGTTTCATAAGCATCTGGACGCCGGTGAAATTCTTCGAGGTTATCCACGACGCTAAAGCCGATCTCCGCGGCACTGTGCATCAAGCTATAACTCGTCTTTCTATCAGGGACAGAAATAATTCCCACGTCGTAAGCCCGCATTAGTTTCTGGGCCTCCCTTCGGTCCAAAATATCAGCTACATGGACTTCAATCTTCGGGCTACCAACCCAATTTTGAATTCGGGTCAAGGCTTCTCTTCTTCGGCCGACGAGCCCAATTTTTTCGACCTCGGGGCACTTAGCTAAATCCCAGGCACAGGCCCGGCCGATGGCTCCAGAGCCACCAAAAATTATGATTTTCATCTAAAAATTCCTCCTCATTTAAAATAACCTTTAGAATTAGGCGACCTTTTACTTAACCTGAAGAGGTGCTCCCTTGTCAAGAGGAATGAGGCTCTTCCGTAAAAAGTGTGCTGATTTAGGGGGCTTTTACCGGCAGTATTTCTTTTAAAAACAAGAAGCTATAAAATTTTGAGTAAACCATTTCCCAAATATCGCCTTCTCCTTCGCTTCCCCTTAGGAAAGTTAAGAAAGGGCTCTCTTTAGTTTTCGCTTTCAGTGGAGCTGAAAGCTCTTTCTTCTAGTCACGCTCCAGTACCGAATCTAACCTGCCCAACTTTCTGCGCCATAAGAATTATGAGGAATTACTGTGACATTCCCTGAAAATTGACCGCTTCCTTTTGCCTTAAGTCTCGAAAATGAGGGGTAAGGATTTTTGCCTAAATTTTGTTAATAATAGCGATTTAAGAGAGAGGTAAGAGGACAAAGATAACCAGGTCCCAGAGAGAATGGGAGACCATATTGACCACAATAGACCTAAAGCGAAGGAACAGAAGTCCCCAGAAAAGGCCGCAGACAAAGGCGGCCAGGACCAAAGCATAGTTTTTGGTGGAAAAATGGACAAGGGTATAAAAGCCAGTTACCATTAAAAAACTGGGAAACCTGCCGACCAGCTTGCTCCATTCTGCTTGAAGAAACCACCTCCAGAGGATCTCCTCCCCTGGGCCGATAATTAAGCTCAACAACAGGCCAAGCTGCCAGCTGGTCATGCCCTCCCGATAACTATACACGCCGTGAATTTGCTCCAAAGTATCTGAGCGGAGCAGGCCGAGGAAAAAACGACCAAAGTAAAAAATCACATAAAGGATGATGGAAGCTACCAAACCAATAACGATTTTTAAGCCCAGCCGCCCCCGAAAATCTTCTAACCACAGCTTGAACTTCTTGGGGTCAGAAAGAAAAACGAAGCCGTTAAGAAAAATAAGCTGGCCAATCATCCAGCCCCAAAAACTATTCAGTCCCGCATGATGGAAATGAAACAAAGAAAAAAAAGATAGGCAAGTTATAAGTGTTAGCCCAAGGAGAAGTGGCATAAGGCTATAGGTAGCGAAACAGCAAATCCAAGCCTAAGCCAGCGAGCGAAAGAAGACCAAAAAGCCAGTTAAACTGGGACGTGGCTCCATCGAGGGTGATAAAATCCAAAGGCCTTAGAGGAGCATGGCGTCTCTTAGCTCGTCTCCACAGAGAAATAGCAGCTGGAAGGCCGAACAAAACTAAAAGTAACGTTAGAGGAAGGGCCGGCAAAGAACGCACCAGAAGGCGGGGAATAAAAATATAAACAAGAAAAAGGAAAAAAGGGGCAAAAAGCAAAAGGCCATAATAGCTCAGCGAGCCCGAGTCACCTAACAAAGAGGCCACAGTGAAGACTTTTTTTTCTTTATCCGTCACGGTGTCGCGCCAGTTATTGGCGTGGAGAATAGCGACCACTAAAAGAGCCTGAGGAATAGCCCACAACCCTGGCCAAAAAGAAAACTTTTCTGTCTGAACGACCCAGGCTCCCATAGACCCTAAAACTCCAAAATTAAGAAAAACAGCTAAGTCGCCTAAGGCTCTGGCTTTTAGGTAATGATAATTGGCGCCGACGGCAACGCCTACTAAACCAATAAACAAAAGAGTCGGGCCAGTCATGAGAACCAGGATGATTCCTAAAAGGGAGCCAAAAATAAAAAGCCCGCTAGCAGCTCTTAAGACCGCGGCTGAAGACAGCCACTGCCGGACGATCGCGCCGCTCACCGGCGTTACTTCCCGGTCCAAACCCCGCCGGTAATCATGAACATCGGAGAGCATGTTAGCCGCAAAATGAAGGATAACCATGGCCAAAAGAGCTAAAAGAAATCTCCCCCAATGAAACTGACTTTTACCCACGGTTATAGCCAAAAGAGTTCCCAGGCCGACTGGAATGGTTGAGGCAGGCAGAGCCCAGGGGCGGGCAGCAATCAACCATTTCTTCCAGTTAGGGACAGCCTCCTTGCCTATTTCAAAATTTTTCATAATTTAACTCACTCCTCTTATATTTTCCCAGGTGCAAAATCTTAGGGGTAAAATTGCAGCCGTTGTTCTGAAGACTAACTATCTATAAACTATTTTTAAGAGCACTTTTCGGTAATAATAAGGTATTAAGCTATTTGCCGCAAGCCCAAGAAGAACATTTCTGTCAGTTTGACTCGCCAGTATCAAGGGGTTTCTTAGTTTTTGGGTCACGGGTTGCCTTCCAGGTAATTTTCTCTTCACCATTGTTGCTTTTAATTATTGCCGTGCCTGTGATTTGGTCTCCTTGAGCCTGGCCCGAAAAATCGAGGACGATTCTCTGGTTTCGGTCCGCTAAAACCGCCTGAAAATTAACTTTTGGTCCATCCAGTTTCGTCTCTTGAATTACCACTGTATCCCGACCAACTGTCAACTTCCCTTGGAACCACTGAAAATGCTGGTCTACCTCCAGGCGGCAATCCACTTTCCTCTGGTTTAAAGGCAAGCTCCATTGCCAAGTTCCAGTAAGGTTTGCTGGCACCACCCAGAAATAAACCGTATGAACGCTATCATCAACGACGACCGTTGTTGTCTGGTCTGGCTTCCAAGTATCCATAGCATAGTTATGAGAAACAAGCCTCGTTCCCGGCTTAAGCTCGCTGAGGAGTTTTGGCCGCAACTTCAGATTAACGTAAGTTAAAAGATATAAAGTCACTACCGAGGCGTCGTGAATATCAGCCGTAAACAAATCGCCCTGGCGAAATTCCACCAGGTTGGTCACCCCGGCCTGTCGCGCATTCTGCCAGCTCTCCTCAATTCTTTCCGGGTCAATATCTATGCCAATGGCTTTTATCCCGGCTTTTTGAGCCGCGGCCACTACAATCCGGCCATCCCCACAGCCTAAATCATAAAGAATATCGCCTGGCTTGAGCTGGGCTAAGCGTAACATTTCCTCGACGACTTCAGGTGGAGAAGGAACATAAGGTACATCGCGGTGAACCTCCTGGCCGACAAAAGCCGAAAACAAAATTCCCCAAGAAAAAAGAAATAAAGCCGCTCTTGCGAACTGCCTTGCCTTTCTCACTTCGCACCTCCTCATCGGTCCATAAGTTATTTCCCTCCATCTTAAGAAATTTCTTTCTTTTTTGTCAACGCACTGACGACTCAGCCTGGAAAAGGGCGGTGGTTTCAGAGCTAGGTTATCATGGATATTGAGGATTTTTTTGACGGGGTCTATCCTCCTTCTAAGAAAAGAACCCTAAGTTAAGACTACATAATAACTCTCTTTTCCTCGTATAGAAGAGCTCTTTTAGGGAAAACAGCCAATATTCAGGATACAAGAGCGAGACAGTTATCTTCTTCTTTACACAAATACAAAGGAAGGCTTGACCGTGGAGACGAATTTAGCATAAGGTAAAAAAACAGCCAAGGAGAGAAACATGAACGGGACCAAGCAAGCCGTGGAATTAGAAAAAAAATTAGGGCTCTTTTCTTTGACCAACATCGTTATTGCCAACATGATTGGAGCAGGCATATTTACCACCTCTGGCCTTCTCCTTCGTGACCTCCAAAACCCCCTTCTGATGCTTCTTCTCTGGGGTATTGGTGGAATAATCGCTCTTTGTGGCGCCATTAGTTATGGCGAGTTAGGCGCCGCCTTCCCCCACGCCGGGGGCGAATATGTTTTTCTCTCCCGCCTCTTCCATCCCTTAGCTGGATTCTTAAGCGGCTGGGTCTCCTTTTTTGTGGGTTTCTCGGCGCCCATCGCCGCCTCGGCCATCGGCTTCAGTGAGTATTTAGCCAGGACTATCCCTCAGCTTAATCAACCATCTGACTTAGGTCTGATTATTTCAGCGGGGTTGGCCAAAAAAATTATCGCTATAATTATTATTTTATTTTTCACTTTAATTCACCTTAGGGGTATATCTCTCGGGGCTAAGGTGCAGAATATTTTAACGCTCGGGAAAATTGGCTTAATTATAGTTCTGATATGTCTCGGGTTTGCCAGTGCCCGGGGCGATTGGGGCAATCTTGGGGTCAATGAGCCGAAATCCCTCTCTTTTGCTTCTTTAAAAGTAATCGGGCTTTCCTTGATGTGGGTCATGTTTGCCTATTCCGGCTGGAATGCCTCGGCTTACGTGGGTTCGGAAATAAAGCGACCGCAAAGGCATCTTCCTCTTTCCCTTCTTTTAGGCACCACCGCAGTCATTATTCTTTATCTGGGCCTTAATCTTTTCTACCTTTATTCCCTCCCCCCAGAAGAAATGAAAGGAGTGATTTCCGTGGGCGGCGCAGCGGCCGGTAAGCTCCTTGGCCCCTCGTGGGAGAGGTTTGTTTCATTGTTAATCGCCTTCGCCCTCTTTTCTTCTCTGAGCGCATTTATTATCTTAGGACCGCGAGTTTATTATGCTATGGCCAAAGACGGTCTTTTCTTTTCCTTCGCCTCTATGGTCAACCCCAAAACAAGGGTGCCCTCGCTTTCTATTTTGCTCCAAGCGATTATTGCCATTGTTATTGCCCTTTCTGGAACCTTTGAACACATCCTGACTTACATGGGATTTTCCTTAGGTATTTTCCCTATTTTGGCCGTGGCCGGAGTTTTTAAGTTGCGCCGTCAGCCGGGAAATAATTTGCGACTGCCGGGCTTCCCTATAGCTCAGCTTATTTATATGCTGGCGGCTCTTAGTATTCTTTCTCTTGGTTTTCTCCAAAGCCCAGGCCCTTCGCTCATTGCTATTTTCACTGTCCTTCTCGGTCTTCCAGCCTATTTCCTCTTCAAGAAAAAATATTCTTAAGAAAACTACCTGGCTAAGATTAACCGGCCTCTGGGGGCTTTTGGGAATCGTTAAGATTGAGCCATCTGGAACATACCTCGGCTGAAGCAGCCTTAATTTGTTTTGATTAATAGCTGACGAAAATATCGACGGCACGAAACCCCTGGCCGAAACGAGAGCCAACCGACACAAAGCTAATTAAGTCCACACTTTTAAGAAAAAAGGGTTCGCGTTGACATTGGCTAAGGAGTTGCGATAATTTATCGGTCGCTATAATGAGCGCCGTTGCTTCATTTTTTTCGCCTGCTTCATATAAATAGGCATTAATTAAGGAGGTCAAGATGAGGACTTTCTATTCTTGGCGAAGCCGCCATTTTCTTCTCTTTTCTACTTTTTTTCTTCTTGGATTTTTGGCCGGTTTTATTTTGGCGCTTGAGGCCCAGCCAACATCAACGGAGAGAATAAGCGATTGGCTAAGGACCATTACCTATCGTTCTATCGGCCCAACCAGGCCCAGCGGTCGATTTGTGGATTTTGCTGTTTCTTCCCAAGACCCGTATGTTTTTTACGCCGCGACGGCCACAGGTGGTCTTTGGAAAACAACTAACAACGGCCAGACATTTGAGCCTCTTTTCGATAAAGAGGCTGTTTTCTCCTTGGGAGCGGTGGCCTGCGCGCCTACGGACCATAATATTGTTTGGGTGGGAACAGGAGAGGCTAATAATTCCCGCAGTACCTATTGGGGAGACGGGGTTTATAAATCGACGGATGGTGGCCAGAGTTGGCAGAATATGGGCTTAAAAGATTCACATCATATCGGCCGGATAGTTATCCATCCTCAAAATCCAGATATAGTCTACGTAGCGGCCATTGGTCATCTTTATTCAGACAATGAAGAACGGGGGCTTTATAAAACCTCAGATGGCGGCAAAACCTGGCAAAAAGTTTTGAGCCTGGTTCTCGACGGCCGACATATTGGGGTCATCGAAGTCGCCATTGACCCGGTCAATCCTGATATCCTTTATGCCGCGACTTACGACCGGCTGAGAAAGCCTTGGACTTACATGTTGGGCGGACCGGGAAGCGGAATCTATAAGACAATTGACGGCGGCAAAACCTGGCAAAAGCTGAGTAACGGTCTTCCTGGAGGTATTCTCGGCCGCATAGGGCTGGCTGTTTATCCCAAGAACCCAAAAATAGTTTACGCCTGCATTGAAAACGCTAATAAACCGGGAATGAGTCCTGAGGACAGGTGGCAGGAAATTTTGGCCGGGAAATCAAGTCAGGGGATGGTCGACGGCGAAGTCTACCGCAGCGACAACGGTGGCGAAACCTGGCGGAAAATTAGCCCGGAAAAACAGAGTATTGGCGGCGCGCCAGGTTATTATTATGGCCGAATCGCTGTTGACCCCAATGATGAAAATCACGTCTACGTTCTTTCGGTCGGAATGTATGAAACTAAGGATGGGGGAAAAAGCTGGAACTCAAGGGCTTTTAATTTTGGTGGCGATAACCATGCCCTCTGGATTGACCCTCGAGACAGTCGCCATATGCTGTTAGGGTTTGACCACGGCATGGGCATTACTTTCGACGGCGGCAAAAATTGGTATCATCCCGATAATCTCCCTTTAGGCCAATTCTACGCGGTTGATTTTGACATGTCTTACCCCTATAACGTAGCCGGAGGAATGCAGGATAATGGCTCAGCCAAAGGGCCAAGCACGAAGAGAGGAGGAGGCCCAATTAAGTTAGAAGATTGGGAAACCGTTGGCGGCGGAGACGGTATGTACAATGTCTTTGACCGCAAGACAAATCGCTTTCTTTATAACGAATCCCAGTTTGGAGCGATCCAAAGAATTGATTTAGTAAGCGGCGAAAGAAAAAACATCTCCTATCAGCAGAAACGCCGTGACCTGCGTTGGAATTGGTGTGCTCCGATTTTAGTTTCGCCGCATAACAGTGATGTTATTTACCATGGCGCTAACATTTTACTTCGTTCGCCCTATCGCGGTGAGTATTGGGAAGAAATAAGCCCGGACCTGACGACCAATGACCCGACCAAATTGCCCACAGGAAAGGGGGGTGACGGTAACATTCAATATTGCACTATTACCACTATTGATGAATCTCCTTTAGAAGCGGGCGTCCTCTGGGTTGGTACTGATGATGGTAATGTTTGGGTTAGCCGCGATGCGGGAAAAAATTGGAAAAAGCTTAACGACCGCATTCCTGGAAATCCTAACTATTGGGTAAGCCGGGTGGCGGCTTCTAACCATTATGCGGGCACAGCTTATCTTTCCTTTACGGGCTACCGTCATGATGATTTTAGGCCATTCCTGTATAAAACCACTGATTATGGTGAAACCTGGGTCTCGATTGCGGGCAATCTCCCCCAGGAATCGATTAATGTCGTCTGTGAAGACCCCCGCAATCCTAATTTGCTCTTTGTCGGCACTGACCTCGGAGTTCACGTGACCTTAGATGGCGGCAAGACCTGGTTTAAGATGAAGAATAATCTACCGACGCAACCGGTTCATGATTTGAAAATCCATCCCCGCGACCGAGATTTGATTGTCGCGACTCATGGGCGAAGCATTTTTATCGCCGATATTACGCCGTTAGAACAAATGACGCCGGAAGTACTGGCTAAAAATATTTATCTTTATTCTATCGAGCCCAAGATTCGCTGGGTCGTTAACCGAACACCCCATTCGAGTTCAGCTAATTTTAACGGAGAAAGCGAGCCCAACGCGGTAAGCATCTATTACCATCTCAAAGTTAAGGCTCAGGGTGAGGTTAAGATTCAGGTCTGGAAAGGAGATAGGCTGATTAACGAAATTAATGGCGAGAGCGCACCCGGTTTGCATCGAATCCTCTGGAATATGATGATTCGCCAGGAAAGAAGTGAGGCCGAAAGAAAGGCGCTGGAAGAAAGAATGGCCCAAGCAAGAGGATTCGGCGGTTTTGACCCAAGATATATCACTGTACCGGCTCCCTCGGGCGAATATCGGATAAGCCTCAAGGTGGGGACAACCGAGCTTTCAACTATAGCGGTAATCAGGGACGATGAGTTGCTTTCTTTGGAAATTCGTTAATCCCTGGCCGGAGCAAATAAATGGTTGCCTTTTAAATTTGCTGGTTTAAAAAAGAAAAAAACAAGTTGATAAGACGAAAGAGCGCAGACTAAAGCTGAATAAAGGCAGCAGAAAAATAATCGGGACTAAGGAGGAGACAAAACAAAGTCAATTACCAAGATAACAAAAGAAGATATAAAGAGGAGGCCCAATAAATTTGATTTTAGCCGCAAATAGGAATAAGACGAAATCAATTAAGATAAAAGGAGGAAGGATGAAGCCAAGAAGCAAGGTCTTAATAACCGCCCTCTTTTTCGTTTCTTTCCTGCTAACTTTGCATTTATCTGTTTCGGCTCAACATGTTCCCTCTTTTAAAGAGCTTTTCGGGTTTAATATCGGTGATGACTATCACCTTGCCAATTACAAGCAGCTGGTTACTTTTTGGCAGAAATTAGAGCAGGCTTCTGCGCGGCTTAAGTTAGTGGAGATTGGTCGAACCGCCGAAGGCCGGAAAATGATTATGGCCATAATTACCTCACCTGAGAACCAAAAAAATCTGGATAGATACAAGGAAATCTCTAAACGCTTGGCTTTGGCCGAGGGGCTAAATGACCAGCAGGCTCGCCAGTTGGCTCGGGAAGGTAAAGCCGTTGTCTGGATTGACGGTGGTTTGCATGCAACTGAAGTTGCCGGCTCGCAGCAACTTATCGAGCTCGTTTATCAAATGGTAGCCTATAATGACCCTGAGACTAAACGTATTCTGGATAATGTCATCCTGCTGGCGGTTCCCGTAAACCCGGATGGCCTTGATTTGGTGGCTGATTGGTACATGCGTAATCCTGACCCGACAAAAAGGTCAACCAGTGGGCTACCTCGTCTGTATCAAAAATACATCGGTCATGATAATAACCGGGATTTTTATATGGTTACTCAGCCTGAAACCGAAGCTGTCTGCTACCAGCTTTACCACGAATGGTTCCCCCAAATTGTCTATAACCATCATCAGACGGGGCCAGCGGGAACCGTGCTTTTTTGTGCCCCATTCCGGGACCCTTTTAATTATCATTTCGACCCTTTGGTCCCGATGGGAGTTGACTTAGTCGGTGCAGCGATGCATAACCGCTTCGTAGCCGAAGGCAAGCCAGGAGCGACAATGCGTTCTGGCGCCGGTTATTCTACCTGGTGGAATGGGGGGCTGAGGTCAACCGCTTATTTCCACAATATGATCGGTATTCTTACTGAAATCATAGGTAATCCAACGCCTGTAGAAATTCCTTTTATCGTCTCGCGGCAGTTGCCAAAAGGGGATTATCCTTACCCTGTTGCTCCCCAAAAATGGCATTTTAAACAGACCATCGAGTATCTGATTACCGCTGATAGAGCAATTTTAGACTTGGCAGCCAAGCTCAAGGAGAATTTTCTTTTTAATATTTACCGGATGGGCCAAAATTCAATCGAGCGGGGCAGCCGCGACCACTGGACAATTACTCCCAAAAGGATTGCGGCCGTAGAGGAAGCTATCGCCAGAGACCAAAAGAAAACTCCTCCTCAGGCTGGCCAAGCCCAGGAGGTTCCACCCGAGATAGCGGTTAGGATGGGAGCGATGCAATCGGCCTCGGCTAAATACTACGAATTATTGCACGACCCGGTCTATCGGGACCCAAGGGGCTATATCATTCCTTCTGACCAAGCTGATTTTCTGACCGCTACTAAGTTCGTTAACGCCTTGATTAAAAACGGAATCAAAGTTCATCGAGCCACTAAAGAATTTTCCGTTGCTGGCAAAACTTACCCGGCTGGCTCCTACGTTATCAAGTGCAACCAAGCTTTCCGACCCCATATTCTTTCGATGTTTGAGCCTCAGGACCATCCGAATGACCTGGCCTATCCCGGCGGGCCGCCCATACCGCCTTACGATAATGCTGGCTGGACCTTAGCTTATCAGATGGGGGTGGCCTTTGACCGGCTACTGGAAGGTTTTGATGGCCCCTTTGAGGTTATCTCAGGTTTAGCCAAACCGCCAGCAGGAAAAATTATCGGCTTTGGACAGGTTAAGGGCTATTTAATTGACCATCGGGTCAATGATTCAGTTATAGCTGTCAACCGGCTTCTTTCCTCTGGCCACGAAATTTATTTAATTAAGAACCAGATGGTGGCAGGGTCACACAACTTGCCGGCAGGAGCTTTTTATGTTGTCTCGAAGCCAGAAACAAAGGCCGAATTAGAAAAAATCAGCCTGCAGCTGGGTCTGACTTTTTATAGTCTTGAGTCTAACCCCTCGGGCGAGCTTTTAAAGATAAAACCGGCTAGAATTGGCCTCTGGGATGTTTATGGCGGCTCCATGACCTCTGGCTGGACAAGATGGCTCTTAGAGCAATTTTCTTTTCCCTTTGAAGTTGTTTATCCGCCAGCTTTAGACCAGGGCAATTTAAACGCCAGGTTTGATGTGCTTATTTTTCCGGCGGGCGCTATTCCGGCTGTCGGAAGGGGCGGCTTTCCAGAATTCAGGGGTATGGGCCAGCTCAATTTAGAGCTTATTCCGCCCGAATACCGAGACCGAGTCGGTCGAGTTACAGTAGAAAAAACAATTCCCCAGCTCGAGGCTTTTCTCGACGAGGGGGGGACTATTATCACCATTGGCTCTTCCACCTCTTTAGCCTATCATCTGAAATTACCAATAGCGGATGCGCTGACCGAAAAATTACCTGACGGGACAGAGAGACGCCTGCCCCGGGAAAAATTTTATCTTCCCGGTTCTGTCCTCCAGGCTAAGGTAAACAACCTTCATCCCGTTGCTTTTGGCTTGCCAGAGTTAGTTGATGTTTTCTTTGATAATAGCCCGGCCTTTCGCCTTTTACCCGAGGCTCAGCTCAAAAATGTCCGACCTGTTGCCTGGTTTGATTCAGCTTCGCCGTTAAGGTCAGGTTGGGCTTTAGGGCAACATTATCTTGAAGGGTCTGTCGCGGCCATCGAAGCAGAAGTTGGTCGGGGAAAGCTTTATCTTTTCGGGCCAGAAATCCTTTTCCGCGGTCAGCCCCACGGCACTTTCAAGTTCCTGTTTAACGCGATTTATCTTGGGGGTTGTAGCCTGAGCACATTTTAGCGGGAGCGACGATTTTTTCCTTCGGAGAATAGAGCCGAAGAAGTAAAGAAGAGAAAAAAGGATTCAAAATAAATGGGCTGAAAATAAGGCTCTTTAAACCTGTTGATTTAATATCATCCGATGATTTTGTATTTGGCTAAAAATAAATTTTCAGCTTCATCCTTCTGCAGAAGATAAAGAAACCCTTCGTGAACAGCCAATAAAGACCCTTTTAGGCTAAGATAGAAATTATCCACAAACCGGCCTTTTTCATCGAAAACATCAAACATATCCCCCTTCTTCTCATCACTGACGGCAGTTTTAACCCAGATGAAATGACCATTCAGGAATAAGCCTCTAATATCAGGTTCATACTTTATTTTTGGGAAATTATATTTTCGGCGAAAATCCTTTTCCCACGCTTCTTCCATATGTTTAACTCGGGAAAAATCCCGGTTAAACCGGTAAATAACCCTGCCCTTTTCTATATCTAAAACCTCGATTAAATACTCTCGACTATGACAAACATAAAGCCTTTGACCATCCTGGCTTAGAAGAGAATACCAGGGATCCCAGCCCGCCCCAGCCTGACGGGCTAAAAAAGCTTTATGAGTAAAAACAAAGGCTTGCCTTTCTTCTGAGCCATCATGAGAAATAAGCTTGATGCAACACGGCAGGTCATAAAGCCTTCCTTTCCTGGCTTCAAACGGAGGATAAATCGTATCCATAAAAATGAGCCAGCGCTCATTCACGCCGCAGAAATCATTATAAGGCCCCCCTTCCAGCTTGAAATGGGTGATAACATTTCCTTCTAAGTCGAGCTGAATAAGTGTTAAAGCTAAGGGATCGAATGTATATAAATTATCCCGGAATAAATGATAAATAAAATAATCTTGAATTTCGCCCGGGCCCTGCCCCTTTCTATAGAGATTTCTTAAAAAACGGCCATCTGGAGAAAATTTTAATAGCTGCTCTCTATCAGCAATAAAAAATTCTCCACTTGAGGCAATCTTCAGATCGTGGGGAAAACGGAAATAAAATTTCCCCTCCCGGTCGCTAATCTGCCAGACTTTCTTGAGTTGGATTATCCGGTCCGCACTCTTGCTCAAAGGCTGTTTGGGGTTTCTAATCACTTCTTGTGCCCATGAAATAAGAAAATTTAAGAAAATTAAAAGTAATGGAAAAAGAACTTTTTTAGCCTCTTTAAGCATCTTAATTTGCCAGCAGTTGGCCAAGAACCTCAATCTGCTTTGAATGAAAATATTATATTTAGGATACAGACTATGAATCAAGCAATGGTTTTAGGCCTTTTCCGGCCGTCACTTTGCTTCGAAAAGCCTTTTCGTTCACCAGGTGCGGTTTTTGATTGTCCTCAGCCTTTTAAATTAATATCCTTTTTGTCGGGATTTATATTACTCTTTGATGGTTGAACGTACATCCCGTAATTAGAACGCGGCGCTGACTTGAAGGAGCTTTACTCTTTTTTGATTCTTGAAATTTTGTTTCTTGAAATCGACGACTTCGGCTCGGTCATCCCTTCCCGAGGGTAAACGGGTGGGGGAGTTTCCAGAGCGGGTAATCGCGAAGAATGCTGTCCTTAGCGAAAGGTCCACGCTGGATAAGGCCCGCCGCGGCACCCTTATACCCTAAAACAGAGAGCGAAAGCTGGGGCTCAAAAAGCAGCCGGTCTTTGATTCCGTTGTATTCGACGCTTATGCTGTTCTCCTCGAGTCTCCATCGGCCTTCGGTCTTTACGGTGCTGCGGGAGTTGTAGTCTCCCGGAGCCCAGCTTTCCACGCGAATCTCGGCCGCCCCTCCTTTTTTCAGAGTCAGGATGATGTTCCATTCGGATTCCGAAACGGTGCTGTACGACCCTTCGACAGGCAGGCCGGCCGTTTTGCGGCATCGGGGGAGCATCGACATGAGAGACAACTCGAGGAAGAGCGCCAGAATAATTGACGGACGAATTCGCATCTCATGCCTACCTTTTAATAATAATTACAGTTTGTGAAAGGAGACGACAGCGAGGCCGAAAACCTTCATGTATTTCTGGTAGAGAGAATCAGGAGCTGACCCGCTGACGATAAAAATCTTATCCCCATGCCGGGAGAACGTCATGCGGACCTTATAGTCGCCCGGCGCCTCAAGAAGAGTGTCGAAGACTTCCCGTCCCGAAAAAGTGCCCGTCTGGAAACGCAATAGACCGAGACCGTTGCCTTCCAGGTAGGCACGCACCCATTTCTCGAGCTCGATGGTCTCGAGCAAGCGGCAATAAGCGACCTCGACCTGAACCTTCTTCTCCGGAGCTCGAAGCAGGGCCAGAGAAATCAGGTTTTCGTCGTCGTGCTCGAATTGTTCTCGGGAGACGGTTATCGGCACTTCCTCCCATGTCTTGGGGATGAGAAGAAAAAACCCGAGTTCACTCCGGCCAAGGGGTTCGTCATACTCCATCCTCAGGAAATCCCGCCGGAGCTCTTCGTTCGTGAAAATGTTGTAGGTGGGCATGTCGGCAAAGGACTCCTGATTCAGCAGCATCCCTGGTGTCCCGACCGCAATTGCTGCGCAAAGTATGAGCGTATTTCTGAAGATCATTATCCCCTCCTGCTTAGATAGTAACCAAAACTCCGGTCCCTTGTCAAAATATGGGGTCATAAAATCGGGGAAAGTCTTTCCGCAAAGGAGCTCGCAGAGCTGATGCCGCGGTCGAGGTCGAATGCGAACGGAACGGCTTTGAGAGAGAGCTACAATAATTTCCTGCGCCAAGCAGATAAAAATTTAAGAAAATTAAAAATAATGAAGGAAGGGTTCTGTTCGCCCTTTTAGCATCCTAATTTATCAGCCGCTTCCTGAGAATCTCAATTGCCGCGGAATAAAAGTATTATCTTCTTCCGACTTTCTTATGGGCAAAAATGAGATATTTGGATGTACCTTTTAGCGAATTTACCTCAAGCGAGTCTATTGTCCATGAGGCTAATTAAAAGAAGATCAATAAATTATGAGAGCGACAAAGCCGATTTGGTTTTAAAACTCGCCTAAAGAGGCTCATCAAACGGCTCTCCTTGGGCTTTTAATTCTCGAGGCTTAACCATACAAAACCCGGAAGTTCCGAATATCATAAGACAGAGAACATAAATCAAGGCCAGAAATAACTCAGCCATAAGCTTTTTATTCTGACCTTGAGCTATTGCCAAAAAAGGTAAATATATCAGGTGGCGAAAAGGAAATTTATCTTTTAGGGGGGTGATAAAATAAGCTTTATAAATTAGAGCGAGCTAAAACGAATTATTTTATTTCTTTAATAAAAATATTGCGGAAATAAACGGACGACTCCCGGTCATGGTTCTGGAGGCCGATATAACCCTCATAGGCAAAATCTTTAACCTTGCCTCTGGGTTCAGCCTGCCAGTCGATTATCTTGACATCATTCAATTCCACTTGGAGATGTCTCCCTTGAAAAGTTATTTTGAAATGATTCCATTCCCCTGCCGGGTTAAAAGCATCCTTGGCTGGAGCTACGGCATCATAGACCGCCCCTGTCCGGTGGATTCCTTCGCCGCTGTCGTTAATCTGAATCTCGAAGGAATGATAAATATAATCGTCGCTGGTGGGGATATCAGGAACCCGAAGAAAAATACCCGAATTTGTCTTCTGGTCAGAACATCGGTAATCAAGCTCCAGTATGAAATCACGGAATTTTTTCCGGCTATACCAGAGAAGCCCCATCCCGCCCACTGATTTCAGAATGCCTTCCTTTTCATCAAGTTCAAAATGACCCGGCCCGTAATGATTCCAACCATGCTTATTATATCTTCCACGGCTGCGGGCAAGAATTTCGTTATAGCCAAAGAAATATGTATTTTTATTAATAAGCTCGATAGCCTCTTTTATGGCCGGGAGAGGGTTCAAGGCTTCCTTCTCGTTTTCATACTCCAACGTTAAAAAGCCGGAATAATTTTGCCTGGTTAGCTCTTCCAGAATTTCCCTTAAATTGGCCTTGCCGCGGCCGGGTGGCACATCCACTACCTTTTCTCCCACGCCAAAATCGCTTCTGTCTTTGAGATGGACATCCAGGATTCGGCCCTGAAGAAGCTGCAGGGCCGTGGCTGGCTTCTGGCCACCTCTCATCCAATGCCCAGGGTCAGCGCAAACCCCTACTCTTTCTCCGGTCTTTTTTAAAATTGTCAGGACTTTTTCGGGTTGAGCATAGCGCGAGGGCTCAGGATGATTATGAATAGCTAAACTCAAATCATATTCCTTAAGCAGGGCTTCAATCAGAGGAAAATCCTCTTCGGCCGGCTCAGCCACAATTAACGGAATGCTCAGGCGCCGGGCAAAATCAAAGATTTTCTTTTTTTCTTCTTTAGTTTTACCTAAATCAACCACCCCATAGGACACTAACTCCACTCCGGCCTGGGAGAGTTTGTCTCGAACCAGCCCAACATCTTCAGGCTTAAGATTATGGTCAAAAACTAAGCCGGGCCGGTCGGGAGAAAAAGCTTGGCCGGGATAGGCCTGGAGAAATCTAACACCAAGTTTTTGGGCATAATCAACTGTCTCCAAGAAGGAAAATTTTCTAAACGTCCAGCATTGAAGAGCAAGCGGGAAAGGACGTGTCCGTATCAGACCAGTTTTTTGCTGGGCTAAGGTCTGCCTATCTGAACTAAGAGTGTCTAGGTTTCTATCTCTTTTTAGAAAAATGAAACCAGAAACAAAAACAAAAGCGACCAGAAAGATTATCAGGAAACGCCTTAATTGGCCTTGTTTCATCCTTCCCTCCATCGCCTAAATTGCTATATTTTTTCCGTTACATTTTTATATTTAAATATTTTTTTAGGTCCGGGCTTCAAATTCGGGGCGGCCGCCTCGATTTTTTTATTTATTTAACCAAAATATTGACCTCGCTTTGTCTCTTTCTTTAACCTTCCTCAAACTCTCCTCGGGTTCCATCGGGCTCGAGCTACGGCCGGAACGAAATCATCCAGCCCAGAGGGTGGAAAAGCAATTATTTTTTCTTGTTCAATGCTCATGTAGGCGGCCATCAGGAGCTCAGTGACATTAACCCCGTCAGAAAAATTTTCCTCGGGTCTTCGGCCGGCCAAGAAACAATGGACCATATGCCTATTTTCTGCCTCGTAACCATATTCCACTTCCTCTTGAGCTACCACCGGCATCAACCCCACCTCGGCATTTTGCTTTTCTACCAGGTCTTCTCCTGCCTCGCCTCGCACTCGGCGGCTGAAAAAAACCTTGAGATTGGAATCAAGGGTATTTATCTGGAGAGCATATTCAGGTCCCAGAAGCTCCATTGTTAATCTTAGCCCGGCCCCCACATAACACCAGGAAGTTGTAGTCTCAACTACCAGCGGGTTGCCCTCCTCGTCTCTGTACTCAACGACGGAACGAGCAAAATCTTCAGCTGGCCGCAGGCGATAATCCGTCCGTCCTCCGGAATTTTGCTCTAAGACCTGAGCATATTCGGGTCGTTGCCATTTAAGGCAATGGGCATAAGCAGTAACCTTGACCGGAGTCAAATAGGACCTTTCTTTTCCGGGCGGAGTGAGCATAAACCTCGCTTCTTCGACGGAATGGCACATCATATCGTTAAGAACCCCGCCTCCCTGGAGTTCTCCTTCCCAAAACCAGGGCATATGAGGACCACTGTGTTCTTCTGCCGCTCGGGCTAAATAAGGCTTTCCGGTCAACGGAACGCCTCTTTCCCAGATAATTTTCTTTCCTCTTACTACCGCCGGCGCAAACACCTGATTTTCTAAATAACCATCCAGTAAGCCCGCTCTCCGAGCCAAAGCCAGCATTTTTTTGGCCTCTTTGGCGTTCCGGCCTAAAGGCTTTTCACAGGCAACCCCAATTAGCTCTCCCTTACCTGAAACCACGGCTTCGGCAATTTCTTCCATTACTTCTAAGCGAGTAAAGTTAGGAGCGCATATCCAAATAGCCTCGATTTCAGGAGAAGCAATCATCTCAGTTATGGACTTGTACGCTTTAGCTTCACCGACGTCCAGTTGCCGCGCTAAAGCCGCTGCTTCTTCTGCCCGCTGCCATGTTCGGCTGGTAACACCAAGAATATCGGCGTCTCTGACACCAACAAACGAGCGTATATGGAACCGACTCACGAAGCCGGCGCCCACAATCCCGACACCCAATCTTTTTTTCTTGGCCATTGTTCTTTTTTCCCTCCGATATCAGGTCTGAATTAATAAAAAAATGTCAAATTTATTGCCATAAGAAATCATAAAATTTTATCCTTGGCCTGGTCTCATCAAGCAGCCTCGATAGTCTCTCACTTATCTTAACGGCATAAGTATTCACTGAACCCGCTAATCTGCAGCGACTTCTTGGAATAAGTAGTCCTCCCCATATGTTCATAAAATATAATTCCGATTATTAACCTTCTGATTCTTTTTTGGCCTTCTCGGCCCTAAAAAATAAGAAGAAGGTTAGAGCACAAAGGATAGTTAAAACAGCCGGGACAGCGAAGACACCGCGCCAATTAGTCCCCTCCGGACCAGTAAAAAGCGCTTGAATCCAGCCTGCAAAGAGACTGCCGAGATAATTGCCAAGCCCAATCGTGGCAAAGGTGATCAAGCTCTGGGCTGAAGCCCGAATATCGCCCGGCGCAATACGGTCCACATAGATAAAGGCAGCAGTAAAGAAGAAGACATAACAAAAACCATGAAGGGCTAAGGACGCAATCACCAGCCAAGCAGGACGACCAATGACAAAAATGATATAACGAAGCGGCCAGGCCAAGATACCAATGAGAAGAGTCGTTCTTATCCCAAAACGGGGTAAGAAATAGGGCAAAAGAAAGGCCATAACAAAAATTTCCGCTATTTGAGCAATGACCATAACGCCAGAAACCGCTGAAGAAGAAACACCAATCATAGCCGACGTCAAATAAGGAGCCGTCATCACATAATAAAACATGAGTTCGGTGGCCACGACAAAGGCGATAATAATGAAAACAGCAAAATTCTTATTTTTGAGAAGGCGGATGGCCTCGAGAAAGGCCCAAGGCTTAGTCGCTTCT
>Ga0185342_1000249_pt1 | contig 29966 bp, 29 predicted proteins | sample ConPoolayeEmetaG_FD_128045 | JGI IMG/M metagenome (GOLD analysis project Ga0185342, IMG submission 128045) | Hot spring microbial mat communities from California, USA to study Microbial Dark Matter (Phase II) - Cone Pool mat layer E metaG... ... | reverse complement strand
GGTGTCGATCCGGCGGCCAAGGTCAAAGCCGAGTGGCTGGCCCGGATCGCCCGGGGCGAAATTTCTTCGCCGGTTCTGGTCAAGAAAGAGGCGGTATTTCTTCTCGGGACCATGCTCGGTGGCTTCAACGTCGGGCCGCTTGTCGAACTGCTCGACGACCCGGAGCTTGGGGCGGAGGCCGCCGAAGCGCTGAAGTCCCTCATTCTCGTCTATGGTGCCTTTGACCGGATCGTCGAGAAAACGAAGCAGAATCCCCACGCCAAGAACGTGCTCGAATCCTGGGCAGCGGGAGAATGGTTTTTGAAAAGGCCGGATCTCCCGGAGCGAATGACATTCAAGGTGTTCAAGGTGGACGGCGAGATCAACACCGATGACCTTTCTCCGGCCAAACAGGCCGCCACCCGGCCAGATATTCCGCTTCATGCGCTTTCGATGGGAGAGACGCGATTCCCCGGAGGAATCGAAAAAATCAAGGAATTCCGGTCTCAGGGCTATCGAGTCGCTTTTGTCGGCGATGTCGTCGGCACCGGCTCGTCCCGCAAATCGGCCTGTAATTCAATGATGTGGCATATCGGCGAGGATATCCCGTTTATCCCCAACAAGCGTCGTGCCGGCGTCGTCATTGCCGGCCTGATCGCGCCGATTTTCTTCAACACGACCGAGGATTCCGGCGGTCTGCCGCTCATGGCCGAAGTCCGCCGGATGGAGACGGGAGACTTGATCACCCTCGACGCGAAAACAGGGGAAATCAGAAACGAGGCCGGCGAGGTCATCTCACGGTTCGAATTCAAGCCGCCGACTCTGCGCGATGAATTCCGGGCCGGAGGCCGGCTGAATTTGATCATCGGCCGGAATCTTACCAACCGGGCCCGCCGGGTGCTCGGTTTGGGGGAAGCGCCGTTTTTTATTCCAGCCGACAACCCGAAGCCGCGGGCTCGCCAGCCCTACACCCAGGCTCAGAAGATCGTCGGGAAGGCCTGCGGACTGAAAGGGGTTTTGCCCGGAACGGCTTGCGAGCCCAGGATGACCACCGTCGGCTCCCAAGATACGACCGGTCCGATGACGGCTGACGAATTGAAGGAGCTTGCTTGCTTGGAATTCCAATGCGGCCTATTTATGCAGTCGTTCTGCCACACGGCGGCCTATCCCAAGCCGGCGGACGTGAGAATGCACCGGTCACTGCCGCAATTCATGATCGAGAGAGGAGGCGTGGCCCTTAAGCCCGGCGACGGGATCATCCATTCTTGGCTGAATCGGTTGATCCTGCCCGATACTCTCGGGACGGGCGGCGATTCCCATACCCGTTTTCCCATCGGCCTCAGCTTTCCGGCAGGTTCGGGGCTGGTCGCCTTTGCCGGCGCTTTAGGGTTTATGCCTCTGGACATGCCGGAGTCGGTGCTCGTCCGGTTTAAGGGACAGCGGCAACCGGGAATCACCATCCGTGATCTCGTCAATGCCATCGCTTATTTTGCCATCCAAGAGGGCCTCCTCACCGTGGCCAAAAAAGGGAAGAAAAATATTTTCAACGGCCGGATCCTCGAGATCGAAGGTTTGCCGGACCTTACGGTGGATCAGGCCTATGAACTGACGAATGCCTCCGCCGAGCGCTCGGCGGCCGGGAGTGTGATCGCTCTGAGCGAGGAGCAGGTGGCCAAATATCTGCGCAGCAACATTGCCCTGATGAAGCGGATGATTGTCGAAGGTTATCAGGATGCACGAACGCTCAAGAAGCGAATCAAAGCTGCAGAAAGATGGCTGAGGAAGCCCCGCCTGATCAAAAGAGACAAACGGGCAAAATATGCGGCCGAGATCGAGATCGATCTCAACGAAATCCGGGAGCCGATGGTGGCCTGTCCGAACGACCCGGACGACGTCAAGCTTCTTTCGGCGGTGGCCGGTGATCGTGTCGACGAGGTTTTCATCGGCTCCTGCATGACCAACATCAGTCACTTCCGGGCCGTCGGAAAAATTTTCCAGGGCGCTGGATATCTGGCGACTCGGATCTGGCTGACTCCGCCGACAAAAATGGATTCGGCCCAACTGATGAAAGAAGGGTACTATGCGATCTACAATTCCGTCGGAGCGAGGATGGAGATTCCCGGCTGTTCTCTCTGCATGGGGAACCAGGCTCGGGTGAGGCCGCAGGCGACCGTTTTCTCGACCTCGACTAGGAATTTCGACGACCGGATGGGAGACGGGGCGCGCGTCTATCTCGGCTCGGCGGTTCTCGGCGCAGTGGCCGCGCTCCAAGCGAAACTCCCGACCGTCGAGGAATACATGACGGTTGTCAAGGAAAAGGTAGAGCCGGCCGAGGCGGAGATTCACCGCTATCTCTACTTCGATGAAATGGGAGATTTCAGTTTGCACTATACGGGCGCCAGGTTCTGATGAACATGAAAATGGTTGACTTTCCGAAGCCGACACGAGGAGGGAAGCGATGATTGATCTCAGCGGCAAAAAAGCCCTCATTACCGGCGGCTCGCGGGGAATCGGGAGGGCCACGGTCCTCCTTTTCGCCAGGGCCGGCGCGGATATCGCCTTCAACTTCCAAAGCCGCGAAGACGCGGCCTTGGCGGTCAAGGCGGAAGTCGAAGCCCTCGGCCGACAGTGTTTGGCCTTTCAGGTTGATATCGCCGAGGAGAACCAAGTCCACAAGATGGTCGAGGAGGTAATTCACGCCTTCGGGAGGGTGGACATTTTAGTTAATAATGCGGGCATCTGGACGGATCTTGAAATCGGCTCCGGAGACTCGGCAGCCTGGAAAGAGACGATGGCCGTGAACCTGGACAGCGTTTTTTATTTTACTGATGCCGTCGTCGGGCAGATGAAAAGGAACGGGCAGGGTTGGATCATCAATGTCGGTTCGACAGCCGGCATCCGGGGAGAGGCTTTTCACTCCCACTACGCCGCCACGAAGGGGGCTCTCAATGCCCTGACCAAATCCTGGGCGGTTGAGCTCGCCCCTTTCGGCATTCGGGTCAACCTCGTGGCGCCCGGCTGGGTGGATACCGATATGTGCAGCGAGGTTTTCAGCGATCCAGCGTTCAAAGAGAGCGTCCGGCAATCCATCCCTCTAAAGAGGATCCCTCCTCCCGAGGACATTGCCGGGCCGATTCTCTTCCTGGCCTCCGATCTCGCGCGGCACATCACCGGTGCCATCATCAACGTCAACGGCGGCTCAGTCCTCTGCGGATAGGCCAAAGGGGGATCAGCCTCGATCTCAGGCGGAGTTTGGAGGCGAGATCAGCGGCCTCCGATTCTCAAGAAAAGCTTGCTAATTTAGAAAATTTTTGGTAGGTTTGGCTCAGAAATATCGGAAGGAGGCCAAGATGGAGGAAGAAATCGGCCGAATCACGCACTATTTTTCCAAAATCGGGGTCGGGGTCGTCGAGCTGACCAAAGGCGATTTAAAGGTCGGTGACACCATTCACATCAAAGGCCACACGACGGATCTTTACCAGAAAGTCGAGTCCATGCAGATTGAACACGCTCCGGTCCAGTCCGCCAAAAAAGGGGAATCCTTTGGGCTTCATGTCGAATCTCAGGTCAGGGAACACGATTTGGTCTTTAAAGTTACGGAAGATTGACCGGCCTTGCAGAGTGGGCGCGGTCGCTCTGAATTCCGTCTGAAGAATTTCTCTTGAAAAAAAAGAAACCTGGGTTGAAAGAAAGAACGGCAAAGGCGTCGGCAATTAAAGAGGCCTACGAGGCATGGAAACGGACAAAATACGACCGGGCCGCGGAGCCCTGCGTTCGGTCGGGCCGCTTCACCACCGTTTCCGGGCGGAGCATCAAAGAGCTTTACACGCCGGCCGACTTGGCCGACTTTGATTACGGCCGAGACTTGAATTTTCCTGGGGAATTTCCTTATACGCGTGGGATTCATCCGACGATGTACCGAGGCCGGTTGTGGACCATGCGCCAGTTCTCCGGTTTTGGCACGCCGGAAGACACGAATAAGCGCTATAAGTATCTCCTTGCCCATGGTCAGACCGGTTTAAGCGTGGCCTTTCACCTCCCCACTCTGATGGGGGTCGACTCCGATCATCCCCTGGCCGAAGGAGAAATCGGCAAGTGCGGAGTGGCGGTGGATTCTCTGGCCGATATGGAAATTCTGTTCCAGGGCATCCCCCTCGATAAGATCACGACGTCGATGACCATCAACGCCCCGGCGGCGGTTCTCTGGGCGATGTATATCGCTGTGGCGGAGAAACAGGGCGTTTCGCCAAAAGTTATTTCCGGGACCATTCAGAACGATATTTTGAAGGAATATATCGCCCAGAAAACTTTTGTTTTTCCTCCGCGTCCTTCGATGAAGCTGATCATCGACACTTTTGAATATGGCGCCAAGGAGGTTCCCCGCTGGAACACGATCTCCATTTCCGGCTATCACATCCGGGAAGCCGGAGCGACGGCCGTTCAGGAACTCGCCTTCACCTTGAGCGATGGAATCGAGTATGTCGAATGGGCCAGGCAAAGAGGGCTTCAGGTGGATGATTTCGCGCCACGGCTTTCGTTTTTTTTCAACTCCCACAATGATTTTTTCGAGGAAATCGCCAAGTTCAGAGCGGCGCGCAGAATCTGGGCGAAAATCATGAAAAACAGGTTCAAGGCCCGCGAGCCGCGTTCCCAGTGGCTTCGCTTCCACACCCAGACTTCGGGCGTCTCGTTGATGGCTCAGCAACCCTACAACAATGTCGTCCGGGTGGCGATTCAAGCCCTGGCCGCAGTGCTCGGAGGGACTCAATCTCTCCACACGAACTCGCTCGACGAGACTTATGCCCTGCCTTCTGAGGAGGCGGTAACGATCGCTCTCCGAACCCAGCAGATTATCGCCCATGAGAGCGGCGTTAGGAATACGATCGACCCTCTTGGAGGCTCGTATTTTGTCGAAGCGTTGACCGGGGAGTTGGAAGAAGCGGCGGAAGCCACTATCAAGAAAATCGACGATATGGGCGGGATGGTCCGGGCGATTGAGCTCGGATTTCCCCAGAAGGAGATTGCCGACAGCGCTTACTGGTATCAGAAAGCGGTCGAATCCAGAGAGAAAATCATCGTCGGAGTCAACGAGTTCGCCATGCCCCATGAGCCGATCCCAATCCTGGAGATCGAGGAGTCCGTCGCCCGCCGGCAGCTCGAGCGGTTGCGGAAGGTGCGTCGGATGAGGTCTCAAGTCAAAGTCCGGGATTCCTTGACGGATCTTCGGAAGGCCGCCCGGGACGAGATGAACCTGATGCCTTTCCTGATCCGGTCGGTCAAGGCCTATGCGACGCTGGGGGAGATCATGGAGGCGCTAAAATCCGTCTACGGAGAATACCAAGAGCCGGTGAGCTATTAAGAGGTGGATCATGCCAGGGAAAAGAATTCGCGTTCTCATTGCCAAACCGGGGCTCGACGGCCACGATCGGGGGGCGAAAGTCATTTGTCGGGCTCTTCGCGACGCCGGGATGGAAGTCGTTTATACAGGTTTACGAAGGACTCCGGAAGAGATTGTCAACGCCGCTATTCAGGAGGATGTCGACCTGATCGGTTTGAGCATCCTTTCCGGAGCTCATCCCGTCCTCTTTCCAAAGATTCTCAAGCTTCTCAAGGAGAAGGGTGCCGGAGACATCCTGGTTATCGCCGGAGGAATCATTCCCGAAAAAGATATTCCGCGACTGAAAAAGGCCGGGATCAGGAAGATTTTCCTGCCCGGCTCTTCCACCGAGGACATTGTCGCCTGGATCAGGGAAAGCCTGGGGCCGAAAAAAAAATTGCCCCAAGGTCTTGACAGAGAAAAATGAATCTGATAATCAAAGACGAGCCAGATGTCGACACATAAGTTTTTTTCCCTGATTATTATCCCGCACCGGGCGAAAAGCTTCAAACGCCTGACTCTGTCTCAGAAATGGATCCGGATCTTAGCCGCGGGTTCGGTCTTCTGTTTTGTCTCTCTCCTCGGTTTTCTGGTGGACTATTTTTCTATGGGCGTAACCCGGGCCAAATACAGCGTTCTCCTGAGGGAGAACGTTGAGCAGAAAAGGCTTCTCTCCGATTATGAGAGCTCGGTGAAAAAATTACGCGAAGCCGTGACGAACTTCGAGAATTATGCCAAAAAGCTCAACGTCATGGCCGGACTCCGGTCGCCTGAAGTCGCCGAAGAGCTCGGGATCGGCGACGGGGAAGCTCCTCCTTCAAACGAAATCCCGGATGAACCCCAAGTTTCTCCTCCTCACCAGGCCGTAACGCTTCAGGAAGTCAGAAGCCTGGCTGAAAAAGCGGAGAACGTCGGCAAGAACTTGGATGTTCTCTCACGCTATTTTGAACTCCAGACGGTGCGCCTGGCTTCGACTCCGACCATCTGGCCGACCAAGGGCTGGGTGAGTTCCGGATTCAGCTACCGGAACGACCCTTTTACTGGTCTGCGCGTCTTTCACTACGGCCTCGACATAGCCACGAACTATGGCAATCCGATCGTCGCCCCGGCTGACGGGACGGTCGTTTCTTTGGGAAATGACAAAATGATGGGAAGCCATATCGTCCTCAGCCACGGCAATGGAATCACGACGCATTATCTTCATTTAAGCAAATTCCTCGTCCGGGCCGGACAGAAGGTCAAGCGGGGAGATATCATCGGGCTGGTGGGAAAGTCCGGCAAGGCGATCGGGCCGCATCTCCACTATGAAATCCGGATCAATAACCGGCCGGTAAACCCTTACAACTATATTTTAGAAGAGTAGTCGGGAAGCGATCCCAGAATCTCGCCGCATTGAAGCGGCATTCCTCTAAGAAAAGCGGCCGCTTCCATTTCTCTTCTGTTCTCCCTTTGCAGCCTTCGAATCAGATAAGCGCTTCCCGTCCCGCAACAGACCACCGGCCCGGCAGAACGGATTTCTGCAATCCGTCCGGGCGCAGGGCAGGGCTTTTCTCCATGCAGAGGCTCGCCGGCATGAATGATAAGACGCCGGCCCCGGCAAAAGGTGAATGCTCCCGGCCAGGGAGAAAATGCCCGAACGAGACGGTCGACAGCCAAGGCCTCTCGGCTCCAGTCGATCAGTCCATCCTCTTTTTTGAGCCGCGGAGCATAAGTGGCTTGAGAGTGATCCTGAGGCCGGCGCTCGACTGAATCGATCCGATGAAGAGTCTGGACGAGCAGCTCGGCTCCCAAATGGGCGAGTCTCTGTTCGAGCTCTCCGGCCGTCTCCCGAGGAAGAATGGCGGTCTCGATTTGAGCGAGGATATCCCCCTCGTCCATTTTTTCATTGAGCTCGAAGATCGTGACCCCGGTTTTTTCTTCGCCCTTCAGGATAGCCCACTGGACCGGCGCCGCCCCGCGGTATTTGGGGAGGAGAGAGAAGTGGACATTGATGGACTTGAAACGCGGCAGGTCGATGATCAGCCGGGGAATGAGCTGGCCGTAGGCGACCACGACGGCAATATCCGGCGCAATTTCTTTGATGACTTCAAGAGTGTGCTCGTCCTGCCGCAGACGGATCGGCTGCAGAAACCGGATGCCGCGATCAAGAGCAAACGTTTTTACGGGCGGCGGCGCCTGAGATCGGCCTCGGCCCGAAGGTTTATCCGGCTGGGTGATGACGAGGTCGATCGAATGTCCGGCCTGGATGAGGCGTTCGAGGGCGGGCAGCGCTGCCGACGGGCTGCCGAAAAAGATGATTTTCATCGAGAAGATTCGGAGTCCCGATTTTTGGCCAGTTTTTTCCTGACCAGAGATCTCTTGAGAGGGGAGAGGTTTTCGAAAAATAGCTTCCCGTTAAGGTGATCGATCTCATGGCAGAAGACTCGGGCGAGGAGCTTCTCCGCCTCGATCTCTTTTGTCTTTCCCTGGAGGTCGATACCCCGGACAAGGACTCTCGCCGGTCGGCGGACTTTTTCCTGGATGCCGGGAACGGAAAGGCATCCCTCTTCGCCGATCTCCTCGCCCTCTGCTTCAATGAGCTCCGGATTGGCCAGAACGATGAGGTCTTCGGGCTTTTCGCCGATCGAGAGGTCGACGGTGATCAAGCGTTTGCTCACATCGACCTGGGGCGCGGCCAGCCCGAGACCGGGAGCGGCGTGCATGGTTAGGATCATATCCCGGGCGAGGTCGAAAATTTCCTGGTTGATCTCAGCCACGGGGTGGGCCCGCCTGTTTAGAACAGGATTGCCGACCGTGACAATCTTGAGTATTGGCATCGGATCGGCTTTATTTTAAATCAGCCGTCCCGATTTTTCAATTTTCCGGCTCTCTCTGCGGCCGGCCGCCTTTATTCTTTTGAGCCGGTCACGGCTTCCGAAGAACTCAAATGACCGCCGATGGAGGCGGAGGTTCATCGGCTTTCCCGGCATTGCGGAGCGGGATGAATATCAGATAGCAGGCGATGAGGACGAGCACTCCGAGTCCGATCGTATAGCTTGCGCTGGAAAAAAATTCAGGGACATCGCGGCCGACAACTTTTTGGAAAAACAGGAATTTCCAGGTGGCCCGGACCAGGGCGGTCAAAGCTTCGCCGGCGATCAAGCCCGAGGCGAGCAGGATGCCGACGTTCTCGACGCGCGTCTTCTGGGCCGGGTTCAGGGCTTTGCCGGCCGCTCTTCGGTCGACGATCGCCTTGATCATTCCACCGCAGAAAATAGCGAAGGTTGTTTCAAGCGGAAGATACATCCCCACCGCTACGAGCATAGGAGATCGGAGCTGAACCAGAATAAAGGCAAAGCCCATCAACATGCCGGCGATGACCAGCGGCCAGGCCATCTCTTTGCCCACAATGCCCTGAGAAAGAGCCGCCATCAGCCCGGCTTGGGGAGCGGAAAGCTCTTTGCTGCCGAAAGTGAAGGCACCGTGAAGGACAAGCAACGGGAAATAAAGGAGGAAGGAAGCAAAGAAAATGCCGAAGATATTGCCGACCTGCATCTTCCAAGGGGTTCCGCCGAGAATGTGTCCGACTTTGAGGTCCTGAAGCATTTCCCCCGCCACGGCCGAGGAGACGCAGACAACGGCCGCGACTCCCAGGACGGCGGCCACGCCGCTTGTGCCGGTGGCGCCGACGAGAACCATGAGAAGTGCGGCAATAATGAGCGTCGAAAGAGTCAGTCCGGAGATGGGGTTGTTGGAGGAACCGATCTGGCCGACGAGGTTTCCGGAGACGGCGGCGAAGAAAAAGCCGGTGACGGCCATGACTGCCGCCGCCAAGACGGCTGAAACGAACGATCCGGAGAAAATCCGATAAACAAAGACCATCATGACAATGGTGATGGCCAAGATGCTCAAGACCAGCCGGATGTTCAGGTCCCTTTCGCAACGGGAGACGATCTCGGTTTGTCCGGTGGCCTTTTTCACGTCGCCGACCGAACGTTTCATTCCGGCGGCCAGGTTCTTGCGCATGCGGAAGAGCGTATAGCCTGCGCCGACGAGCATTCCGCCGACGGCGATCGGTCGGATGATGAATTTCCAGACGTTGACCATCATATCGGGCCAAGCGACGTCGGCCATGGCGACACCCGGACCGTAAAATCTTTCGACAAGCTGGGGTCCAAGGAAAAACATCAGAAGCGGTGCAAAAAGGCCCCAAGCCAGAACGCCGCCGGCGAAGTTGAGCGAAGCCAGGCGCGGGCCGATGATGTAACCGACGCCGATATAAGCCGGGTAAATCCCCGGGCCCGAAACGGCGACCGTTCCTCCGGCGTCGACTCGCGCAGCCAGTCGATCGGTTCCCAGACGGACGAAGCTGGACCCAATCGTGCCCACCTTGATAATGAACTCTTTGGTAGCGGCAAAAATACGCAGCACGCCCAGAGCATAGATGAAGGCCCCCACGCCCATCGCCTGAAAAAGAAATTTTGCTCCCTGGCTTCCCTTCTGGCCGGCTTTATGGATTTCGGAGGCTGCCACGGACTCGGGAAAGAGGAGCTCGGGGTCGGTCACCATGACTCTTCTGAGGAAGGTCACGAACATGATGCCGAGAAGGCCGCCGACGAACATCAGAGCCGACGATTTGAGATAGGCATCAAGAGTATCGAACCTTAGCCAAGCCCCGGAGATGATGAAGGCCGGGATGGTAAAGATCGCTCCCGCGGCGACCGATTCACCGATTGAACCTACTGTCCGGGCCATGTTTTCTTCCAGAATGGAGCCTCTCATCAGCTTGAGAATGGCCATTCCGATCACGGCTGCCGGATAAGTGGCCGCAATCGTCATTCCCGCCCGAAGCCCGAGGTAGGCATTGGCCGCTCCCAGGATGACGGTCATGATGATCCCCAGGATGAGGGCCTTCAGAGTAAATTCGCGAAGGTCGGTTTTTTCAGGAACATAAGGCTGATAACTCATTCTTCGCTCCTTTCATCAAGGCCTGTCCCTTCTGTATATTCGAATTCCTTGTCGGGAGTCAAGAGAATTCCGGCTTGGCTTGCAATGTCGTATTTTCTGGAATAGAATAATCCTCCGACGAAGGACATCGATGAGCGTGATCAGCTGGTTTAAAGATAGGCTCTTTTGCGATCTGGCGATTGACCTGGGGACGGCGAATTCCCTCGTCTATCTCAAAGGCAAGGGGATTATTGTTCAGGAGCCTTCGATCGTCGTCGTCAACAAGCTCACGGGGAAGGTCGAAGCGGTGGGATCCCGGGCGAAAGAGATGCTGGGCAAAACGCCGGCCAACGTCGTGGCGATCAAACCGATGCGCGACGGCGTGATCGCCGATTTCGAGATCGCCGAAAAAATGCTCGAGCATTTCATCAAAATGGCGACCAATAACCGAGGCTTCTGGCTGCGGCCGCGAATTGTCATCGGAATCCCGACAGGGATCACTCAGGTCGAACGCCGGGCGGTGAAGGATGTGGCGATGAGGGCCAAAGCCTCCGAGGTCTATCTCGTCGAGCAACCGATGACGGCCGCCGTGGGAGCGGATCTTCCCATCTCCGAGCCGACCGGAAATATGGTGGTGGATATCGGGGGCGGAACGACGGATATCGCCGTCATCTCCCTCAACGGCATCGTCTTTAACCATTCCATCCGTATCGCCGGCAACGAAATGGACGAGGAGATCATTCAGTATCTGAAGAAGAAATACAACCTTCTGATCGGCGAGAAGTCGGCCGAGCTGGTCAAGATGCAGATCGGATCAGCCTATCCCCTGGATGAGCCGCTGACCATGGAGATCAAGGGGCGGGACCTGCGGGAAGGGATTCCCCGGACAATCGTCATCGACGACCAGGAGGTCCGCGAGGCGCTTGAGGACGTGGTCGCTTCGATCGTCAACGCCGTCCGGATTGCGCTTGAAAGGACGCCTCCCGAGCTTTCGGCCGACATCATCGATCGGGGAATTGTCCTGACCGGGGGCGGCGCCCTGCTAAAGAATATGGACAAGCGGTTGCGCGAGGAAACTCAACTTCCCGTGTTCGTCACCGATGACCCTCTGACCAGCGTGGTCCTCGGAGCAGGGCGGCTTCTCGAGGACATCGATTTGTTGAAAAAAATCGCGCTCGATTAGCGAGGCGTGAAAGACAAAACCAAGGCCGCTCTGATTTTCGGCCTGATTTTCATCCACTTCCTCCTGATTTCCATCCAAGTCCCCCGGGGCGATCGGCCGACCTATTTTGAACGGGGAGTTTTTGCCCTGATTTCACCTCTCCGGGCAGCCGCCTCGGCCCTTTTCCGGGACTTGGGCAAATGGAGAAATCAATACTTGTATTTCCGGCAAGTCCAGCGCCAGAATCAGAAGTTGAGGGATGACATTTTTTACCTCCGGCAGGAGAACCTGGTCCTCAAGAATGCCCTCGAGCGATTCCGCAGCGAGAGCGAGATCCAGGCCCTGTGGTCGGCGATTTCGAAGGCCGTCATCGCCGGCTCGGTCGTCGGTTTCGACTCCGCTCAGATTTACAAATCGGTCACTCTCAACAGGGGTTCGCTTGACGGAGTGAAGCGAAACATGGTTGTCCTGGATCGCCGGGGTCGACTGATCGGACGGGTCATCGAGCCGGTCGTCCTCAAACAATCGCGGGTTCAACTCATCACCGATGAGGATTGCGGTGTCGGCGTTCGGTCCGAGCGGCATGGAGTCTTAGGTGTCCTTGAAGGTGACGGACAGGGGAATTGTCGGATGAAATACGTCTTTAAAACGAACCGGGAGATTGAGGCCGGGGAAAGCGTTCTCACCTCCGGGTTTGACGGTATCTACCCGGGGGGGATTCCAGTCGGAAAAATCATCTCCATCAGCGAAAATGCGACGGTCTTCAAATCGATTGTCGTCGAGCCCTATTTTGATTTTTCCGAGCTCGACCGGGTGGCCATCCTGTCCTTCGATCTCAGGGATTTTTAGCCAATGAGAAAAATCTGGGAACCGCTGGCGGGCATTTTGCTGGCGGTCGTTTTGCAGGCCACCCTCGGCCAGATCTCGGCGCGGATTCTTCCCGCCGTCAACGTCTTTTCCTGGGTCGTCCTTTATTTTGCCGTACTCCGGCATGAACTCTATGGAGCCGTCATGGGGACGGTGTGCGGGCTTGTTCAGGATTCCCTCTCCCTCGGCATTTTCGGGGTGGCGGGTTTGACCAAAACCACCCTTGGGGTCGTCGCCGGATACGTTTCGCGGAAAATTAACGTGACCCCGGTTACCAGGAGTTTTGTCTTTTTGTTGATTCTGGCGACCCTGGAGCTCGCTCTTTGGAAATTTCTGGTCTTTTCGCTTTTCGGTGAAAGATTCAGCCTTGACGGCGGAGTAGCTCTTGTTCAGCCGTTCCTCACGGCCTTCGCCGGGACGGTTCTCATTCGCACGCTTGGGAAAACCGGGCAGGCCATGGAGTAAGTGGGAACAGTGGAAAGAAATAGAATCTACGAAGATCTTACCCTGGTTCAAGCCCGCGTACGAAAAACGGCTCTGGTTCTTGCCGCTTTCTTGCTCACCCTTCTGTTTTATTGCTGGAAAATTCAGGTCCTTGACCACAAAAAGTATTGGGCTCTTTCCGAGGCCAATCGGAGACGAGAAAGCTTGATCGCCGCCCCTCGCGGACTGATCCGGGATCGAAACGGAGTCATTCTGGCCGACAACACGGCCGGGTTCAAGGTGTCGATCATCCGGGAAAACTGCAGGGACTTTGAGCAGTCGCTGAATGATGTCTGCCGACTTTTGGAAATCGGGCTCGACGATTTGCGGGCCAGAGTGGCGAAATACGCTTCGCTTCCCCTGTTCCGACCGATCGTTATCAAAGACAACCTGGATTTACGGGAGGTGGCTCAGATTGAGGCCCGGCGGTTCGAGCTTCCTGAACTCATCGTCGAGACCGATCCCAGGCGCCACTACCCGTTCGGCAACCTGGCCGCTCATGTCATCGGCTATCTGCAGGAATTGACAGCGGAGGAGATGAAAACCGACGAATACCGGAAGAGGAACCTCGGTGACATGATCGGACGGACCGGTGTAGAGAAGACTTACGATTCGCTTCTTACGGGAATAGACGGGAAAAGGACGGAAATTGTGGACAGCCAGGGCCGGAGCCGGGGTGAAGTCTCGCGACAGGAACCTGCTCCTGGCCGGGACATCGGCCTGACCCTGGATTTTGACCTTCAGAAAAAGGCGACCGAGCTGCTCGAAAATCGGGAGGGCGCGATTATAGTTCTTGACCCGCGAAACGGCGATATTTTGGCCCTGTCCAGCTTTCCGACCTACGATCCGAACAAGTTCATCACTCGTTTTACCCCCGAGGAGTGGATGGGGCTTGTCAACCGGCCGGATCATCCTCTTGAGAACAGGGCCATTCGAGGGCTTTATGCGCCCGGCTCCGTTTTTAAGGTGACCATGGCGATTGGCGCTCTGGAATCCGGGGTAATCAGTGAAGGGACGACGTTTTTTTGCCCCGGATCGATTGAGCTCTATGGCCGTCCGTTCCTCTGCTGGAATAGAGGAGGGCACGGTTCCCTGGCTCTTGTCGATGGAATCCGTTACTCATGCAATATTTATTTCTATAATGTCGGCCGCCGACTGGGAATTGAACGGATCGCTCGCTACGCCAAGCTTCTTGGTCTGGGTGAGCCGACCGGGATTGACCTTCCCGGTGAGAAAGAAGGCCTCATTCCGACGCCGGAGTGGAGCCTGAAGGTCAGGAAGACGAATTGGTACGCCGGCGAGACAATCTCTGTTTCGATCGGCCAGGGCCCGCTTGTTGTCACGCCGATTCAGATGGCCGCGCACACGGCTCTAGTCGCCAATCGCGGCCGGAAAATCGAGCCGCATCTTCTTGCGGATTCTTCGTCATCCTTTTCTCAGGGCAAGAAAGCCGGGACGATCGAAGCTGATGACGGCTTGGAGATCAAGCCCCAGACATTTGAAACCGTGATCAGGGGAATGTGGGAATGCGTCAATGAAGGCGGCACAGGCCGGGCCGCGGCGGTGCCGGGGTTCGACGTCTGCGGAAAAACCGGATCAACCCAGACAGTCGGCCGGGAACGGATTGAAAAACTCGGCCGAGAGGTCAAAACCCACTCCTGGTTCACCGGGTTTGCTCCCCGGTCGGACCCCCGCGTCGTCGTTACCGTGTTGGTGGAGTTCGGAGGCATGGGCGGCGCCACAGCCGCCCCTCTGGCCAGGGAGCTATTCGCTCTCTTTCGGGAAAAATATGATTGATCGTCGTTTGCTCGAGAACATCGATTGGGTTCTGATCGGACTGACCCTCCTGATTTCCCTCGTCGGGGTCCTCGGGATCTATAGCTCGACCCATTATCTTCCCGGGCAATATTATCTGAAACAGCTCTTCTGGATTGGAGTGAGCCTCGCCGCTCTATTCTTGGGGCTCGCCGTTGATTATAAACAGCTTGTGACTTATGCGTATTATTTTTACGGCCTGATCGTCTCGATTCTCCTGGTTATGCTTCTTTTCAGCCGATCCATGGTGAAGGGGAGCTGGATTCGACTGCCTTTTTTCCAAGCGCAGCCTTCGGAATTGGCAAAAATCGTGCTCATTTTGGTTCTGGCCAATCTCTTTGCCGACTACAAGAAGAGCCAGGCGACGAAAAGTGCTGTCCTGGCCAGCGGAGGCCTGGCGGCGATTCCCCTGCTACTCGTGGCCCTGCAACCGGACCTCGGAACGGCGCTCAGTTTCTTACCGATTCTCTTCGGCTCGCTCGTTCTTGCCGGGCTCAGACGGAAAGCCGTGGCCGTCATGTTGATCCTGGCGGTTCTGGCCGGAGTTGCCGGCTGGAATTTTTATCTCAAGGACTATCAAAAGAAAAGACTTCAGACCCTCGTTTTTCCCGGAAAAGACCCGAAGGGCTCGGGCTACCACATCCTTCAATCCAAGATCGCCATCGGCTCAGGAGGCGTTCTGGGAAAAGGATTCAAGAAAGGAACCCAAAGCCAATTGAAGTTCCTCCCGGCTCGGCACACCGATTTTATTTTTTCCGTGATCGGCGAAGAGTTCGGGTTTGTCGGCGCGGCGCTCATTTTGCTGATCTATTCGGCGTTTCTTTTCCGTCTCTTTCGCTCGGCGGCGAAGTCGCGGGATCGAACCGGCGTCTATATCGTTTTTATGGTCGGCCTGATGATCGCCTCCCAACTCATCTTCAACGTCTCGATGGTCATCGGCATTTTTCCCATCGTCGGGATTCCGCTTCCCCTGCTCAGCTACGGAGGCTCTTCTCTTCTGGCCAATTATCTCGGCGTAAGCCTTGTTCTCAACGTCAAAATGAGACGGTTCGTCAACATTTGAGCGTTCGGCCGGCCGGTTGAGATCGAAGACCATGATCAAGGACCATCTGGAAGGGCTTTTAAGAAAAGTGGAAAGGCCGGGGCGCTACATCGGCGGCGAGTGGAACGCCGTGATCAAAAATCCGGCCCGGGCAAAGATGAAAATTGCTCTGGCCTTTCCCGATGTTTATGAGATCGGCATGTCCTATTTAGGGCAAAAAATTCTCTATGCGGTCCTCAACCGCCATCCCGATCTGCTGGCCGAGCGCGTTTTTGCGCCCTGGCCCGATATGGAACAGAGACTCCGTTCGGCGGGGCTGCCGATTTTCTCTTTGGAGAACAAGATCCCCCTCCGCGAATTCGACCTGATCGGATTTTCTCTTCTCTATGAGCTGAACTATTCCAATATCCTGACCATTCTCGATTTGGCCGGCATTCCCTTTTTCGCCCGGGAGCGAGGAAATGACGTTCCTCTGGTGATTGCCGGAGGTCCGGCGGCCTTCAACCCTGAGCCGGTCGCGGATCTCTTTGACGCCTTTTTTATCGGTGACGGCGAAGAGGGTTTTCTTGAAGCCGTATTAAAGCTGCAAAAGCTTCGCCAAACGGGAGCCGGGCGCGAGGAGATGCTTCGCGCTCTGGCCGCCCTTCACGGATTTTATGTTCCGTGTTTTTCTCCGACCCACAGGTTGCAAGAGACCGGCCTGGAGGTCCGCCTTCCTCCGGAGCAAGGACTCTGGCCGATCAGGAAAAGAATCCTCTCCTCGCTTGACAGTGGTCGCTTTCCGGAGAAGATCGTCGTCCCCGATATCGAGGCCGTTTTTGACCGCGTGGCGCTGGAAATCGCCCGGGGCTGCCCCCAGAGATGCCGGTTTTGCCAGGCGACCAACATTTATTTCCCTTTTCGCATCATGAGTCCGGAGTTCGCCGTGGCTAAGGCTTGCCGAAGTCTGGCCTCGACCGGCTATGAAGATGTTTCGTTTTCCGCTCTGTCCATCGGCGATTATCCGTTTCTTGAGCCGACGGCGGCGGAGTTGATGTCGATCTTATCGCCACCAAAGATCTCCCTTTCTCTATCTTCTCTTCGGCCGAGTGGACTTTCGTCCGGCCTCACCGAGAGCATCCTGAGGGTAAGAAAAACAGGGTTGACCATCGTGCCCGAAGCGGGAACCGATCGGCTTCGCGCGGTGATCAATAAGAATCTGAATCACCGGGAGATCATGGAAGCAGCGAGGCTGGCTTTTGAAAGCGGATGGCGGCTGCTCAAACTCTACTTTATGATCGGTCTTCCCACGGAAACGCAGGTCGATCTCGAGGGAATCGTGGATCTTGTCCGCGAGATCGTCGAATTGGGAAGAACGGTGATCAAGATGCCGCCTCAAATCAACCTCAGTCTCTCCTCCTTCATCCCGAAGCCGCATACGCCGTTCCAGTGGCTGGGGATGGAAAGGGAGGATGTTTTGGAGGAAAAGCAGCGATTTGTTCGCTCTGGGCTCCGCCGGCAGCGGTCTGTTCGGGTCAAGGTGCAGCCGACGCCTGTGTCTATTCTCGAGGGAGTTTTTTCACGCGGCGACCGGAAGCTCGGCTCGGTTTTGGTTCAGGCATGGAAAAGAGGCGCCCGATTTGACAGCTGGAGAGATCGTTTCTCGTTCTCCGCTTGGCGGGAGGCTTTTGCCGCCGAAGGCCTGGAGGAGAAAAATTATCTCGGTCCCCTGGATACCGAAGCACGTCTTCCCTGGGATCATATCGAATCGGGGATCCATAAGGAATTTCTCATCGCTGAACTCGAACGTGCTATGCGAGGAGAAAGAACCCCTTCCTGTCTGGAGATGTCCTGTCTCGATTGCCAAGGATGCGCGACGGGAGTGAGGCCGAAGAAACGGTTGGCTCGCGGTAATGAGGCGGCGGTGCCCGGTCGCAAGATCGGCCGCTCCGGCGCGGCGAGGACTGAGAGAGCGGAGACGATCCTGTCGTCGGCCTTCGGGGAAAAAATCGATCACCTCGTGCGCTACGAAATGATTTACGCAAAGACCGGAACGGCGCGCTACCTTTCGCACCGTGACTTGACCAGTCATCTGAAGAGAGCCTTCCGGCGAGCAGGAATCGAGATCGCCTTTTCCACGGGCTTTCATCCGACGATGCTCGTCTCCTATGCGCCGGCCCTCGCTCTGGGAATGGAAGGAAAGGCCGAGCGGTTGGAATTTAAATCTGCCCGGGAGTTCGACCCGCCGCGTTTTCTCCGCCGGCTGAACCGCTTTCTCCGCCAGGGGATCCGGATCACGGGACTCCGCCGGCTGGCCGACGCAGAGCCCCCCTTGAATAAGAGAATCGTCGGAATGGTCTTTTCGCTCCCTCTCGACAGCGAGGAAGTGAAGCAAGCCTTGGCGGCGAGAAAAAAATCTCAGGGCGCGGTTTCTCAGGATGATGGGGATTTCCTGCGGAGGGAGATGGAGGCGGCTCTGGAAAAAGCAGGTGAGTCCGGCATTCAGTTCTGGGTGGAGAAAAAGAAACGGCGTCTCTTTTTCCGTCTGCCTGAGCCGTCTCGGAGCGGCTTGCGGCCGCGGGATCTTGTCTCTTCTGTTCTTGGGCTTGAGGAACCGAATTTTGATCTGACGCGCGAGGGATTCATTTTGACCAATCCGCCGAGCGGCGAAAAAGAAGCGGTTCCCCCGCCAAGTTGACTCGGGCTGTGATTATGGATATAAGGGAGAGGATTGATCGACTTCCATTTGAGAGGAGGAAACCGTGATTGATTTCAGCTTAACGGAAGAACAAAAGGCTCTCCAAGAGATGGCTCGCGAGTTTGCCAAGAAAGAGATGAGGCCCGTGGCCGCGAAATATGACAAGGGAGATGCTTTTCCTGAGGAAGTCATGAAGAAAGCGTTCGAGGCGGGATTCATTACCTGCAATATTCCTCAGGAGTACGATGGGGGAGGGCTAAAGGAGCTCGACATCGCCCTTATTAGCGAAGAGCTGGCGGCGGGATGCGCCGGGATGTTCACCACGATCATGGCCAGCTCCCTGGCCTTTACTCCTATTATTCTTTTCGGCACCGAAGAGCAAAAAAAGAGATTTCTTACGCCATTTACAAAGGCCATGTCGTTTGCTGCTTTCTGCTTGACTGAGAGAGAGGCCGGCTCGGACGCCTCGTCTCTTAAAACGACGGCCAGAAAATCCGGCTCGGACTTCATCCTCAACGGGTCGAAATGCTTTATCACCAACGGCGGCATCGCCAGCCTCTATGTCGTCTTCGCCAACTCGGCGCCGGAGAAAGGGCCTCGGGGCGTGAGCGCCTTTCTCGTGCCGCGCGAGTCTCCGGGCATTACGGTGGGCAAAGAGGAAGACAAGATGGGGCATCGCGCCTCCAATACGACGGAGTTGTTTTTTGAAGATGTCAGGATCCCCGAGGAAAACCTCCTCGCCAAAGAGGGGATGGGATTTTTTGTGGCCATGAAGACTCTCGATAAGACCCGCGCCTCGGTCGGAGCCGCCGGTGTGGGCGTGGCCAGGACGGCGCTCGAGCATGCGATCGAATATGCCAAGACAAGAGTTCAGTTCGGGAAACCGATCGCCACTTTTCAGCACATTGCTTTCAAGATCGCTCAGATGGCCATGGAGATCGAGGCGGCCAGACATCTCGTCTGGTATTCGGCCTGGCTGATGGATCAGGGGAAGCCCTGCGGCAAGGAGTCGGCGATGGCCAAATGCTTCGGTTCGGACGTGGCCATGCGGACGACTGTTGAAGCTTTGCAAATTTTCGGCGGTTACGGCTATATGAAGGATTATCCGATGGAAAAGCTGATGCGGGATGCCAAGCTGCTCCAGATCTATGAGGGGACGAACGAAATTCAGCGACTGGTGATTTCGCGCGAGGTGATCGGCCCGATCAAGTAGGGGTTTTCGAGCCTACAGGTCGCCCGAAGCTTTGGCGATGATTTCCCAGAGATCGTCCTCGATCGAGAGGCGAGGCGTTTCGATGATTCGCCCGATTTCCTGGCCGTCGAGGCGGATGATGAAGGTCGGAACCCTTTCTGCGTTCCTGCCGGGCGCGTGTTGGGACCAGGCGGCGCGACTCCGCGGCACGCCGATATAGGAGGCTTCGAGCGCCGAATTTCCGACGACGTCTAAAATTTTAAAAAAAGAGCTGACATGCTGGCGTGAGTCCGGGCACCAGGTGCCCAAGACGACTTCGATTTCAACCTTTTTCTGGATGGTCCGAAGTCTGGCCACGGTTTCGTTATTCGGGGCGTAGGCTTCGGCCAGATTTTCCCATTCAGGCAAAGCGGCGAGGATTTCTTCTCGAGCGAGCGGCCCGACGAGTTCAACCTGAGTGAGACCGAGGGAAACAAATCCGAGGAGAACGAAAGTCCAAAGAAATTTAGCCATGACTGGAGGAATGTCTCTACGGAGGAACGAGCCGAGATCAGGTTCCTTCTTCTTCTGTAAAATATTCCGGAATAATCCCGAGGACATCCACCCCTGCCCCTTTTGCGATATCAATGACTTCAATAACCTTCGAATAGGGGAGCTTGGCGTCGGCCCGGATGAAGATGGTCTTATCTTGTCGAGCAGAATAAATCTGTCGGAGACGATCCTGAAGGTTGCGCTGTTCGATCTCCTCTTGGTTGATCAAAACGACATTTTTTTTCACCGTCAGCACGATCAGGCCGGCGGGAACGCCGCCGCTCGTATCGGAAGAAGTCTCGGGAAGCTTGACGTCAATCCCTTTCTGGACAATCGGCGTGATGACCATGAAAATAATCAGGAGAACAAGCAGAACATCGCACAATGGGACGACATTGGGTTCCGCTTTCGTGGCCATATTCGACCTCCTTGTGATGGACAATCGGGATGGACATTTTATTCCAAATCTTTTCCCTTTGTCAATAAACTCGAAAAATCGGCGGCTTGCCCTCGAGCTTGAGTCCGTTCCCCCGGCTTAAAAAGATGGCGAGACTCCGGTCTCGTTCCGAAATTTGCATAATACGAACGGACTTTGTATAGTGAGGAACGAAAGGAGGAGGGATGAGAGAGTTAAAAGTCGAAGTGGCCGAAATCAAAGAACGATGCGGCGCCAAGCATCGCGTCGGCGACACCTTTTTCATCCGGGGGGAGGGGACGATTGAGATCCCAGCGGGAAAACGTGTCTGCATTTTCGCTCTCAACAGCCTGTTCCCGTTCTTGACGACGAAACAGAGGGAGGAGGAACTCCCGAACGACGACTGGATTGCCGAGACCGAACTTCTGGCCTGTCCGGACCCCAAAGGGGTGATCTTCCGAATTACGTCCCTTTAAGCGGAAGACGGCTTAGAATCTCTTTTAATCGAGTATTCTGATCGGAAGGGGAGAGAATTCTATCTCAGAGTGGAGAGAGCCTTTTTGTGATTTCTGGTCTTGAAGACGAGAAGGGCTCGGCCCAGACCGGCGGATGTCCCGTAACAGTAATCAATGTCGACGGCGGCATTGCCCAGCAGGGCTCCGATCTCGGCTCCGGCACCGATTCGGTCTCCGATTTCGACGGTGATGACCTTGTTGGACTTGACTTTATAGCCCAGCGTCTTGAGGGCTTTTTCGGCCTTCTTGTTATCCGAGGTGATCAAAAGAAATTGCCCTCGGCTCTTTTCCGAGTAAGCGGACAGCGATTTCAGGTTTACTCCGGCATTGGCCAAGGTTCCCAAGACCCGGCCGAGAATTCCGGGTTCGTTGGGGGTGGTGACCCTCAGCTCTGTTTCCTCATTGACTCTATACACAGGTTTGCCTCCTGATTACGGCCGAAAATTATATCAGAAACACCATGAAAAAAAAATAAAAATACGATGGATGTTTGGGCAGATCATTGGATTTGCCGTGAGCTGCGGCTATAATAATCACCCGTGAGACGGCTTCGGGCATGAGAAACGAACGGATCAGAGTGGCGATCGTCGACAACTCGATTGACCCCTCCGTCTACAACCCGGTTGCCCATTGGAACGCCTTTCTTGGAGTCCCCTCGGAATCCTTCCGTGCCCCTGAGGGCAAGCTCCCCGCTCTTGAAGACGGATTCAGCCACATCATCCTAACCGGTTCGGAAGCCTCCATTGTGGAGAGAGAACCTTGGGTAAGCGAGGAAGTCCGGTTTGTTCGTCACGCCCTGTCCCGAAATCTTCCCCTTCTCGGGAGCTGCTATGGCCATCAGCTCCTCGCCCTCGCTCTGGCCGGGCCGGACCGAGTCCGACGTTCCCCTCGCCCCGAAGTCGGCTGGGTCCCGATTCAGGTCGTCAGAAAAAGCGATATTCTCGGAGAAAAAGGGACGATTTATGCTTTTTCCAGCCATTTTGATGAAGTGACGGGCTTGGGCAGGGAATTTCGGATTCTGGCCTCAAGTCCTGACTGTCGGATCCAGGCCTTTGAGCTTCGCCGCCGGCCTGTCTGGGGAATCCAGTTTCATCCTGAAATCGACATTCCTTCCGCCCGTAAATTCATGACCAGGATTCTTCTCCGAAGCCCGAAAAATGCTTCTCTTTTTGAGATGGCTTTGCGCCAGACGCCGCGGGATTCCGGTCTCATCCGGAAAATCGTCCGGACCTTTTTGGACGCCTTTCCATCGGGATCTCGGACTTAAGCCTTGAGGAATCGGGCGTTTTTTCTTGACAAAGCATGGTTTTTCGATTAAATAACTTAAATGAAATAGCCGCTTCGGGCTAAATAAATCTGAATTTTCAATAAGGAGGTTAAAGTGAGACATCGAAAAATCGCTTTTTTGGTCGTTGTTCTGTTGATCTTGACGACATTGAGCGCTCTGGCTGAAACCAAGAAGCTTAAGAGCATCGGCCAATATACCCTCGTCCGGATTCGGGGCAACGTGCCGACGGAAGAAGTGATGAAGAGGCTCGTCGATCGCTACGCCGGAGACATCAAGTACGGATTTGACCTGGCAGGCTACGGCGATCTCTATCTACCTTTTATGGAGCAGCTCAAGAGCGCCAAATTTGAAGCAAAATCTCTCCCTGTCGGAGACAAGCTGATGTGGATGCTCTTTCGCTCTCATAATAAAGTCAAAGTCGTTCAGGATGTGGAATGGGCGGGAAAGGCTCCTCTGGAAGTTTTTTCTTTCCGTGTGGAGAAGGATTATAAGGCCTATGAGTTCGTCATGCCCCGGCCGTGCGGCAATATTTCGCTCCGCAATATCACCGACCTCGAGCTCCCATTGCCTGTCTGCGCCTTGAGCGTCACGCCGGCTAAGGTCAACCTCAAGGACACTATCGCTGTCGACATGAGTGGAACGAGCCAGGCCGTTTCCATGGAAGTCGATGTCCTGGGTCCGGACGGGCAGAAGATCGCCACCCACAGCTTCAAGCCCGGGGACGCCGCCAAGAAGACGAGTTTCGACAAGCCCGGAGTCTATACGTTCAAAGGCCGGGCGGTGAATGCCCAGGGCAAGGCTTCGACGAATGTCTGCGAAGCGAAGGTCGTGGTCAACGCTCCGCCGACCTGCGCTCTGACGACATCCTGCTTGCCGTGTAAAGACTATGTCGGCCGTCCCGTCACCATCGATGCTTCGGGCTCATCCGACCCAGACGGAAAAGTAACCAAGGCGGATTTCAGCATCGAAGATGCGGCCGGGAATCCGGTGGATAAGTTCATGGACAGCGAAGCGCCGTTTACTTGGGACAAGATCTTTGAAAAACCGGGGACCTATGCCATCACCGTGGTCGTCACGGACGATTTCGGCGCGGTTTCCGAGCCCTGCCGGGTGGTCGTCGATGTCACTCAAAAGCGGAGCTATGTTTCGGTTGAGGGCGGACCGTTCTTTGCTCGCGGAAGCCACGGACCTTATCTTTACGCCATGCTGGATTGGCTCTACTGGATCACGCCCAAAAAGTTCGATTTCACTTTGGCCGGAGGGGGGGCGCTGGCCGTGAAGGGCGATCCCTGGAAGTCGATCCTGATGGCTGATGCGACGCTGAACTATCACGCCGGGTCCGCTTATTTCGGCGGCGGAATCGGATTCACCACCGCGGTCAAAGAAGGCCGCGATGCCGATTTCGAGATCGTCGGGAAAGCCGGAGTCGATGTCTTCAAAACCTGGAAAAACACAGGCTCGCTGGTCTTCACGGTCCGCTGGCCGATCGGTTCGGAAAGGAACTTCGGCGATCATCACAAGTTCGGCTTCGGCTTCCGGGTTCTGTTCTAAGTCTTCGAAGGCTCGTTCGAATGCCCAAAGGCCAGGGAAATTTCCCTGGCCTTTTTTTTCTGTGAAACGGAAATGAAGATTGCCTTGATTGGAGCAGATGGGCAGCTCGGTTCGGAGTTGAGGCGAGTACTTCCCCTGCGGCATGAAGTCGTGCCGCTCTTTTTTCCGGAGTTTGATATCACTCGGGGGGAAGAGATGAGAGCCAGACTTTCCGGCCTGAAGCCCGACGCGGTGATCAATACGGCCGCATTCCACCGGGTCGATGAATGCGAAGATCATCCTCAGGCGGCTTTTCTGGTCAATGCCTCCGCGGTCCGGGATCTCGCTCTGGTCGCTCTGGAATACGGTTTTCTTCTTGTCCACTTCAGCACGGATTATGTCTTTGACGGAAGAAAGGAGCGACCCTATGTCGAAGACGACCCCGCTCTGCCGCTGAATGTCTACGGTCTCTCCAAGCTCGCCGGCGAGCTGTTTATTCGCGGCCTGCTAAAGAGATATTTTCTCATTCGAACGTGCGGACTGTACGGAGCCGCCGGGTCCCGGGAAAAAGGTTATAATTTTGTCGATCGGATGCTTGCCCTGGCCATGGAAAACCGGTCCCTGCGAGTGGTTAATGATCAGTGGGTCACTCCGACCTCGGCGGCTGAGCTGGCCGAGGCCGTCGCTGAACTCCTGGAGACAGCCCATTATGGCCTCTTTCATCTGACGAACGAGGGACAGTGCACCTGGTTCGAGTTCGCTCGGGAAATCTTCCGCTTGACCGGGCTTCATCCCCAGCTGGAAGGGGTGGGCTCCGAGGGCTACGCCTCCAAAGCCATGAGGCCTCGCTATTCGGTTCTGGAAAATCGAAGAGCCAAGAACCTCGGTCTCAGGGAATTTTCGCCCTGGCCCGAGGCGCTGAAAAAATACCTCCGGGAGAAGGGACTTCTTGCCTGAAATCAGCCGACGGCAATCCGCCGGAGGATCGGATCAGGCAGAAAGGTCGTTTTTCCCTCGCCGTTGGTCACGATGTGGACCGTGTAACCAGAGGCGATCAGCGTGCGCTCTTCCCCGCTTCGGATCTCGTAATCGAAAATGATTTTCTTCGGCGTCGCCTGGCGAATCGCCGTCCCGATCCAGAACAGTTGGTCGTAACGCAGCGGACGGCGGTAGCGGCAAAAGGCTTCGACGACCATAAGATAGAATCCCTGGGCTTCGATCTCCTGATAAGGCATCCCTCTCTGGCGGCAGAATTCGGTCCGGCCGAGCTCGAACCACTCAAAATAGCTCTTGTTGTGGGCGACACCCATCTTGTCGGTTTCGGAGTAGCGGACCCGAGCTTCGATCTCGACGGCAAGACCGGCCCGTCCGGAGGTTAAAGATTCATTCAGTGACTTTTCCGAGCTTGGCCAGTTCTTCATTGTAATATTTGCGGTAGAGAATTTCCCACTCCCGGCTGCCCTCGTCGATCGGTTTTTTCTGTGACTGGATTTTTTCTACCGCCTTTTTATCGAGCGTTTCATAGAGCTTCATCTCCTCCTCGATCGATTTGACAATGACCAGACGAATTTCGTTCGGATCGTCCAAAAATTCCACCTGGTCGCTGCTCTCGAGGAGCTTGAGAATCTGGCGGGACAAGAAATTGACTTTTTCGCGGGACAGACGGCTGCTCACAGGACGATGTTCCTTTCTTTGGCCAGCTTGGTCTTGATCATTCGGAACATCGTCTGGTATTCGATGTTTTCCTTGCGGATCTTTTCCATGTGCTGGCTTAGAATTTCCCGGACCTCTTGGTCGAGCCGGTCCTCTTTTTCGAGTTCATTGGTGATCAGGCCGATGATGCCATCGACGAGCTTGTTTTTGTCTTCGAGGAGGACTTTCCCTTCCTTGGTCAGATTTTTGACGATGATGAACGCCATGTGCTCGATTTGATTTTTATTCAGCCTCATAGCTTCCCTAAAATACAACAGGTTGAACAAAAATTCAAGGACGGGGTTTCTCCGGCCGACAGGTTGTTTTCCATGATTGATGGGAATTCATGGGCACAAATCTGGAGGGAGTCTGTTTCCCTCCTCTAACGAGAAGGAGAAAGGAGAGAGCCAGGAAAACGATAGGATCGAGGTCTAAAATAATAAGAAAGGGGTGAGGGATCGATTCGGGCCTTGTCTGACCAGACCGAGAAATCGGCCTTCGGCGGAGACAATCCGGCAGGCCTCCCGAGCGGCGATTCCGGAGCCCGGGGGGAGAGCTGGAGGATCGATCCTGATGATCCTCGAGGCCGGGATGGGCCGGCCTTTTTGCAAGTCTTTCAGAGCTTCATCCTTGAGAACGACTCCGGGGAGTTGAAGCAGGAGTTTTTCGGGCGGGAGGAGAAAATCAGCCGTCTTCCTCTCTGCAGCTCGGCGTTCGATCTCGGAAAGAGAATGCGCCTTGTCGATCGAAAAGCCGCCTGAGGCAAGCCGACGCAGAGCCGAAAGATGAGCCCCACAGCCTAGGCTGAGGCCGAGCTCATGGGCTAGGGAACGAATGTACGTTCCGGCGCTGCAGCAGCATTCGAATTCGACCTCCGGCGGTTCGTAAGCTGTCAGGGTAAACGAATAGACACGAACTTTGACCGGCTTGCAGACGACCGGTTTCTTTGCCCGAGTCCATCGATAGAGCGGCTTGCCGGCGAATTTTTTGGCCGAATAGGCGGGAGGAATCTGCTCGATTTCGCCGACCAGTCGGGCCATCGCCGGGAGGACTTCTTCCTCGGCGGGAATTCGTGGAGCGGGGAGCGAAGTTGGTCTGCCTGTGGCGTCATAGGAATCTGTGGAGAAGCCGAGGCGAATGCGACCCGCGTAGGTCTTGTCTTCGGCCGAAAAAAAAGGGAAGAGTTTCGTCACCTTCCCCACCGCCACAAGAAGGAGACCGGTGGCCATCGGGTCGAGCGTGCCGAAATGTCCCACCCGAGGAGTGGCCAGAGCCCGTCTCACACGAAGGATGACATCATGAGAGGTGATCTCCGGCGGCTTGTCGACGAGGATCAGCCCATCCATCAAGTTCTGGGATCAGGCAAGCCCTTAGCCTGTCGCGGAAAGAATTTCTTTTTCTTGAGGAGGCCCTCGACTTGCTTCGGGATTTCCTCGATCAAGCGGTCATACGGTCCGTGGGCTGTAAAGCCGGCGGCATGGACATGCCCCCCGCCGCCGAAATGCTCGGCGACCGCAGCGGCGTTCGATCGGCCCTTTGAGCGGAGGCTGATGCGAAACGTCTGGGGATCGATTTCCTTGAAGAACAAGACCATCTCGACATTCTTGATCGACCTGGCCAGAGTGGTGATGTCTTCGGTGTCGATTTCCTTGAGCCGAAGGGCATCAAGAAAACTCTTGAACATCGTGATGGTGGCGATGTCGCCCGAGTCGTTCATTTTCAGGGTCGAAAGAACTTGGCCGAGAAGCTTGATTTTTTCTGCCGGATTCGTGTTAAAAAGAAACTCGGTGATCTTGATCGGTCTCGCCCCGAGCTTGATCAACCGACTGGAAACCTCCAAGGCCTTGGCCGTGGTGTTGGAAAACTGAAAACAGCCGGTATCGGAAACGATGGCGCAATAGAGATGTCCGGCGATTTCTGGCGTCCACTTGATCTTCAATTCCTCAGCCAAGTCAAAGACCATTTCTCCCACGGCCGAAGCGCTCGGGTCGACCCAGTTGATATCGGCATAGGAATCGTTGGAATGATGATGATCGATGTTGATCTTGAAATAGCCGTCTATGTTCGTCTGTCCGGATCGGGCCACACTGGCGCATTCGAGGAGGACGGCCAGGTCGAACCCCTGAGGAGGGATTTGGCCGATGCGAATCCGTCCCGCCTCGGGCATCTGGCTGAACGGCAGGGGAAGAGGGTCGTTGTTGATGATTTCGGCCTTTTTTCCGAGGAGGCGAAACATCCTCTCGAGCGCCAGGCTGGTGCAGATTGAATCACCGTCCGGACGGAGGTGGCTGGTGATGACGATCCGACGGCTGGACCTGATTTTATCTCGAATTTTCCTCAAGATCTTATTCCGCGTCATCTTTCAGGCGCTCGATCAGGCGGTCGATTCGGCGCTCATACTCTGTCGCCGGGTCCGCAGAAAACACGAGCGTCGGATTATACTTCAATTTCACTTCCGAGGCAATCGCCCGGCGGAGATACCCCTTTCTTCGCTCGAGCAAGGCGAGTCCTTCTTGAGGATCGATGTTGCCGAAGAAGCTGACAAAGACGCGGGCGTTCTGCAGATCAGCGGTCATTTCAACGCGGGTCACGGTGATCAGGCCGCTTCCTGTTCCCTGGAACTCGCGGACGAGGATTCTTCCGAGCGTGGCCTTGATCAGGCTGGCCACTCTTTTCGGTCGGCGTCCGCCCTCCACCACCGTCTCCTCCCGTGCTCTGGCCTTAGAAAAACAGGATTTCTGATCGGCTGATTTCAGCTTTCAGATTGCGTTCCGCTTCTTCCCGGATTCTCTGCAGAACGAGGTCGACATATTCTTTTCGTGTGTTGAGGGTGACGATCCCGATCTTCGCTCTCTGCCACTTCTCCTGGAAATCGAGCTCGGCAAGGGCGACATTGAAACGCCCTCGGATCCGGTCGCGAAAAGCGTTGAGGACTCTTCTCTTCTCCTTGAGAGAACGGGATTGAGGAAGAAAAATCTCGAGGCTTAAGAGTCCGATGACCATCTCGTCTTTTCTTTTCGTACTCAGAAGGGTCTGACTTTCTCTCGGGTGAAAGCGACGATGATATCTCCTTCTTGGAAATCCTGGAATTTTTCCAGCCCGATGCCGCATTCCAAGCCTTTGGCGACTTCGTTGACGTTCTCCTTGATTCTCTTGAGCGAGGCGATGCGGCCCTGATGAATCACTTGATCGCCGCGGATAACCCGAGCTTCGGCCTGACGGGTGATCCGGCCTTCGAGAACATAACAGCCGGCAATCGCTCCGACTCGGGGGATCTCGAACACCCGGCGGATCTCGGCTCGGCCGAGAACGACTTCTTTCTCTATCGGCTCGAGCATGCCGACCAGAGCCTGGCGAAGGTCTTCGGTGAGCTGATAGATGACGTCGTAGGTCCGGATGTCGACGTTCTGCTGTTTGGCGAAATCAAGAACTCTCTGGCTGGGCCGGATGTTGTAACCGAGAATGACGGCTTTGGAAGCAGAGGCTAGGAGAACATCGGATTCGGTGATATTCCCCGTCGCGGCATGGAGAATCTTGATTTTGGTCTCGTCTGATGAAAGCGAGGGGAGGATATCCTGGAGGACTTCGACCGAGCCCTGGACGTCCGCTTTGACAATCAGGGAAAGATCCTTGACCTCTCCTTTTTCAATCTTTTTAAACAACTCGTCCAGACTGATCCTCTCTGCTTTGGGCGGCTCTTTCTTTTTTGCCTTGGCTTGACGACTCGCGGAGATCGTCCGGGCCGTCTCGAGGTCGGGGACGACCTGAAAAAGATCGCCGGCCAGGGGGACATCGGAAAAGCCGAGGATTTCCACCGGCATGGAGGGCTCTGCCTTTTTCAGTTGCCCTCCACCTTCATCGAACAACGCCCTGACCTTGCCGAAGGTCGTGCCACAGATGAACGCCTGGCCGGGAGTTAGGGTCCCGTGCTGAATGATGACCGTGGCCAGGGGGCCTTTCTTGGAATCCAGGCGGGCTTCAATGACGACTCCCTGGGCTTCGACTCGGGGATTGGCCTTGAGTTCGATGACATCGGCCAGGAGAAGAATCATCTCTAGGAGATCCGTCAGGTTGGTCTTCTCTTTGGCCGAGACTTCGACGCTGATTGTTTGACCGCCCCAATCCTCGACCAGAAGGCCTTCTTTAGAGAGTTGCTGTTTGACCCGGTCGATGTTAGCCTCGGGCCGGTCGATCTTGTTGATGGCGACGATGATCGGAACGTTGGCCGCCCGAGCGTGGCTGATCGCTTCTTTCGTCTGAGGCATGACTCCGTCATCGGCGGCGACGACAAGGACAACGATATCGGTCACCTTGGCCCCGCGAGCCCGCAGCTGGGTAAAGGCTTCATGACCGGGGGTGTCGATGAAGGTGATGGCCCGGTTATTGTAAAACACGCGATAGGCGCCGATGTGCTGGGTGATTCCTCCGGATTCTTTCTCCACCAGGTTGGAGGAACGAATGGCATCAAGCAGCGT
>Ga0185342_1000246_pt1 | contig 30090 bp, 29 predicted proteins | sample ConPoolayeEmetaG_FD_128045 | JGI IMG/M metagenome (GOLD analysis project Ga0185342, IMG submission 128045) | Hot spring microbial mat communities from California, USA to study Microbial Dark Matter (Phase II) - Cone Pool mat layer E metaG... ... | reverse complement strand
TTCAGGCGCCTGTAGCTCAGCGGACAGAGCATCGGTCTTCGGAACCGGTGGTCGTGGGTTCGAATCCCTCCAGGCGCGCCACTGCTATTTGCCGATGCCCAGTTTGCTTTTGAGAGCATTGAGCTCGTCCCACATCTCCTGCGGCATCCTGGAGCCAAACTTCTTGAAGAACTGCTCAATTTCCGCCGTCTCTTTTTCCCATTCAGCCTTGTTGATGGCGAAGAGCTTATCAAACTTTTCTCTGGGCAGGTCCAGCCCCTCCAGCGGGAAGTCCTCATAGTTTGGTATCAAACCTATGGGCGTCTCTTTTGCTGAGGCTTTGCCTTTGACCCGGTCAATCATCCATTTCAAGACCCGTATATTCTCCCCGAACCCGGGCCAGAGGAACTTGCCGTTTTCATCCAGACGGAACCAGTTAACGGAGAAAATTCTGGGGGCGTTTTTCGCTTTTGCCCGGATGTTAATCCAGTGCCCAAGATAATCACCCATGTTATACCCGGTGAACGGGAGCATCGCCATGGGGTCTCTTCTGAGGACGCCCACTTTCTGCGTCGCCGCCGCCGTGGTCTCAGAGCCATTCCGAGCGCCGAGGAACACCCCGTGAACCCAGTTACGTGATTCTACCACCAGAGGGATGGTATCCGACCTTCTGCCGCCGACGATGATGGCAGAAATGGGGACACCTTTCGGATTGTCAAACTCAGGAGATAGGTTACGCGTATTATAGATTGAGCACGTGAAGCGAGCGTTAGGATGGGCGGCTTTAGTCCCAGAGGACGGGTGCCAGGGATTACCCTGCCAGTCCTCTACATGCAACGGAGGCGTCTCCGTCAAGTCTTCCCACCAGGGCTCCCTATTATCAACGTCCAGTGCCGTATTAGAATAAAGCGTAGGATAAAACTTATTGTTCTTCAATGTCTGGAGCATGGTGGGGTTCGTTTTCTCAGAAGTGCCCGGCGCCACGCCAAAGTAGCCTTTTTCCGGATTTACGGCATAGAAGCGACCGTCCGGACCCACGTTTATCCAGGCAATGTCATCGCCCAGGGTCCAGATTTTATAGCCCGGCAGAGTGGGCTTAAGCATTGCCAGGTTCGTTTTCCCGCAGTATGAGGGCAATGCCGCCAGGATATAGTCAATCTCCCCATCCGGCGACTCAATGCCCATAATCACCATATGCTCCGCCAGCCAGCCTTCCTTCAGCCCGAGCCATGAGGCGATTCTCAGGGAGAAACATTTCTTCCCCAGCAAGGCATTCCCCCCGTAACCGGAACCGATGCTCCACACCAGCCCCTCATCCGGGAAGTGCATGATAAACCGCTTGTTGGGGTCAAAATCGCCTACGGAGTGTATCCCCTTGACAAAATTCTCAGAATTCCCAATTTTTTCCGTAACCTTCTTTCCCAGAATGGTCATGATTCTCATGCTGATTGCCACGTAAGAGATGTCAGTCAGCTGGACGCATAGCTTGGTATAGGGTGAATCAATATGACTGCCCATGGCGTAGGGCAGGACATACATCGTCTTACCGCGCATACAGCCATCAGATAGCCTGGTCATGAGCTTCTTTGTCTCTTCCGGGGACATCCAGTTGTTGTTCGGTCCGGCAGTCTCTTTATCCGGATGAGATACGTAGGTAAGGTGTTCAGTCCGCGCCACATCTGTGGGATGGCTTCTGTGGAGATAGGCATTGGGCCATTTACTCTGGTTTATCTCGTAGAATACCGGTTTCCCTTCAATCTTTTCCTCTTTCAGCCCTATTTCCATGATTTTATGGGCTTCCTCATCAGAACCGTCACACCACCAGATTCGGTCCGGCTTGGTCAGCTTTGCTACATCGTCAACCCATTTTTCTAACGGTGTCGCCATTACTCTCCTTTCTTACTTGCGCATAATTATACGCATCTTTAAGATACATCTGGGAATCACTAAAGGTTGACATGAGTCAAACAGGCATTCATGTAAAAACCGTTTTATTATATCATATGCATGGTATAATTGAAACTACCAATCAGTATGATTAGACCGTGTTGCCCGGATGATATCCCCATAATATATGCCATCATCAATAAGGCGGCGAAAGCCTACCGGGGCGTCATTCCGCCTGACTGCTACCATGAGCCATACATGCCCATGGTTGAGCTTAAGCGGGAGATGACGCGGATGACCTTCTACGGCTGGGAGGAAGCGGGAGAACTGGTGGCAGTGATGGGGTTTGAGCCAGTGAAAGACGTTACCCTCATCCGCCACGCTTATGTCCTGCCGCAGTGGCAGAAAAAAGGAATAGGCAGCCAATTGCTGGCGTACCTGAAAAGCCTGGCCAAAACCAAACGGTTGCTCGTCGGCACGTGGGCGGATGCCCGCTGGGCGGTTGCTTTCTACGAAAAGCACGGCTTCACATTACAGCCGGTTAAAGACGAACTGCTGAGGACCTACTGGGACATACCTGAGCGCCAGATTGAGACCTCAGTGGTGCTGGGTCTGCAGATAGCTAGAGGAAAAAAAGTATGAAACAGAAGGAGGGCAAAAAATGGATGTTTCCTCAATAAAAGCTCTCACCTTTGATGTATTCGGTACGGTGGTTGACTGGCGCACGACAATTATTGCCGAGGGAGAGGAGATAGGAAAAGCCAAAGGGCTGACTATTGATTGGGCACGATTTGCTGACACCTGGAGGGCAGGTTATTTTTCGTCTATGGACCTCGTCCGCAGTAAGAAACTGCCCTGGACAAAAATTGACACTTTGCACCGCATGGTTCTTGACAACCTGCTGATAGAATTCGGCATCGCGGGGTTAAGTGAAGCAGAAAAATACCGTCTAAATCTGGTGTGGCACAGGCTTAAGCCCTGGCCTGATGCCATCCCCGGGCTGAACCGCCTCCGCACGCGGTATATCATTGCCACGCTTTCAAACGGCAACATGGCACTTCTGACAAACATGGCTAAAAATGCCGGCTTGCCGTGGGACTGCATTCTGTCCGCTGAACTCGCCAAACGATACAAACCCGACCCGGAGGCTTACCTGATGGCGGCAGATTTGCTCGGGCTAAGAACTGACCAGATAATGCACGTGGCGGCACACAAGGCAGACCTCAAAGCGGCGCACGGTCAGGGAATGAAGACAGCCTTCGTGCCCAGACCGCTGGAATACGGACCAACTCGCGAGGTGGAGACTACCCCTGAGCCCTGGATTGACTTATTTGCCACTGACTTTGAAGATTTGGCTACCAAGCTGGGCACCTAGTACGCTTTTTCTGCGGTCTCTGCCATACCAGGGTCCTCTGCAAGTTCAGAAACCCGGTTGAGGAAGAAGTAATACTCCCCCCACCCCATCCATCCACACCTTCTCTAACTTAACCTTTGTGAGCTTGTTGGTTAAGTCTGCATCACCCTTACTATACACCTTTATGTAGTTTCCGGTGTAACCTGACCAGACGCCGTTTTCCTGCTTCTCCCAGAGGACATCCATCTCCCTGCCCAGAAATTTTTCATGGAAACGGCGGGCGCTCTCTTTAGCTAATGCCAGCATGCGGTCGCTACGCTCCTTCTTCACCCTATCAGGCACCTGACCGGGCATTTCTGCGGCACAGGTGGTGGGCCGCGGTGAGTATGAGAAAACGTGGATACGGGAGAAGCCAATCTTCTCACAGAAAGCATAACTCCCCTCAAACTCCGCGTCAGTCTCACCCGGAAACCCCACGATGATATCGGTCGTAACGGCGGCATCCGGCACCACCTCACGGATGAGGGAGACCGCGCGCGCATAATCGGCGGTGGTATAGCGGCGTTTCATCCGCTTGAGCACACCATCGCTCCCGCTTTGCAGAGAGAGGTGAAAGTGGGGGCAAAGCCGGGCATCCTCCCATAATTTTATGAATTCTTTTGAAATCTCCTGAGGCTGAAGCGATGATAGCCTCACCCGGGCAATGTCCGTCTCCTTCAAAATTTGCTCCAGCAACCACTTCAAGGTCTTCCCTTCATGACAGTATGTTCCCACCTCCGTCCCGGTGAGCACAATTTCCTGATATCCCTCCGCCACCCGTTTTTTGACACCGGCGATGACCTCATCAGCAGGCACGCTTTTTTCTTCTCTCCGCACATAGGGGACGATGCAGTAGGCGCAGTAATTGCGACACCCGTCCTGAATCTTAAGAAACGTGCGTGTCCGACCCGCTAGCGGACTTTCACGTGGCAGTGCGGTAGGATAGCCTGCTTCTTTGAGAAATTCCGGCAGGCGGTCCTTCTGCTCATTGCCAATCACCAATCTTACACCCTCAATACGAGCCAGCTTTTCCCCATCACGTACAGCGTAACAGCCTAGCGCCACGACCATGGCGGCGGGATTGACGCGATGCGCCTGTCTTAACAATTGCCGCGCCTTCCGATCGGCTACATGAGTAACCGTGCAGGTATTAAGGACATAGACGTCAGCCTCCTCAATTGAGCTGACGATGCGCCAGCCCGTCTCAGCAAGCTTCCTCGCCAGCGCTTCCGTCTCTGCCTGGTTCAGCTTACAGCCGAGCGTGTCAAGATAGACTTTGGCTTCTTTATTGCTATTCATGCTTATGATTGCATTATACGTTCCAGCCCTGAAACCGGTCAAAGGTTCTTGTTTGCATTTATATCTTCCTGTCATTGCAAAAGCGTAGCGACAAAGCAATCTCTATCAATTGAATGAGACTACCGCGTTTTGACTTCACCGGGGCGCGCAGAGACATTGTTGCAGACGGTCAGACATTACTGTTAAAATAATGTCAAACTGTCTAACAGATTTCACAGTCAGACGCGCACATGTACGGAGGAACCAACATTGGCAAACAGTCAGCAAAATAGAGTTGTTGTTACTGGTATTGGCATGCTCACGCCGCTCGGGCTGGATACTGCCACCACCTGGGCGAACCTGATTGCCGGCAAATCAGGCATAGACTATATCACCCTCTTTGATGCCTCCCAGCATGACAGCAAGTTTGCCGGCGAACTGAAAGGCTTTGACCCACTGAACTACATGACCCGCAAGGAAGCCCACCGCATGGACCGCTTCGCACAGGTTGCTGTGGCGGCGAGCCGTGAAGCTATCAGGCAGTCTGGACTGGAAATAAACCATACCAATACTGACGATATCGGCGTTATCATCGGTAGCGGCATTGGGGGCCTCACCACACTTTACCAGCAGGCTAAAATCCTGGTGGAGCAGGGTCCCGCGCGTATCAGCCCTTTTCTGGCGCCGATGATGATAGCGGATATTGCCGCCGCTCAAGTTTCAATCACGCTTGGCGTTAAAGGTCCGAACTTCTGCACCACCTCCGCCTGCTCCAGCGGCTCAGACGCCATCGGTGCCGCATCTGAACTCATCAGGCACGGTGATGTCAGCGTCATCCTTGCCGGGGGCACGGAAGCCATCATCAATCCCCTCGGCGTCTCCGCATTCAATGCCCTGAAAGCCCTCTCCACCCGCAATGATGCCCCCCAGCAGGCTTCACGCCCCTTTGACGCTCAGCGGGACGGCTTTGTCATCAGCGAGGGCGCCTGTGTCATGGTCATGGAGAGCCTTGACCACGCCCGGAAACGGGGCGCCCGTATCCTCGGGGAAGTCATCGGCTACGGTGCCACCGCAGACTCTTATCATGTTACCCAGCCGCTGGAAAACGGTGAAGGCGCCTCAAAAGCCATGAGGGTTGCCCTGAAGAAAGCCGGTATTGAACCAACCGCTATTGACTATATCAATGCCCACGGCACTTCCACGTTGCTCAATGACCGGATGGAGACAAAAGCCATCAAGAGCGTCTTTGGCGACTATGCCTACCGCGTGCCCGTCAGCTCCACCAAGTCCATGCTGGGGCACCTCATCGGCGCGGCGGGCGCAGTTGAAGCCGCCATCTGCATCCTGACCATCCTGAACGGTATTATTCCGCCCACAATCAATTATACCTATCCCGACCCTGAATGTGACCTGGACTATGTGCCGAATACGGCGCGGCGGGCGCAGGTGAAGACCGCTCTCTCAAATTCATTTGGTTTTGGTGGGCATAACTCAGTGCTCATCGTGCGCCAGTTCACTGAGGCATAGATTTGAAGAGAAATCGCTGGCAGTTAAAACCGGCACTATCTGACAAGAACCTGGTTTCTGCCTCCGGTCTGCCGCCACTGCTGGTACAGCTTCTCTACAACCGGGGTGTCACTGAAGTCAGCCAGTTCAAATCATTCTTGTCTGTTGACATTAGCCTCTCACATGACCCGTTTCTTTTCCCGGACATGCACCGTGCGGTTACCAGGATATACCGGGCTTTGCTCTCCGGGGAACACATCGCCGTCTATGGCGATTTTGACACTGACGGCATCACCGGCACCGCCCTGCTGGTCAGCGGTCTGGCGAGCATCGGCGGTAAAGTCACCCCATACATTCCCCACCGCCAGACAGAAGGGCACGGCTTACGCAAAGCAGTCTTACAGGACCTCGCCAAACAGGGCGTCAGCCTTGTCATCACCAATGATTGCGGCACCACCAACCAGGATGAAGTAAAACAGGCGCAGAAGCTGGGCATGGATGTTATCATCACTGACCATCATACCCCCGGTCCTGAGCTTCCACCGGCGTTTGCTCATATCAACCCCAAACTGGATATCTCCTCATATCCCTTTCGCCACCTGGCAGGAGCCGGCGTGGCATTCAAGCTGCTCCAGGCGTTATTTCAGAGCCTGGGTAAGGAAAGCGCTGGCAATGAGTTTCTTGACCTTGTCGCCCTGGGGACGATTGCTGACATGTCCCCGCTTACCGGAGAGAACCGCTTTTTTGCCGTTGAGGGACTGAAACTCATCAATGTCAAACCGCGCCCCGGCATCAGGGCAATCCTGAACCAGGCAAATGTTCCCGCCGGAAGCGTTATTGCTGAGCATATTTCATGGATTATTTCGCCGTACCTGAACGCCACAGGACGGCTGGAACATGCCATGAGCAGTTACCGCTTGCTGATGACAGAATCCTTGACTGAAGCCTCTAAACTGGCAGAGCTCCTGGCACAGAAAAATGAGGAGCGGAAACGCCTGACGGCCACTACCTTCGCTAAAGCACGCGAACAGGTGCTGGCTAAAGGCATGGCACCGCTCATTTTTGTCAGCAGCGCAGAATTCCCCATCGGGGTGGCAGGATTGGTAGCGCACCGTCTGACTGAAGAGTTTTACCGCCCGAGCGTGGTTATTGAGCTTGGAGAGAAAATGAGCAGCGGCAGTTGCCGCAGTATCCCGGAGTTTGATATTATCGCCAATCTGAACCGCTGCCACAGTCTCTTCACCCAATTTGGCGGACATTCACAGGCAGCCGGCTTCACCATCCCCACCCGCAACGTGCCCCGCCTTGAGGCGATGCTGGCGGAACTGGCGGCATCCCAGCTTGCCGGGATTGAACTTTTGCCCAGAATTGATATTGATGCTGAGCTGACGCTCCACCAGCTTGGCGGCAATACCTATCAGATAACACAACAGCTTGCTCCTTTTGGCCAGGCAAACCCTCCGCCCACTTTCATCGCCCGCCGGGTGGATGTGGTCCAATGCCGCACCATGGGCAATACCAATAATCACCTCAGGCTTAAGCTGAGACAGAATAACTCCGTCTGGGATGGGGTAGCGTTCGGGCTCGGCAATCACTGTGCTGAGGTGGCTTCCCCGCTGGACATAGTCTTTAATTTGGAGATAGACCGCTGGAATGGCAAAGAGCTTTTGCGCCTCAACATCCTTGATTTCGCCCAGCACAGGCAGGAACCCTTCTAACGTATGAATTTTTGATTTTTAGAATGTTACGGGCTACAATTATTCATGAGAGCCTGCGTGCCTGCTCAAACCACCTGTTGCACGCTGAACTTGCAATAACAGAGCCTGAGGAGGAAGCCAAAATTGGAGAAGCACATTGAGGTGAAGATGGAACGGTGTACCGGATGCAAGCTGTGTGAGCTTGCATGCTCTGCCGTGAAGACCGGCGTTTTCAATCCCAGGCAGTCCAGAATCAAAGTCCGTCTCGTTGGCATTCCTGAAATCCCGGTGCCCATCCTTCTGGAGAATTGTGATTACTGCTTTGGCAACCCGGCGTGCGTCCAGTTCTGCCTGCCCAAAGCGATAGAGTGGAAAGAGATGGAGGCTAAACCGCCCCGTCCTAAAGTATCAGACGCAAAGAAAATGGCGGAGGACTGGCTGAAATCAGTATGCCAGTAGAAGCAACTATGGCAAAGGTGAAGGTAAAAACTTTTTCTGTCATCCGTGATGTTCTCGGCGCAGAAACAATTGAGGTTGATGTCGGCCGGGCACAAACGGTGGAGGGACTCTTTGCCGCGCTGTTAGAGCGCTATGGTAAACCATTAAAGAACCTGCTGTTAGACCCGGAGACCGGGGAAATGGTTCCTTTCCTCATCGCATTAAACAAGACCCTCATCAGGTCTACCGTGGACATGAACCATACCATTAAAGATGGAGATGAAGTGGCTATTATCTTTCCAGTTGGAGGAGGTTAACTGTGGCAAACAGCTTTAAACATGGCGGCTATATCGGGCAGTTGCTGAGGGTGAACCTGACTGCCAAGCGCATCAGCAAGGAACCGCTGAAAGAAGACTGGGCGAGAGACTTCGTGGGGGGAGCCGGGTTATCCGCCAGAATCCTCTATGAAGAGCTCCCGCCGAAAATTGACCCTCTCGGACCCCAGAATAAGCTGGTCTTCATGACCGGACCACTGAACGGGACAATGATTCCAGCGGCTTCACGCGCCGCCGTGTGTGCTAAATCACCTTATACTAACTCTTTCTTCCACAGCATTTTCGGCGGTTATTTTGGACCGGAGCTTAAGTTTGCTGGCTATGATGGGCTTATCGTTGAGGGACGGGCTGACCGTCCGGTTTACCTGTGGATTGATGATGACCGCGTGGAAATCAGGGATGCCTCCCATCTCTGGGGAAAGAACCCCTTCAAGACGCAGGAAATCATACGGAGAGAAATCGGCGATGAAGAGATTCACATCGCCACCATCGGCCCAGCCGGGGAAGCAAAAACGCCCTTTGCCATGATTCTGCTGGATATCCGCGCCGCCGGCCGTGGTGGCATGGGAGCGGTGATGGGCTCAAAAAACCTGAAGGCAATTGCAGTCAGGGGCACCGGGAGCGTTACAGTGCCCAATATGCTGAAGGTTTACAATACCGCCATGAGGCTTAACGAGCTATTTGCCACCACTCCTGCCGTCCAGGGTCTCTCCCGCTACGGCACGCCACGCAATGTCGCCGCTATGAACGAGGGCGGTATTCTGCCCACGCGCAACTGGCAGACTGAGATTTTCAAAGGAATGAAGAACATCACCGGTGAGGCGATGCGGGAAAGCGTGGTCAAGGGAGACCGCGCCTGCTTCGCTTGCTCCATCAACTGCACCAAGTACAGCGTGGTGCCCAAGGGACCCTACAAGTCAATCATTAACGGCGCCGATTATGAAACTATTTACGGCTTTGGCAGCATCTGTGAAGTGGACAATATGGAAGTGCTCTGCAAGGCAGATGAGCTGTGCGACGAATACGGGCTGGACTTAATCTCCACCGCCTTGTCCATCGCCTGGGCAATGGAATGCTATGAGAAAGGCATATTTACCAAAAAGGATACTGACGGCATTGAACTGAAGTTCGGCAATGCTGATGGCATGCTTCACATGATTGAGAAGATAGGCAAAAGAGAAGGGCTGGGCGCTCTGCTGGCAAAAGGGACGCGAGAAGCTTCCCGCATCGTGGGCAAAGGGAGTGAGAAGTTTGCCATTCAGAACAAAGGCATGGAGTGGCCCGGGCATACCTGCCGTCCTTTCCCGGCGGCGGCAGTGGGCTATGCCACCGGACCACGGGGAGGCAGCCACCATGACATCCGTCCTACTGCTGAGAAAAGCGGACTGGTTGACCGCAAGGTGCTGGAGGGAAAGGGCGCTTTAGCCGCAGAGGTCAACCACTGGCTCATTCTGTGCGACTCCATGCTCGTGTGCCATCTGGGTGAGCCAATCTGGGGACCGACCAAAATCAGCCAGCACACCATCAACGCGCTGAATGCGGTCACCGGCTGGGAGCTTGATTACGCCGCCGCCAGAAAAATCGCCGAGCGGGAATGGAATATGATACGCTGTTTTTCCGCCCGGGAAGGCTTCACCCGCAAAGATGACCAGCTCCCGCCACGCTTTATGGAAGAGCCTGTGCCAGAAGGACCGATGCAGGGAAGCTACATACCAAAAGAGACTCTGGAACGATTGAAGGACGACTACTATACTTACCGCGGCTGGGACCTGAAAACGGGCAATCCCACCAAGGAGAAGCTGACTGAACTGGGGCTTGAGTTCGCCATTAAGGATATCTGCTAGCACAGCCAGGCGGCATAATAAGCTTTTAAGCCCCGGGCGCCGGCTTGCTCATTCTCTTTTACCCCACAACATGAGACCGGACACTACCGTTATCGCCGCCGTAACCACTGCCACGGTGCTGAAAGACGCATAGAACCCATAGTGGTCTATAAGATAGCCAATTACCGGTGAGATGGCGCCGGGTCCTCCCCGGCTCACCAGATAATAAATGCCCAGTACCGTTGAGCGCCGGCGCTCAGAAACGTGGCTGATGATGTAAGCTTCTACTACGGGCATGCCCAGATACTGAGACATGCCGATGAGTATCAGCACCGCGGAAAAAACCCAGCCAAACGGCACGACGTTCATGAGAAAGATGGTGGGTGCTCCGATGACTCCGGTCGCCAGGAGCACCGGCACTTTGCCCACGCGGTCTGATAGATAACCCCCGAGCGGACCAGCCCACAGCCCTCCTGATACGCAGAGGGCTAACATCGCCGCGGCGGCTTCCTTGCCGATGCTGAAATGGTCCACAAGGTAGAGCGGGATAAACTGCATCGCGGAATAAAGCAGAACCATGACACCCGCCGCGACAAGGATAACGGCTACCAGACGGCGCATCTGTCCGGGCTGGGAAGATTTCTCCTCACCGCCTGCTTTTGCTTCTTTCTTTTCTCTGCGGGCATATCCTAATCGTCCCAGGAGCAAGAAAAAGATGATACCAAAGATAAGCGTGGGAATTGATATTGCCAGAAATGAACCGCGCCAGCCCAGTGCGGCGGCAATGCCGGCGGCAATCAGCGGCGCCACAAAAAAGCTGATGGAGCCGCCTATCTGGTGAATGCCCAGCGCCCGGCCGCGGTGCTTCGGCTCCACTGCCGCCGAGACCAGCGGTGAGGCTGAAGGATGGTAACCGCCCCCCGCAATACCCATCAGAACCAGAAACAATGCCAGAAAGATGTAGTTTGGTGAAATCCCCACCAGCAATCCGGCGCAGGCGACACCAGCCACGCCAATGGTCAGCATGATGCGCGGACCCAGGCGGTCTGCCAGCCATCCCGCCGGAAGCTGGCTCAAGCCATAAGCCAGATTGTATGCTGAACCCAGCACCCCTATTTGAGTATAACTGAGTGTGAAATCATCCCTGATGAACGGGAGTAGCGGCGTGAGCATTGAAGAGACAATGTGATGGCTGGTATGCGCCAGCACGAAGAGAGGCAATAATCCCCAGAGCATTGAGCGTACAGCAGGTTTATTGATGGGCGTTTCCTTTCTAGAATCTCAACCGGTATTGGTTGGTTTACTAGGAACTTATTATAGACCGTGCTAGGTCAAAATGACAAATGCGGACTAGCACCGTGTTCCTTATTGACTGCTGACAGGTGGCGCGGTCAAAAGGATAATGTTACCGATGGTTACCAGCCCGGCGAACACATACCAGATGTTCTGATAGCTTCCCCAGATGTCAAAAGCCCATCCCGCCAGCGGCGGACCGGTGATGCTCCCCAGTATCATAAATCCATTGATAAAACCGATGATGGCGCCGAAGTTCTTCCTGCCAAAATACGCCGCCGGCATGACCGCGCTCATGGTGACATTGCCGCCGTAGCCCAGACCGAAAAGGACCAGAAACGGGACAAGCAACCAGATACCCGCGGAGTCAAGAAGCTCAAGGCACAGAGCTCCAGCGGCGAGCATAGAAAAGGTGATGAAGGTTATCTTCTTCTTGCTCATCTTGTCTGAAATCCAGCCGAAGCCGAAACGCCCGCCCACGCTGATGAGCGGAATCGCCGTCGCCGCCAAGCCTGCTGACGCCCTTCCCATACCGATACTGCTGAGATAGGGCATGACGTGGGTGATAACAGTGTGGACTGCCATCATGTGCGTCAAAAATCCCGCCGTGATATGCCAGAAGGCGCGACTTTTCAGAGCCTCTCGTGCGGTGAAGCTTTCGTCTTCTGCTGGCGGGGTAAACCCGTGGCTAAAGGTTGCTGAATTGCGCATCTCACCGTCAGGGAGCAGACCATACTGCTCCGGCCTGTGCCGTAACAGCAGCACGAGCGGGATACAGATGACTACCATGCCGATTGCCTGTATCACCATAGTCATGCGCCAGCCAAAGACGTCTATAAGCTTCACCACGAGGGGAATAACCAGCCCGCTTGAGCCATAGCCGCATATCATGATGCCGGTGGCGATGCCGATTTTGCGGCGGAACCAGTTGGCGACGGTCGCCATGGTCACTGTCGTCGTCCCGGAGCTGATGCCCACCGCCACCAGGAGATACGCTCCGTAAAACATGCCCAGAGAACTAGTTTTGCTGAGCAGGTATAAGCCCAGGCTGGCAATGGAGATGCCAATGAACATCAGCCGCCGCGCTCCCCAGCGGTCAACCAGCATACCCATCACCGGCGCGAGGAGACCTATCTCCATGCCGCGCAGTGAGGCGGCAAAAGAAACCTGGGCATAGCTCCAGCCGAACTCGCTGGCGATGGGCTCAAAGATAGCGGTGAAGCTGAAAAAGACCGAGCCACCAGTGTAGAAAGCAATCAGAAAACATGCCAGAACAATCCACCAGCCATAGTAGATTCCAGACAGTTTGCCAGGGAGCCGGCTTAAGCGGTCTTTTTTATCCATCTGGTCTTTAGCACCAGCAGGGGTATAGTTATGGCTAACACGATAATGGAGATGACCTGCGCCTGGTGTAAGCCGAAGAGAAATGAGGTGCCCCCGCGCAGAAAGTCAGAGCCAAGTCTCCACACTGAGTAGAGGCTGAGGTAAATCCAGAACAGGGAGCCATCAGGTCTGAATCTTCCTCTCAGAGCAAATAAAACGCCAAACACAATGAGGTTGTAGATGAGCTCGTAAAGCTGTGTCGGATGGACGGTAACACCCAGCGGACAGAGGCTGTCAGGATGGGTATAGACAAAGCCCCAGGGGACGGTTGTTTCCTCGCCGTAACAGCACCCGTTCAGGATACAGCCCACCCTGCCCACCGCCTGCGCCAGTATGATGCCCGGCGCCAGGACATCAGCAAAGTAGCCGAAGTTGAACTTGCCGAAGCGACTGTATATCCAGATGCCGATTGCCGCACCCAGCACGGCGCCCCACGCCGTGAGCCCCTCCCCGCCGATTACCTGCCCCGGGTTCTGCTGGTAGTAAGCCCACTGGTCAATGACGTGGAGCAATCTTGAGAAAATGACGCCGGAGGGAATGCCCACCAGAGCCGCGGTGAATATCATGTCGTTGGTAATTTGAGCGCCTTTTTTCACCTGCCACATGGTCCACAGCACCAGAACCAGAATCGCCATCGCCACCATGATGCCATACCATCTGACCTCCACCGGACCGATTCTGAACACCACCGGGTCTATGCCGATGGTAATCATGCTACCGCCTCCTTCTCCCGCTCAAAGAGGGCGCTGACAAAGCTCCCGGCATCAAAAGGAGCTATGTCAGTCAGCTTTTCCCCGGTGCCGATGTACCTGATGGGGATTTTCAGCTCATCGCAGATTGCGAGGACGATGCCGCCCTTCGCCGTGCTGTCCAGCTTCGCCAGAAAAATGCCGGTAACGCCCACGGCTTCAGTGAAATACTTTGCCTGGGTCAGACCGTTCTGCCCGGTGTTAGCATCAATGACGAGGATAACCTCTTGCGGGGCAGTAGCATCAAATTTGCCCGCCACCCGTTTCACCTTTTTCAATTCTTCCATCAGGTTGGTCTTGGTGTGCAGTCTGCCCGCCGTGTCAATGATGACCTCGTCCACGCCACGGCTTTTCGCTGCTTGCAGGGCATCATAGACCACCGCGCCGGGGTCTGCGCCCGGCTGGTGAGCAATGACATCAACCCCAACCCGCTCTCCCCATCTTTTAAGCTGGTCAATAGCCGCGGCACGGAAGGTATCCGCCGCAACCAGAATTATCTTCTTCCCACCGGTTTTTGACTGGTAAGCCAGCTTGGCGATGGAGGTCGTCTTGCCGCCGCCGTTCACTCCCACTACCAGCCTGACCATCGGCGGAGAGAAGCCGCTGACAATTCCCTGCTGAGGCACGTTCAGCATGGCGACCATTTCTGCTTGCAGAATGGCGCGCGCCTGAGCGCCTTCCTTTACCTTATCCTGCTCCACACGTGTCTTAACCTTCTGAATCAGCTTCTCCGCAGTAGCCATGCCCACATCAGCCATGATGAGCAATTCTTCAAGCTCTGCCCAAACCGTATCATCAATGCTCTTACGGTCAAAAAGCTGAATTGCCTGCCTGAAGCTGTCCCGACTGCGCCGGAGGGCGTTCTTGATGAGGTTGCCTATCACATTTTCTCCCTTTGACAATCCATAATAAAGGGGGCTTTCCGCCCCTCTGGTCACTTATGTCAATTCTTGCCGCTGAGCAGAACCTTTTCCAGCAATCGCTGTGCCGCTTTTTTGTCCAGCGGCTTATTGTTGTTGCCGCACTTGGGTGACTGGATACAGCTCGGGCAACCCTCTTCACACGGGCACTCGGTGATTGTGTTAAAGGTAGCCTGCCACAGTTCCTTTATTATAGCAAAGCCCCTTTCAGCAATGCCAATGCCACCGGGATAAGCGTCATAGATGAATACCTGTGCCCTGCCGGTATCAGGATGGAGCGGGGTAGAAAGCCCACCAATGTCGTTGCGGTCGCACAGGGCAAACAGGGGTAAGATGCCAATGGCGGCATGCTCCACCGCATGCAGACCGCCGGCAAAATCAAGCTCTAGTTCGGCAAGCTCATTCTCGCTCGTTTCAGGCAGGTCAAACCAGAGAGCGATGGTGGAGAAGGTCAGGGGAGGCAGGTCAAGTGGTTCCTCGCCGATAACCTCCTCGGTGAACTGCGCTTTCTTCTTGAAGCCCACCACCTCTGTGGTTACCTCCACCTCTCCAAGATACACCTTTATGCCGCCAATGCTCTGCTCGCTGAGCACTTTCAGAATGTGCAGGTCATTGAGCTCTTTGGTCTGAGTATAGTAGTTCACATCGGTAGGTACGGCGTAGGCAGTATGGCTGGTCAAATCAAGTTTAACGATGAGGTAAGACTCCCCCTGATGAAGATAGATAGCCCCGGGATGGATTTGGAAGAAGGCGACGCTTGCCTCAACCGTTTCCATGAGCGCCCCGCTGGAGGCATCCACCACGGAGTAGTTCACGTTGGAAATGGAACGGATATTGACTGACTGAGCCGGATAGGTTATTGCCGGTGAGAGATACCACCGCCCGTTGCGTTCCCTGAGCAAGCCCTGTTCCTCAAGCGCTTTTCTCTCTTGAAGGTAGGCGGTGCTGAAGAACGCTTCATCACTGGCGCTCAGGGGTTTCTCCCATGCCGCACAGAGGAGGTGAGCGCGCAGGATATACTGATTCTGCGGATTGACCAGCGCGTTCTCCACGTTCCTGCCGAAGAACGCCTCCGGGTGGCGCATGAAATACTGGTCCAGCGGACTATCAAAAGCGATAAGAAAGCTCATTGATTCTCCCTGACTGCGCCCGCTCCGTCCCGCCTGTTGCCAGGTGCTGGCAATGCTCCCGGGATACCCGGCAAGCACCGTGGCGTCCAGGTCACCAATGTCAATGCCCAGCTCCAGGGCAGTGGTCGCCACCGCTCCCATCAGTTTGCCGCTGAACAGCTCTTTTTCAATCTGGCGCCTCTGCTCCGGCAGATAGCCCGCGCGGTACGGTTTAATCAATTTTGACCGCGATGGGTTTATCTCCTCCAGGCGCTGTTTTGAATAAACGTAAATCAGCTCGGTAAGGCGCCGGGTGCGGGCAAACGTGAGTGTCCGCACACCCTGATTCACCAGCTCGGTGAACAGATAGGTAGCTTCGCTATTGGCACTGCGCCGGAGGCTCTTCGCCGGGTCAATGAGCGGCGGATTCCAGAAGACGAACTCCTTTTTGCCACGGGGAGAGCTGTCATTGTCCACCACCTTGAAGAGCACGCCGGTGAGGCGCTCCGCATGTTCACCTGGATTGGCAACCGTCGCCGAACAGCAGATAAACTGCGGCTTTGAGCCATAATGCTCGCACAGACGGCGCAGTCGCCGCAGGACAATAGCTACATGGGAGCCAAACACGCCGCGGTACGCGTGGGCTTCATCAATCACCACGTAGCGCAGATAGCGCAGGAAATTTGACCAGTACCGGTGATTGGGCAGAATGCCAAGGTGGAGCATGTCCGGGTTGGTGAGGATAAGCCTGGCATGTTTCTTTATCTCCGCTCTTTCTGATTGCGGCGTGTCCCCGTCAAAGGTAGCCGCCTCGCTTATCTGCAGTAAGGCGGGGCAGAAAAGCTCGCGCAGACTGCGTAGCTGGTCCTGGGCAAGCGCCTTGGTGGGGAAAAGATAGAGCACGCGATTGTTCTTACTGGCGAGGAGTGCTTCTAATGCGGCGCTGTGATAAATCAGCGATTTGCCGCTGGCGCTGGACGTCGCCACGATGACGTTATGCCCTTCGCGCAGGTAATTGATTGCCTGCGCCTGATGGGAATAGAGCCTGGTCAGACCGTGCCAGCCCAGACAGTCCAGCACATCAGGAGGTAACGGTTTTTCAAGAGAGGCATAGGTAGCTCGGCGGGACGGTAGATGCTCCACATGGACAATCTGATTGGCATAATCAGGCTGAGACCTGAGATAGGCAAGAAACGCAGTGCTATCCATGCTAGCCTAATGGCAGAATCTCTATATCATAATCCAGCAGTTCAGCTTCAAAACGACTATTGCTGATGAAGTCAACTATTTTTGACAGGATTTCATTGGTGTGGCGGCTGTCATTGCTGACACAGCAGATGCCGATGGTGGCGATTTGCCACAGGTCATTATTGTCCACTTCTGCGATAGACACATTGAACTTGTTGCGCACACGGGAGAGGATTGAATGAAGCACCTGGCGCTTCCCTTTGAGCGTCACATTTTCCGGCAGGTGAAGATGAACCCGACACACACCAACGTTCATGACGGATAAAGAGACCGTACCGTAAAGCCTCTTGATTTAACTGTATCACCCCTGCCAGAGAGTGTCAAACATGGCGAGTGTCTTTTAACCTGCTCTGAAGTTGCCTCAGAATTCATAGATATGTTAAGATAATGTGTCACCACCACCCAACCGTCCAGAAAACTACCCGAGGAGAAAACAATATGCCCAAGATTTATTTTATTGACGTCACCAACCGGGACGGCGTCCAGACAGCCAAGCTCGGCTTGTCAAAGATTGAAAAAACGATGCTCAATATCTATCTCAATGAGATGGGTGTCTTCCAGTCCGAGTTCGGTTTCCCCACCACCCGCCATGAGACGCACTACCTGAACGCCAATCTTGAGCTGGTCAAAATGGGCGTGCTGAAACCAATCAGGCTGGAGGGTTGGATACGGGCGATTGTTGCTGACGTGGAGACCACCTTCAGGCTGGTGCCGGGCATCAAACACCTTAACCTTTCCATTTCCACCTCTCCTCAGATGCTTGAGGGCAAATTCCAGGGCAGGAAGAAGGCGGAAGACATTATCAAAGACATGACTGACGCCGTTGATGCCGCCAGATACCACGGTGCGGAGACCGTGGGTGTGAATGCAGAAGATGCCTCCCGGACGGACCTTGAGTTTCTCATCAAGTTTGGGCAAGCGGCTAAGGAGCACGGCGCAGACAGACTCAGATATTGCGATACTCTGGGCTATGATAACCCGTTCACCATTTACGAGACGGTCAAGGCAATCGCTGAGAACGTGGGATTACCCATTGAAATCCACTGCCATGGCGACCTCGGCATGGCGGTAGCTAACTCCCTTGCCGGGGCGAAAGGCGCTATTGACGGCGGACAGGACGCCTATATCAATACCACCGTCAACGGCATTGGAGAAAGGGCAGGCAATGCTGACCTGATTGCCACGGTGCTGGCGGTTACGAAATCAAAGGGTTTCGGAGAAAAATATCAGCTGGGCAATAAGATAGACCTTTCTAAATCGTTCAAAATAGCCAAGTTCGCCGAGTACGCCTTTGGTGTTCCCATTCCTATCAACCAGCCCGGCGTAGGCGCAAATGCCTTTGCCCATTCCTCCGGCATTCACGCTGATGGCGTACTGAAAGACCCGGAAAACTATGAGCTTTACGGCTTTGAAGAGCTCGGCAGAGGTGAGCCACTAAAGGTGGAAACGGGCAGGGAAATTATTGCCGGGCAGTATAGCGGCATCTCCGGCTTTACCTACCTTATGGGCAAGATGGCAGTAACGTTTTCCAGCCGTGAGGAAGCGAATGAAGTCCTGGAGCTGGTGCGCTACGCCAACGTAGAAGCTCACAAACCGCTGGTGGAAGACGAACTCCTCTTCATCGCACGCTATCCCAAGATTGCCAAAAAGCTCCTCACCATGACACCGCTGGAATAAACCAACACCAATCTGAATACTGAGGGGGCAAAAGCCCCCTCTTCTTTTTCTGGAATAGGTTCAGGTTTGATGATGCGGTAAATGCTGTGTTATCATGGAGCGTCAGGCATGGAAATCAATGTTCTTATTGAAGGCGTCTTTGAAGGATGTCCGACGAAAGACTGGCTGAGAAAAGAAGCGGAAAAGGTGCTTGCCGCTGAAGGTGTTCAAGACGCCGTTGAGCTCAGCCTGGTGATTACCACCCAAGAGAAAATTCAGGAGCTGAATAAGACCTACCGGGGCAAGGACAAGCCCACTGACGTCCTGGCGTTTTACCTTGAATCTGGCAAAGACTCCTCATTCATCAGCCCTCCTGATAATGTGCGCCGGCTGGGTGATGTGATTATCTCTTTCCCACAGGCGGTGACGCAGGCAAAAGAGCACCAGCATTCAATCAAAAAAGAGCTTACTATCCTTATTATTCACGGGATTCTGCATCTTCTCGGCTACGATCATGAAAACCGCGCTGATAAAGGCAAAATGAGAGCCAGAGAAGAGGCAATCCTGGCAGAACTGACTGGAATGATAGATGCCCGGTAGCAGACTCTCGCCGCAGTCCCCTTCCTATCGCTGGGTCATCGTTGTGGTGGCGGCATTCTCTCTGCTCAATGTTTACGGCATCAGGCATTCCTTTTCTGCTTTCTTTCCGCCGATACTGGCGGAGTTCGGCTGGAGCCGCGGTGCCACGGCACTCATGTTCTCGCTCAATATTCTGCTTTACGGCTTTTTTGCGCCAATCGCCGGCAGTCTGGCTGACCGGTGGCACCCCAAACGGCTGATTCTGCTGGGTATTTTCACCATCACCCTGAGCGCCATCGGTTGTGCCTCGGCAAAGGAGCTGTGGCATTTCTATGTTCTCTACGGCGTTCTCATGTCTTTAGGCGCCGCCTGCGCCGGGGTGCCAGTGCTCATACCAGCAGTCGCCAACTGGTTCGCGGAGAGGAGAGGGCTGGCGATTGGTCTCACCTATGCCGGCGGCGGCTCAAGCTTCGCCATGCCCATCTACGCGGGCATCCTTATTGCCAGCATCGGCTGGCGCTGGACATTCCTGGTGATGGCAGGGAGTATGGCCGCCATCGTCGTCCCCATTATCATGCTCTTTTTCCGCTACCGACCTGACAAGACAGTGTTTGAGAAACTCCACACTGCCACCACCACAGAAAACAGAAGTCCCTTCGGACACCTTGAGCTTTCCCATATTTTGCGTAACTACCGCCTCTGGTTGCTTGTCCTCGCGCAGACGACCTATATGGGGTTCGCCAACTACATGGTGGTGGCGCACCAGGTGATTTATTTTGAAGATCTGGGCTATACTGACGTCTTTGCCGCTTACATCGCCGGCTTTGCCGGCATCTTCATCGCTCTGGGTGCCCTTTCCGGCTTCCTCGCTGACCGTTTCGGACGGGAGAAATCACTGACGTTAGCCGCCACGCTTTCCACAATATCTGTTGTCACTCTTCTGCTCCAGAAAGATGCCTCACTTCCGTGGGCACTTTATGTCTATGCCATCAGCTTCGGGCTGGGGATGGGGCTTATGGGACCGAGCCTAACCGCCGGCGTCGCCGACCTGTTTCATGGGAGGCACTTCGGCACCATCAACGGGCTGATGCTCTTCGGCATGGGGTTTGGCGGGGTCATCGGTCCGTGGCTGGGCGGCTATCTCTTTGATATCAGCGGCAGTTACACCGTGCCGTTTGTTATCTGCCTTGTAGCGTATGCCTTTGCCATCGTGAGCATCTGGACCGCCGCGCCGCGCAAAGCCAAACAACTGGCTGAAAGAAATTCTCTATCTTGAGAAGAGTGCTAGCAGTTCATTCTTGCGGATAGAGGAGAGAAACAAATCCTTGAGTATAATATCGTTAATCTGGCTTTTATAGGTAAGCAACGCTTTCATTTTTAGCTCCAGAATATCTTCACTGAGGATAAAGCGTTGCCATGTCTCACCAAACCCCAGCAAACGCACCGGTGGCAGGAGATAAAGGTCAGGGTCAAATCGCCTGGGTCGCGGATAAATAAATTCATAGTGAACCAGATATTGATATGCAATCTTTTCACTTTCTTCTTCCTCAAGCATGCGGCTGATGATTTTGCCCGCAGTTGAGTGGTCAAGGTGATAGTCTTTTTGATGCGGGTAGATGATAACATCCGGATGATAGTCATCAATCTGCTTCTTGAATGATTGATAGAGGATTGCCTCTTTCTGTTTGTGCAGACCGCCATCCGGATAACCAAGAAAGACAAGGTTGTTTTCAGGCACGCCCAGAATCCCGGTGGCTTTTCTGAACTCAGCGTAGCGGATATCTTCTTTGCGGTGTTTGTTACCGTTAGTAATCAAGACTATTGTGACATCTGCACCCATCCTCGTTGCATAGGCAATGTATCCGCCAACAGCAATCGTCTCATCATCAGGATGAGGTGCAAAAACCAGTATTTTCTGCCCTGACACAGGCGGCGTGACGTCATCAAACAAATCAATGGCTTGCTGAGGGAGGACCTGAGGATAGATGAGATAGTAAAAAATGAGCCCCAGAGCGATGATACAAACGGTGGCAATGAGTAGCCACAGGTTTCTTTTTCTTCTGAACAGTGTTTTCAAAAAAGCAGGGACTCTGGTGGTCATGGTTATTTCCGCGCCACGCCGATGAGCTCAGTAAGGCTAGCCACACCCTCTTTCTTCATGAAGGCTTCAATCCCTTCAAGAACATCCAGCGGCGCAAGGGGATTGGCGAAGCTGGCAGTACCCACCTGGACGGCACTCGCCCCTGCCATGATGAACTCAATGGCATCCTGCGCCGTCATGATGCCACCACAGCCGATGACCGGAATACCCACCGCACCTGCCACCTGATAGACCACGGCAAGGGCTACCGGCTTCAGTGCCGGTCCGGAAAGCCCCCCGGTGATATTACCGAGGAGTGGTTTGCGCTTATCGGTGTCTATTGCCATGCCGCGGAGGGTATTGATTAAGGTGAGAGCGTCAGCACCGGCGGTGGCTACCGCCTGAGCAACCCTGACAATGTCCCCTGTGTTCGGTGTCAGCTTGACCAGGACCGGCAGAGATGTGGCTGACTTAACGGCGGCAGTTACCCTGGCGGCTGAGGCGGGGTCAGTGCCAAACTCAACACCGCCCGCCTGAACATTGGGACAGCTGATATTGACCTCAATGGCGCTCACGCCCGCCACGCCATCAAGTTTCTTCGCAATGTAAGCGTAATCTTCAGCCGTCTCCCCGGCGATATTGACAATAACCGGCACGCGCCATGTCGCCCAGATGGGCGCTTTCTCCTTTATGAGCGCCTCCACACCGATGTTCTGAAGCCCGATAGAGTTGAGCAAGCCGGCGTCAGTCTCCGCGATGCGCGGTTGCGGGTTGCCCTCACGCGGCTCACGGGTGGTCCCCTTGCACACGATGGCGCCCAGCTTCTGAATGTCAAACAGGTGGTCTTCAGTGCCGTAGCCGAACGTCCCGGAAGCGGTCATCACCGGGTTGGCGAGCAGAAGCCCTTTTTTATGCTCCGGTGCCAGCTGAACTGAAAGGTCCGTTTCAAACCCTCCCTGCATTATTTGTTAATTGATTATATGGTATGCGCTCCCTGAGAAACAAGACCGTTTGAGGAAAAAGGCGTCATTATGATATAGTAATCAAGGCGAAAGTATTGTGTCACCCGGTGAGGAGGGATCGCATAGTGGTCTAGTGCGGGCGCCTGCTAAGCGCTTGCCCCGCGAAAGCGGGGTCGTGGGTTCGAATCCCACTCCCTCCGCCATGTGAAACCGCCCGCCGTTTAGTGGCTATCCTTCCCTGAAGAAATTATTCCACCATCCAGAGCGGAAACCATGCCTCACTATTATATCTGGACAATAGGCTGTCAGATGAACCAGGCGGAGTCAGAGCGGCTGGCAAGCTTTCTGGAGCGCTCCGGCTATGAAGCCGCTACCCGCGCTGAGGACGCAGACATCATTGTCCTCAATAGCTGTGTGGTGCGCCAGAGCGCGGAAACCAAAGTGGTTAACAAAATCAGGTCGCTCAGGCACCTCAAGGAGCTCTGCCGTGACAAAATCATCGCCGTAACTGGCTGTCTGGTCAATTCAGAAACTGACCAGCTGAAAAGGGACTTCCCTTATGTCAACTACTTTTTCCCGGCAGGAGGCTCTCTGCCCTTATTTAAGGCTGACTCCACCTCTTCACTGCCGGCGCGCCCGTCCCCGTGCGTCTTCGTGCCCATCATGCAAGGCTGTAATAACTTCTGCGCTTACTGCATTGTCCCCTACCGCCGCGGCAGAGAGCGGAGCCGTCCCATCGCCGAAATTGTCTGCGAGGTAAAAGAACTGGTGCGCCGCGGCGCGCGGGAAGTAACCCTGCTGGGGCAGAACGTTGACTCCTACGGGCACGACCTGCCGGAAAAACCAGACTTGGCTGACCTGCTCACTGAACTTAATGGTATAGACGGACTGTGGCGCATCCGCTTCTTGACCAACCACCCCAAAGACATGAGCCGCAGGCTGATTGACGCCATAGCCTCTCTGGATAAGGTCTGCGAGCACCTCAGCCTGCCGGTCCAGGCAGGAAGCAATGAAATCCTCAGAGCCATGCGGCGCGGCTATACCGTTGAGCAATACCGCGAAATCATCAGCCTCATCCGTGCAAAAGTCCCTGACATCGCTCTGAGCACGGACGTCATCGTGGGCTTCCCTTCTGAAACGAAGGAACAATTTCAAGAAACGGTCAGACTGCTTTCTGAGGTAAAATTTGACACTGTTCATGTCGCCGCGTATTCTCCGCGACCCGGCACCATCGCCGCGCGGGAGATGAAAGACAATGTTCCTCAGAAGGAGAAGAAAGAGAGGCTGGAAATTATTGAGCACTTGCAGGAGAAAATAGTGGCGGAAATCAATGCCCGGCTTCTCAATGAGACGGTTGAAATTCTGGTTGAAGGGAAAGTGAAAGGCAAGTGGCAAGGACGGACGCGTTCTGCTAAACTGGTATTCTACAGTGACAGCGGCGACTGGCTGGGAAAGCTGGTCAGAGTGAAGGTGACCAATACCAGCCCGTGGTCGCTTCAGGGTGAACTAAGCAAGGAATAATTATTAAGAGGAATAATTATTAAGGAGGCAACATGATAAAACGCGGACTGATTTTGTCAGCACTCATCGCCATCATTGCTATTCTGGGCGGTTGCTTGCCACAGCAGGCTCCACCGGAAGGTGGGCAGACCGGGTTTGACTGGAGCATCATTATCTTTCTGGTTCTTATCTTTGCGGTTTTCTACTTCCTCATGATAAGACCACAGCGCAGGCGTCAGAAACAGCATGAAACCATGGTCCAGGAACTGCAAAAGGGTGACAAAATAATCACTGCCGGCGGCATCTACGGAGAGATTGAAAGCATTGACGAAAGCACCATCGTCATGAAGGTGGAATCAGGCGCCACTGTCCGTGTCGCCAAGGGCAGTGTCCTGGGCAAGCGGTAAAAGCAACAGGCGCATGAAGCGGTACGACTTTGTCATTGTGGGTAGCGGCATTGCCGGGCTCTATACTGCCCTTCTAGCTAAGGACCACGGGAGCGTGCTCGTCATCACTAAGGGCAGTATAGAGGATTGTAACACCAGACATGCCCAGGGCGGCATTGCGGCGGCAATCGGCAGGAATGATTCGCCTGAATTGCATTTCAAAGACACCATCGCCGCCGGCGCCGGCTTATGCGATGAAGAAGCGGTGCGCATCCTCGTCACTGAGGCTCCCGCCCGCATCGCAGACCTGGTAACGTTCGGCGTGCCGTTTGATACTGTTAATGGTGAAGTCGCCCTCACGCTTGAAGCCGCCCACAGTGTCCCACGCATACTTCACGCGGGCGGTGATGCCACCGGTGAGCACATTGAGACAACGCTGAGCCGGCTCGTCCGCCTATCCCGCATCAAAGTGCTGGAGGACAGCCTGGTTACTGGGATTATCGTAGAAAATGGCACAGCCACAGGCGTGCATGCTCTTGACTGTCGGACTCAGTCAGCACAGGAATTCGCCTGCCGCAATCTCATCCTGGCGACCGGTGGCGCCGGTCAGCTCTTCAAATTCAACACAAACTCAGAAGTAGCCACTGGAGACGGGGTCGCCCTCGCCTTCCGCGCCGGAGCAGATATTGCGGATATGGAGTTCTTCCAGTTTCACCCCACCGCCCTCCACCTTCCCGGCGTGACGCCCTTTCTCATCTCCGAGGCGGTGCGCGGCGAAGGAGGCATCCTGCGCAACAAGGAGGGCCGCCGCTTCATGACGGACTATACTCCCCAGGGAGAGCTTGCGCCCCGCGATGTAGTCACCAGAAGCATCCTTTATGAGATGGAAAAGACAGAAGCCGACCATGTTTTCATGGATGTCACCCATCTCTCGCCCCAGCTCATCACCACCCGCTTCCCGCACATCTATCGTTTCTGCCTGGAGCACGGGCTGGACATTACCAGAGAGCTTATTCCTGTGGCACCGGCGGCACATTACATGATGGGCGGGGTTAAAACCAATAGCTGGGGAGAGACAAACATCAGCGGCCTTTTTGCCGCCGGAGAGACCGCCTGCACCGGTGTCCATGGCGCCAACCGCCTTGCCTCAAACTCAATGCTGGAGGTGGTGGTCTTCAGCCGGAGAATCATTGAGCGCACACTCAGAGGAAGCAAAGCCGTGAGAGAAGCCGCCAAAAAGACGGAAGAACGTTTTCATTTACCACAAAGAAGAGCACCAAAGAAGATGCCTGTTCCCAGCCGCGCCGCCTTGCAAAAACTGATGTGGGACAAAGTGGGCGTCATCCGTGAAAAAACCGGACTGACAGAAGCCGCCACCACCCTCGCTGGCTGGGAACAGTGCCTGCCTACTGCCGCTGACCGCCCCGCTCAGGAGCTATACAATATGGTGCTCACCGGCAGGCTTATGACTGAAGCCGCCTTGCTGAGGGAAGAAAGCCGCGGGGCACACTTCCGCTCTGATTTTCCGCAGACCTCCCCTGAATGGCAAAAACACATCGTTTTTAATAAGTCCTGAAGGATGAACCATGGCAATACCGAGATTATCACCGGAAGAGCAAATGGACCGCATCGTTGAGCTAGCCCTTGCTGAAGATTTGGGTCAGGGAGACGTAACCACGGACAGTCTCATACCGCCCGATTTATACGGAAAAGCAATTATCCTCATTAAAGAAGAGGGTATCATTTCCGGGCTGGATATTGCTAAAAAAGTGTTCCATAAAGTAGACCCCTCTCTCACGTTTACTGTGCTGATACCTGACGGAAAGGGAGTTAAATCCGGGGACATTGTTGCTACGGTGAGCGGACGGGTCGCCAGCATCCTTAAGGCGGAGAGGACCGCCCTGAATTTCCTCCAGCGCCTGAGCGGCATCAGCACACAGGCATCCCGCTATGTGACTAAAGTCCGCGGCTTGAAGTGCAATATTGTGGACACCCGCAAGACCACGCCCGGTCTGCGCCTGCTGGAGAAATACGCCGTGAAGACCGGAGGCGGTAAAAATCACCGTCTTCACCTCGGAGATGGCATCCTCATCAAAGATAACCACCTTGTCGCCCTGCGCCATCTGGGTATGAGCCTGAAAGACATCGTCGCCACGGCGAAAAAGAAAGCCCCAAAGGGAGTCTGGGTTGAGGTGGAGGTAACCAGTGAAAGTGAAGCAAAGGAAGTTTCTGAAGCCGGGGCCGATATGGTGATGCTGGACAATATGCGCCCGGACGAAATGAAGAAGGTGGTGCGCACCCTGCCGTCTCACATCAAGACAGAGGCATCCGGCGGCATCACTCTGGAAAATGTCCGTGACGCGGCGGAATCAGGGGTTGACCTCATCTCCATAGGTGCGCTGACCCACTCACCGAAGGCGCTCAATATCAGCCTTGAGCTTGAGCCACAGTCGCTCACGCGCCGCTAGCCCCATCTTGAGCTAGCCCCCCCGTTCTCAGGAGCGCCTCATCAGAAAGAACCTGCCACGCCTCCCTACTCCCCACCGGCGACGATTTTTCCTCCCTCAGGTATAACCGCCCGCGTGCACCGCGCCCGTACCAGCCCAATGTCATAGGAAGTGATGACCTGCATCATCAGCATTTAACGTGTGTTACTTTTGTACCGGGCCAAATTTTTCTCTGCTGTCCAGCATAAGAGTGACCGGACCATCATTGATAATTTCCACCTGCATGTGCGCCTGGAAACGCCCGGTCTCCACCCTGAGCCCGCTGGCGCTGGCTTCCTGAACAAAATACTCAAACAGCTTCTCTGCCTGCGCCGGCGGCATCGCCGCATCAAAGCTGGGACGCCTTCCCTTCCGCGCGTCTCCCATGAGGGTGAACTGGCTGATAAGCAGTAGCTCACCGCGCACGTCCAGCGCAGACAGGTTGAACTTACCGTCGCTATCCGGGAAAATGCGCAGATTGACCACTTTCTGCACCAGGTACTGCGCATCTTTTTCCGTGTCTTCATTTGCCACACCCACCAGCACCACCAGTCCTCTCCCTATCTTCCCCACCACCTCACCATTTACGGTTACGGAAGCCCGGCTGACCCTCTGCACCAGTGCCCTCATCGTCAATTTATCACCTCAGACAAATTCGCCACTTATTTTAACGGACTGCCAGATTAAAGGCAAACGTTTGCCCAGCCCTAGACTTTTACCCCGGAAAAGGTTTAGAATAAGGATGCAGGAAAAGACCATGGAAAGCAGTGGTAGAGAATAATGGGAGTCAGCATACAGTTAACAGGAAGCACTGTGCCTGAACCAAGCCAGTGCTTCTTATTTTTTAAGGAGGTGGCATGATGCAGTCCAGCTTGATTAGCAAAGTGGAAAAAGCAAAGCGCTATGCTCAGGAGACCGACCGCATCACCTTCTCCGATTTTTCGGTCACGTTCCGCGGCGATAATCACACCTATACTACCGGCTATAAAGATGGCAAATGGCACTGCACCTGCAATTTCTTCTCAAGCTGGGGGCTGTGCAGTCACACCATGGCGCTCCAGAAAGTGCTGGAGAATATGCTCCCACCGGAAGCCAAGACCGCGCACCAGGAAGCCTTCCGTTAATAACGGCTTCTGCCGCCATGGGCACATGGAGGAAGTGTGTCCTTTTTAGATAAGCTCACCCGTGCTGTCCAGAAAAATAACAGCCTGCTCTGCGTCGGTCTTGACCCAGACCCTCAGTTGATGCCGGAAAAGGTCAGTGTCCTTGATTTCAACAGGGCAATCATTGATGCCACTGCCGATTTAGTCTGCGCCTACAAGCTGAACTTCGCCTTTTATGAGGCGCTTGGCAAAGACGGGACTGATATTCTCAAGCAGAGCGTGAACCATGTTCCAGAAGATATTGTGACTATCGGCGATGCCAAACGCGGCGACATCGGCAACACCGCGAAAGCCTATGCCAGAGCCATTTTTGACTACTACGGCTTTGATGCCACCACGGTGAACCCTTACCTTGGACTTGACTCCCTTGAGCCATTCATCAGCTACCGCGACCGCGGCATCTTCGTTCTGTGCCGCACCTCCAACGCCGGCGGCGCCGACTTCCAGTCGCTCCGTGCCGAATTCAATGGAAGCTCTTATCCACTTTTTGAAATCATCGCCAGGAAAGTAAGCCAGTGGAACACTCATGGCAACCTGGGGCTGGTCGTTGGCGCCACATATCCAGAGGAGCTCAAACTTATCCGTCAGAACCATCCAGACCTCCCCATCCTTATCCCGGGAGTGGGTGCGCAGGGCGGCGACCTTGCACTGGCGGTCCGCTATGGCACGGACAAAAACGGTGAGCGGGCAATCATCAACTCGTCACGCCAGATTCTCTACGCCTCAAAGGGAAAGGATTTTGCACAGGCGGCGCGGCGTGCGGCGCTGGACCTGAGAGACCAGATAAACCGTTACCGCGCCAAGCAACCTTAACCCAATGGGGGAAGGGGATGTGAAGATGGTTGTGGAGATTAAGCTGGGAGACATTGTCCGCCTCAAAAAATCTCATCCCTGCGGTAGTTATGACTGGGAAGTGGTGCGGCTGGGTGCGGACATAGGCCTCAGGTGCCGCGGCTGTCAGCACCGGATCCTCATGCCCCGCAGTATCCTTGAGCGCCGGATTAAAGAGTTCATCTCCAGAGGTAAGTAATGGCGCGCCGCATCATGCACATTGACCTGGATGCCTTCTTCGTCTCCGTTGAGCAGGTGCTTAACCCCGCCCTCAAAGGCAAGCCCGTGGTGGTGGGTGGCAGGCCGGACCGGCGCGGGGTGGTGGCGACAGCATCGTATGAAGCACGGAAATACGGTATTTACTCCGGTATGGCGCTGGCAACCGCAGTCCGCCTCTGCCCGCAGGCAATCTTTGTGGAAGGCAACTTCTCCCGCTACCGCGAGGCGTCAGAAAAGTTCATGGCTATCCTGGCTGATTTCTCACCTTTCCTTGAGCCCATGGGCATTGATGAAGCCTATCTTGACGCCACCGGCTTTGAATCGTTACACGGCTCAGTCCGGCAGATGGCAGTCAAAATAAAAGAGCGCATCAAGCGCGAGCTCGGTTTGCCTGTTTCTATCGGCATTGCGAGCAATAAGCTGGTGGCTAAGGTGGCTTCAAACCTCTCCAAGCCTGACGGACTGCTGGAAGTGCCTGAGGGAGGAGAAAGGGCGTTCCTTGCTCCTCTGCCCGTCGGCGACCTCCCCGGCATCGGCAGAAAGAGCGAGGAGGTGCTCAAAAAGCTCAAGGTGAAGACCATCGGCGACCTGGCAAATCTGCCGCTGGGCATCTTGAAACAGCACTTCGGCATCTATGCTGAGACAGTCCATAACCATGCCATCGGCATCGCCAGCGATAGGGTTGAACCACCGGCGGAAGCCAAGTCCACCAGCCGCGAGACCACTTTCCCCAGGGACACGCGGGATACTCAGTTCCTTGAGGCTACCCTGCGCTACCTCAGCGAGCGGGTGGGCAATGACCTGCGCCAGAAAGGCAAGCTGGCAAAGTGTATCGCCATCAAAGTGCGCTATGCAGACTTCTCCACTATCAGCAGACAGCGCACGCTCCCACAGCCCACAGACGCCGACCAGACCATCTTTGCCACCGGGCTAGACCTGTTCAAAAAAGAGCTTTCCCAGAACAAACAGGCAGTCCGCCTCATCGGCATCGGAGCGTCATGCCTGGTACAGGGAAGACAAATGGAACTGCTGGACAGGTCAGCGCTACGGCTTGAAAAGCTGAACGCGGCTATTGACCGCATCCGCAAAAAGCACGGCTTCACCGCCATCCAGACTGGCAGGACCCTCCTGCTTAAGGACATTTTCCCGGAAAGAGAAGAGGGCTACACCCTGCACACGCCGAGCCTGTC